>Ga0055452_10000185_pt1 | contig 15390 bp, 7 predicted proteins | sample China_Galinas_PW_6_FD_57735 | JGI IMG/M metagenome (GOLD analysis project Ga0055452, IMG submission 57735) | Wetland microbial communities from San Francisco Bay, California, USA, that impact long-term carbon sequestration - China_Galinas_PWC_D2 | ecosystem: Environmental > Aquatic > Marine >... | reverse complement strand
GACGTTCGCATCCGTCCCCCACCCTTCGCTTTGCGAAGAATGGGGCACCCACCATAGTCGGGCGACTTCCGAAACACCGTACTAGAGCAAACTCTAATCAACGGCAGCGTCCGGTGGCGTGCTTCGCCAGGACAATAAGCGCCAGATGAACGCTTTCCTCGCCCCGATTACGCCATACTGGCACAAGCGAGCTCTATCTCGATGTTTGAACAGGCGGACGGGGAGGGGTCCGCCTGCTTCGTCTGCGGTAGGGTCCACGCGCATTCCGCCGCCCGCCGGTTTGCCATCTCAGGGTGGCTGACCACGTGTGGTCTCCGCGTTGTTGATGAGATGTTGGTTCTGTACGACAATCTCTGTTCTTGTGGGCTCGAATGGCCGATTCTTGGAACAGGGATTGGGTCGGTCGTCCTTGCGCGTCAAGAGCGCCGAGACCCCGTGCCTTGAAGAGGCATCTGCGGGTCCGCTCGTATGAATGGAGGCATGACAGCCGTGTTGCCTGACGGCGCACGTAATGCCCGTGGGCAGGCACCGTCAATTCGGCGTGCCGTGATCGTCGCGCTACAGGTGGCGATCATCGGAAGCGCGCTGTTGGCGCTGGTAGAGAGCCTCTCGGCGGCAGTGTTGACGGCGAAACACTTCGAAGGCGATCGGTGGCCACTTCGTATCATCGTCGGCGCCATCGGAAGGGGTGCCGTCACGCATGCGATGTTCTGGACTCCCGCACTTGCCGTTGTTGCCCTGGTTGCGAATATCGTGCCGTACGCGCGCCGACGAATCCCACCCTTGCCGCTGGCCTTAGGTGCATTCTTGTTGGGTACGGCGATGATCATCGTACCGGCCGATTTCCACCTTGCGACGAAGCTCAGCCAGGCGGTGATCTACTTGATTTCCGCCGGGCTCGGCGCCACCTGTCTGGTCGCAACCTACTTCGTACACCGGATGGCACTACGTTCGGACGGGAGGTTTTTGAATCCGATCCTGCGAATCGGTACGGTGTCGGCATTGGTCGTGATCGGCGGCAGCGCCGTCGTTTTTGTCAATTCCCCGCTCTTCAATCCTGCCGGATTCAAAGTAGGTACGGCAGCGTCTGAGGGTGCCATCCACGAGCGGCCACACGTCCTGTGGATCGTCATGGATACCGTCCGCGCTGACCGTTTGGGTTGCTACGGCTATTCCAAGAAGACTTCGCCGTTTGTCGACTCGTGGGCCGAACAATCGATCGTTTTCGACAAGACGATTGGTAATGGTATGTGGACCGTGCCGTCTCATTCTTCCATGTTCACCGGAGCGAGTGTGAGGCGGCATGGCATGGGTGGCAACGATCGCGCGCTGGATGATCGATTCGAGACGGTGGCAGAAGTGCTGTCCGGAAACGGCTATGCCACGGCGTGTTTCTCCAACAATCCGTGGATCTCGCGAAATACCAACATCGTCCAGGGCTTTGACCTGGCGCATGTGATGTACCACCTTCGACATCTGAGCCGGTTTTCTTGGGAAATCGTCCTTGAACACTGGGGCATTACGCCGTTTGTGCCGTGGCTCGACCGCGACTTCGGCGGCGCCCTGACCAATTACATGATCTCACAATGGTTAGATGGTTTTGCCGGCGGCACGGCACCGGTTTTTCTATTCGTGAATTACATGGAAGCGCACCTGCCGTACACGGTGCCCCAACGGTTTCAGCGCATGGTCATGTCCGAAGACCAAGTGCATCGATCATACGAATTGCGAGAGCGCGCGTACGGCCCCGTCGTTCAGCTCCTGGATAAGGACTTCGCGCTTGGCGGGTCAAGCCGCATCGCCCCGGCCGACAAGGAGATCTACAAACTGCAATACGAATCCGGCATCCGATACGTCGACGAGCGTGTGCGTGAACTGATCGGCATGTTTGACGAGCGCGGTATGCTCGACAACACGCTTATCGTACTCGTTTCGGACCACGGAGAACATCTCGATACGCACGGTATGTGGGCCCATCAATACCTGACGTACAATGACATTACCCATGTGATGATGATGATTCGCGAGCCGGGCCGCAAACGCCCCCTCCGTGTCGATACACCGGTACAGCCGTCCGATCTCTATTCGACCGTGCTGCACCAGACGCTTGGATCAGCAGCGCGAAGCACGGCCTGGGAATCGCGCGACCTCTTCGAGGTGGCGCGACGAGGTGGGGAGCCGCGCGTTGTCGTCACTGAGTGTGTGGGGCCGGGACAAAAGCTCCGCAAGAAGATCAGCAGCATCACAGATCCGCGACTACGGCACCTGTCGACACCCCAGATTGCGGCGCAGGACGGTCGTTTCAAGTACATGGCCTCAGGTGATGGAGCGCGCGAGCTGTATGACCTGGCGGCAGACCCCGGCGAACTGCACAACGTAATCGGCCGGTGGCCCGAAGAGGCCCATCGCCTGGCCGCGTACATCAAGGACTGGCAGGCCGCCATACCTCTTTTCGTGCCGACCGAAGAAGACACGCAAGCCGACATGGATCCGGCCTTTCTGGAAGCGCTCAAAAGCCTCGGCTATTTGGGGGATTGATCGGTTTCGTCACGCCTTTCGATCTTTTCGGTCGTGATAAGATCCGCACCAAATCGGTGCTATTTGTGTCACGGCGCTGCCAAACACGACATGACGAGGGCGGCACGCGAGCCAAGCCTCACAAACCGAGAGACCCCGGATCATCAGGCTTAGGGGCTACTTCCTTGTGCGCGGACACCGAAAAACGATTGGCATACCAAAACACGCGCACCGTGCATGGGGTGAGGCGGTGGCTCCGCCGTGCGGAGCGTGGCGGAGAGGAGGTCCCTCAAGCCTCGCCTGCCGGGACTGCCTGCGACGATCCTCCCGTCTCAGCGGTCACGAGCTGTGATATCTTCGCGCATCCAGTCCTAGAGCGTGTGTGAGAACGGCTGGCACAGAACCGAGCCGCGACCGTGAGGAAGCGATTTGGGAGGATGCAGCACCGGTTCCTGACGGGCGCGGCTCAGAATAAGTGTCTTCACACACGTTCCCAGATAGGGAAATGTCGACACCAATAAGCGTCTTGATTAAAAGCTTGACAGCAGGTCCTTGCGAGTTACCCTCATGGGATGAACGAGTTGTCATCGTGCGCGGTGTAGCAAACGCCAGTCGGACGGCGAATCGGGAGTCGCGAACCCCGGGTGCTGCCCGAATGGCACTGAAGTCGGCGATTGGCGCAAACGCCGAGAGTGGTCCTTTCCTCTTGTTTTTTGCTACTCGCGGAGGCGATTTGGTACGGTACTTGCCATATCTTAATCAAGCGTGCGTCTCGAAGAAGCGCGCGATATGAGTGTGCGGGCGTGACACATTCGATTCCTAAAGAGGCATTTCGAACCTGGAGATAGGCCATGGCCATGATGAGACTTCCTTGTCGTTCAGTCTTGCTTCAAGCGCTGGGGGTTGTCGCCGTCTGCGGCATTGTATTGATGGTCGTCGGATGTCCGGGCGTCGGGCCAGTGGCGACGACCTGCAACGCCGACGCGGACTGTAATGACAACATCGCTTGCACGGTGGATACATGTGGTGCGGACGGCGTCTGTGCCTATGACTCGGCCGACTGCGTAGGCCCTGTCGGCCCTCAAGGTCCACCCGGACCTGCTGGAGCGGCCCTGATTGACTTGGGCACTGCGCCGGACGACGTTGTCGCCGGGCTGGACGTCCAGAGCGCGATTACCAATGTCACCATCGCCAGCCCACCGGTGGTCGAGTTCAGCGTCACCGCCGCAGATGGTACACCGATCACAGGTATCGGCGCCTTGAAGGAGGCTGACGACCGCTTTGTCCGCTTTACGATCACCAAGCTAGTCCCGGGGACCAACGGCGATCCGAGCGTTTGGGTGTCCTACACGCGGGACACGACCAATGACGGCTCCACGTCCCCTGATTACGACACGGGATCGTCCCTGGTCGACAACGGCGACGGCACCTATACGTTCACCTTCAACACCGACGTCGCCAGTGTGTCCGGCGTGTCGTACGAGCCGACCCTGACCCACCGCGTGGCGGGCCAAATTGGCTCCGGCAGCGTTCCCTTGGAAGCCCAAAACCTGGTTCTGGACTTCGTGCCCGCGGGCGGCGACGTGGTCGAGACTCGTAGTATCGCGGTGATGGACTCTTGTAACGAGTGCCACGACGGCCTGGTGTTCCACGGTCGCCGTTTCCTCGTTGAGTACTGCGTCAACTGCCACACGCCCGACCTGGCCGAGGGCGAGGGCAACTTCCCGGTGATGATCCACAAGATCCACTCGGCCCAGAAGTTCGACGTGCTCGACGACGGCATCGACTACTCAGAGGTCACGTATCCGCAGGACCTCGCAAACTGCCGCAAGTGCCACAACGGCGAGGACGAGGCGACTCCGGACGGCGACAACTGGAAGAACGTGCCGAACATAGTAGCCTGCGGAGCTTGCCACGCGGACGTCAACTTCGCGACGGGCGAAAACCACGCTGGTGGCCCCCAGGCAAACAACGCCGGATGTGCGGGTTGCCACCCGGCCAGCGGCGGGCTTGCCGGCATCGAGGATCATCACACGACCACCAATGCCACGCCCAACAACCCGAACGTGCTCGCTGGGCAGCGCGCTATCACCTATGCGATTGATGGGGTCACGGTTGACGCCGGCGGTGTGGCCACGGTTAATTTCAGCATTAGCTCTGACGGAGCGCTGCTCGATCTGACCAATCTACCTGCGGACCTCGCCACGCCGGGCCGATGGCCGGGTTTCTTGCTGGCATGGGCGGAACCTCAGGATGGCATCGCTTCTCCGGCCGATTACAACAACCTTGGCCAAACAGGTGCGCAGCCCGTCTCCGTCAGCCTGGAAGGCCTGGCTGACGGCAGCGCGGGGACCCTGGCATGCGACGCGACCAGCTGTACCGCTGTCCTGACTGCGGACCCCTTCCCCGCCGGCGCCAGCATGCGTGCCGTTGGCCTGCAGGGGTATTTCCAGCAGGATCTCGATGGTGAGACTATATCGTTGCACACCCTTTCGGCCGTGATGGGAGTCACCGGCGATGAGGTTCGGCGTGAGGTAATCGCCAACAACAATTGCGGCAACTGCCACGAATGGTTCGAGGGGCACGGCGGTAACCGAGTAGTCGGGCTATCTCTGACGGAGGAGCCCTCACAGCAGACGTCAATATGCACGCTTTGTCACGTCCCGAACCTGAGTTCCAGCGGGCGAAGCATCGATCCGGCTGATGCCGCTGACCGAGACGGCGATCCCATGACGGTCGATCCTTCCTCCGCCACCGTGGACCTGGGCACCAGTGATACCTGGACCTGGCCGGAGGACACCAACAATCTGAAAGACATGATCCACGGTGTCCACGCGTCCGCCGTCCGCACGTTTGATTATGAGTTCGTCCGCGGTCGCAACGACGGTATCTACTACAACTGGTCGGAAGTGACATTCCCGGCGGAGGATGGTGTCCGCAATTGCCTCCTGTGCCACATGGAGGGCACCTACGAGTTGCCTTTGAACGAAAACGTGCTGCCGACCACCGTCCGTACCACCGGTACGGACGACGGCTTGGACGGCAACGATTTCGCTGCGGTTGGTGCGGCTCGTGACGGCGTACCGAATGCAACCGACTGGGTGAACACGCCTTACGCGTCCACTTGCTACATGTGCCACCACAACGATCCGTTGGCTGTGGCGCACATGCGGCAGAATGGCGGCATCATCAGTGTGGCCGATGTTGCCGAGGCCGACTATACCCAGCGCCAAGAAGTTGACACCGTAGAGTCCTGCGCGGTCTGCCACGGCGCCGGCAAGATTGCGGATCTCACCGTGGTACACGAGATCGAGTAATCCGACGGGCTGGCAGCATCATTTGAGTATTCGAACAGGAGGGGGCTTTGCGGCCCCCTCCTTCTTTATCATCCGGCTTCAGGAAACTCGACGACATGTGATGCGTTTCTTAGCTGAGTGTGCCGTGGTGGAACACTTGCGTGAAACGCCCGGTCATGCCCCGGCCAAAACTCTCTGACGGCAGGCTTGGCCGGTTTTCTGCGCGATGCCGAGCGCGATGTGAAAGGTAACCGATTTGGTGATGTTTTCGGCTGAGACGATCCCGGTGAGCATTCTCGCGGGCGCTCGTTGAGATTTACTTTCTACTTGCGTTATTGGCCGTCATCTCTTTAACTATCCGATAGATTTAACGGTGTTCGGTTGATCCCACCACCGATGGCGCTAGTCCGATGGGTGGGGATGGCCAAGCTCCAAGAGACCTATTGCTAAAACGACAGTCTAACGTCGGGAGGATTCCGCAGATGTATCAACTAAAGCCCCGTTGGTGTTCCATGTACACGTCGGCCATCGCTGTTGCCTTGGTCGGCCTTGCCCTTTCACTCGCGCCAGGATGTCCCGTGGTACCGCAGCCGAACTGCGACGACGGCGACGCCTGTACGACGGACACGGTGGCCGCCGACGGCACATGTGTCAACACGGCGGTGACTTGCGACACGGGACAGACGTGCGACCCGGCGACTGGCCAGTGTACGGGTCCCGATTTGTGCGATGGCAATACTTGTGATGACGGCAACGGCTGCAACGGCGTCGAAACGTGCGATGCCGCGACGGGCGATTGCGTAGACGGTACGGCCGTCGAATGCGCCGACGGTGAAGGCTGCAACCCGGCGACCGGTGCCTGTGCGGCATTTAGTGATTCCGGTGTCACCGGCAAGTTCGTTGGTGCCACGACTTGCATTCCCTGTCATGGCGAAACGCATACGAACTGGCTGATGACCGCGCACGCCGGCGCGTTGGAGGCGCTAGAGGCAATCGGTCAAGGTGAAAACGCGGCCTGTATCGGTTGCCACACGGTCGGCTTCGGTGAAGAGGGCGGTTTCGTCGATCGCTTCACCACCAACTCTTTGGCCGGCGTACAGTGCGAAAACTGCCACGGTCCCGCCGGTGACCACGTGGCCAACGTGGGTGACGTGTCGCTTCGACCCGCCGTCAACATGTCGGCATCGGTGTGCGGCGAGTGCCATACGGACGCCCACCACCCGACGTTTGATGAGTGGCAACTATCGAAACACGCCACGGCGCTTGAGGGGCTTCGTGCGAATGCGTTTGCCAACGACGCGTGCCTCGAATGTCATTCGCAAGATTATCGTTACGCGATTGAGGAGGGCGACGACCCGCCGGTCTTGGATGCGGCGGCCGACAACGCGGCGCAACTTTCGATCGAATGTGCCACGTGCCACGCACCACACGGTGGCGTCGCGCAGGAGCATCAACTGCGCAAGCCTATCGCAAACCTGTGCGGCGAATGTCACACGCAGGAGGAAGCGACCCTGGGCAGCTCGCCGCACCATCCGCAGTTGGAGATGGCCACCGGCACCGGGGCGGTGTTGGGTGACGGCTCCGATTTGACCGTCGGCTTCAGTCCGCACGCCAGCCTGTTTGGCAACGAGGGCGAAGCGTGCGCCCGCTGCCACGTGGTGGCGCATGAGTTCGAGGATCCCGACGATGTGACGCCGAACGTCACGGGTCATACGTTCAACCCATTTGATCAAGAACTGATCGATACGGCGCCGCAGCATCAGGCGAGTCAATACGAGGGTTGCGCGGACTGCCACGATGCGGCCGGTGCCGAACAGCGGCGCACCGATGTTCAGGCGGAGATTGACGCCCGCCTTGCGGCGCTCGCCCCGGTCTTCGATAGCGGGAGCGCTGAGTACATTGATCCCGCCACGCTGAGTGCCGAAGATCAGACACGCCTGTCGGCGGCCAAGTTCAATTACGATTTCGTCAATGCAGATGGTAGTCGCGGTGTACATAATTCGTTCTACGCCCGCGCCGCGCTCGATGAGGCGGATGCGATCGTGACCGATCTGTCCGGTGGGTAGACGACCGTTCGTCGCCTGCCGCAAGCATTGGATGTACCGGATATTGAGGGGGTACGAGAATTCGTGCCCCCTCATTTTGAATGATCCACGCGACGAATGGCTGTCGAGATACCGAACATCGGATCCCGTTCCAGTCGTTTGTTAACACTCTGCATCTGCACGACCGTGTCGGCCGATCGAGAATCCTCGAGACTTGCCATGTCGTCTTTGCGCCGAACATTCCTATCCGGCTTTTCCCCATTAGATTGACCGCAAACTGCGATTGTAGGGCTCTGTGACGACCGGGATGGCTTGATCTTGCGGGGCCTACTCTGTTAGCATAAGGCAAACTCTTCGCGCGCGCGGAGTGGGAGGAGCGTCGATTGATGGCAGCACCTCACAGGCATCTTATCGGGCCGACCCTGGTGTCGATCGTCGCCACGGCGTTTGCCGTGGTGTGTGCGGATGTCCAGGGCTCGGGCTGGCAGCCCTATGAGCCAATCGAGCGCGCGCAAAGCCGGTATCACATCAAGTCGTTCCTGGAAGATATCGGTCTTTCAGGCCGGTTTGTGTTCTTCGTTGATTTCGACCACGACGGTCACACGTGGATCGCCTCGTCCGAAGGGCTCCACGTCTATGACGGATACACCTGGAAGTCGTTTTATCAAAAGGACGGGCTGCCGAGCGACTTCGTCCGATGTCTCCGCATTGCACAAGACGGTACGGTGTGGATCGGCACCAACCGCGGGATCGCGACTCTCGATGAGAACGGCCGCATCGTAATCCCGGAAGATGTCGAACTGGCCGGGCCGAATGTGCGCCGCATTGTCCAGGACGATGACGGCACGCTGTGGTTCTGTAGCGACACATGGTTGACACCCGATGTGCCGTCGGGACTGGCGTCTTATCGGGACGGACAATCGACGGTGTATCGAAAGAGCGATGGGCTGCCCGGCGATTACGTCAGTGACTATTTTCGTGATTCGAAGGGTCGGCAATTTGCACTTTGTCGTGATGGGCTGGCGCAAAAAGAGGGCGACCATTGGATTCGACCGCTCGAACGAGAAGGCCTGGAAGGAAGCGACGGCTACTTCTGGTCGATTGCCGAGTCTCCTGAATACGGCGTGCTGACGACAACGAATGACGCGTTCTTCGCCCTACACGGTGGAAAGTGGTCTCGCAAGGACTACAGCCGACCGGAGTTTGCATACGCCAAGCTGACCACCCTTTCGTCGGGAGAGCTGATTACCCTGTCGAACGGGTACGACGCCGACAAGCGTTTCTATGCATGGAACGGGTCGGATTTCGACCGCTTGACAGAGACCGTTTCCATCCCCGGTTCCGCCACCTACATCGCCGAAGCGCCCGATGGGTCCGTGTGGTGCGCGGGGTACGACTTGCTCCTTCGCTGGGCGCGTGCGGACAGTGAGTGGGTGGAATATCCGGGCATCTTGTTGCCCCAACTCGTGGATAGCGTGGGAAGGACCTGGTTTATCGCGGAGGGTGTCGTTCTTCGCATGGGCCGCGATGGTCTGTGGGAGTCCTACGCCTGCGACGTGAACCGGCTTGTTGCGGGGCGCGACGCGGATGTCGTCGGACTTTCTGCGCATACGATGTACGAATTCGGATCCCATGATGTGATCATCCATGGGCCTGAGCAGACTGGCGTGCAGCTCATCCAAGGGCAGGTAATTGATGCACTCGGGCGAATGTGGCTCTACGGGCTGGATGTGGATAAGCGCAATGTCTTCTCCATTCTTGATGGGGTCGCTTGGACTATCCACGCGCCGTTGGAGATTCAGGGTGGAAACCTGCGCAAGGCCATGTCCGATCGTTCGAATGGTGTCTATTTTCTGGTCTCGGATCGTGCCTTCGAGATCACGCGTCTGGTTTACATCGTTGGCGATGAGATTCGGAGCGTCGTTCTTCCCGAGTCGGTAGTCGGCTACGAACCGGGGATGCACATCGATTACGCCGGAGGCTTGTGGCTATACGGGCACTTCGGTCTATTCAGACGTGACGACGGTGCATGGCAACGAGTCGAGGGCATCCCCGGTGAGCGGATCGCCACCGCGGTCAATGGGATCGACGAGACCTGGATTGCGTACGACGGCACGGCCGGAGGTCGAACCGGAGTCGGTCGGTGGCGCGACGGGGCCTGGTCTTTTGTGGATCTTGACAAGCGACCGTACTTGCCGGGGCCCAATCCCGATGCATCCTCGCTGTTTGCGACGCGTGACGCACTCTACCGCCGTGACGAGGAGACCGGTCATGGGCTCGCGCGGATCACCTGGCCGTTCCGGCGCGCGGTTCTCGCCGAGGTGCGTGATCCCAGCGGGGGCGCCTGGTTCGGTTTGGGCGACGAGGTCGTGCGCTATCGGCCCGATGGCGTTCCCCCACAGACGTTCATCGTTGAGGCGGACCGCGAGGTGCGCTAAGGTGGCGCACTTGCCGTAGACGTCTACGCCGTCGAGCGATTCAAGCCTCGAGGAGAAGCGACGCTGACGTATTCGTGGCGTGTTGGGCAGGAGCCTTGGACTGACTTTGGCCCGCCACCGAACGAAGTGCCCTTGGGCTCCATCAAACCTGGGCGTTACGCCTTCGAGGTACGCGCTCGTGACGAGGGGCTTGACATCGACGCGACGCCGGCGCGTATCGCGTTTACCGTCACCGCGATCCCATGGCCGCAGCGCGCATGGTTTTGGCCGGTCGTGGTGGCGTTATGTACGGGCTTTGGGTTTCTGGGCGTCTCTGCCGTCGTGGAACGAAACCGCTCTCGTCATCGCGCAGCCACACTCGAGCGAACAGTTAAAGAACGAACATCCGCCCTGGGTCAGAGCGAGGCGCGTTTTCGTGCCATGTGCGCGGCTGCGCCCATACCGATGCTTATCTGCCATGAGCCAGATGGTGTCATTTTGTATGCAAACCGATTGCTGGGAGAGACACTCGGCATCGCCCGCGAGCAATTGCGCGGCCGTCGCTTCGATGATCACTTTGGTGACGGACGCGAATTCCACAGATTATGCCAGGAAGTCGTGGCGGATGGCACGGCTTTTGGCCACGAGATCCTGACGAAGAGGGCAGACGGCTCCCAGCTCTGGAGTCTTGCTTCGTTTCAAACCATGATCTATGAGGGGGAACCCGCGCTCATCGCGGGCCTTCACGATATCACGGGGCAACGGCAGGCGGCCGAGGAACTGCAACGGGCCCGTCACGCTGCGGAGGCGGCCAGTAGGGCCAAGAGCGTGTTTCTTGCCAACGTGACACACGAAGTACGAACGCCGATTATGGCCATGCTCGGGGCTGCGGAAGCCGCGGCCGACACACCGCCCGATGGTCGGCAGGCCGTGGATCACGCGGAGGTCATCGCCAGGAACGGTCGTCACCTGTTGGCGCTATTTGATAATCTGCTCGAACTGGCTTGTCTCGATGCCGGCAAGTTCGCAGTTCGTCCCGTCCTATGTTCCCTTCCCGAGATTCTGGCCGACGTCGGCGCCATTGCCCGCCCGGCGTGCGATAATCCTCGTGTCGATTTCGAGATTCTCTGTGGAACGGCGATCCCAAAGCAAATCCACACCGACCCGGTACGCCTCAAGCAAGCACTCATCAACCTGATCAATAATGCCCTTAAGTTCACTGCGTCGGGATACGTCCGCGTGTTGGTGCGCGTCGATGCCGACAAGGCCGAACCCAGATTGTCCATCGCGGTGGAGGACACGGGTCCGGGCATACCGGATGCGGATCTGAAGCGCATGTTTGAGCCCTTCGAACAGGCTGCGCCGCACTCCGGCCAGCTCGTCGACGGTGTGGGATTGGGGCTCCCGCTGGCACGACGAATCGCCGAGGCGTTGGGAGGTGCCGTAGGGGTCGAGAGTCAGGTCGGAAAGGGCAGCGTTTTCACACTGACCGCCAAGACGGGATTGCTGCAAACGGTGGACTGGATTCAGCCGGCGGAGATCAATGCGACCCTGGGGCGCCCGGAGACTGTTCGTGAAGCCGGCACGTCACCAACGCTGAGTGGTTCGGTTTTGCTCGCAGAAGACACGGCCGACACACGCGAGCTGATCGCCACTGCCTTCAGATCACGAGGAGTCGATGTGACCGCGGTCGAGAACGGTCGGCAGGCCGTCGAGGCCGCTTCGAAGATGGCATTCGATCTCATTCTCATGGACATTCGAATGCCGGTCATGGACGGGGTGTCGGCGACGGTCGAACTGCGCAAGCGCGGATGTTTGGCGCCGATCATCGCCCTGACCGCGTCTGTGGCGAAGGACGACTACCTGCGGATCCTCACGAAGGGCTTTGACGACTTGTGGCCCAAGCCGATTTCGCTGGAGCGAATCGTCGAGCAGTCATCCGCCTACTTGGATTCGCCCGAATGCGATAAACGGAGCCGGACATCCGACACGCCGGCTTCCGGTCTTGTTTCGGACGGCGCCGCGCGTTTGGGTGCCATTAAGGCTGAATTCAGACGAGATCTGCCCAACCGGGTCCGATCGCTACGAACGGCCGTCGAAAACGGTGACATGGAGGCTGCCCGAGAACTGCTGCACAAACTGGCCGGTACGGCAGGGATGATGGATATCATGCCGCTATCTATCGAGGCGGCACGCGTCCTGCGTGAAACAAGACCGGGAAACGGCTCGCCCGCCGATTCCTTTCTTGAGCCGATCGAAGCTTTGGTTCACCAGATCACAACAAGCGCAGACGGTGACACTGAACGTGCCTCGCCGCCATGATAGACCATCGCTCCACGCAGATTTTTGTGTCAAATGGCGTAGATTCGTGCCTTCCTGTCCGTTCCAGGCGTCTCGATTCGGCGTCCGGAGGTCGATCCATGGGAAGCGCCGTCTGTCTGCACGCATGAACCCACACAGACGATGTAGGTACGTCTACGTTGACCACAACTTGTCCCTAAGCTGAGGAGATTGTCACGATGGGCGGCGCCGATCATGGGTAAGATCGAGGATCGCGAGGACACGCAGATCGACCGTGTCAGCACCTTTCCACGGCGCATTGATCGTGATAGGAATACTCAGGCAATTCCTGGTAGTTTGTATTGAGGAAGGCTCCTATCGATTCGAGGTGCCGACGAGGGACTGCCATGACGGCAAGTGCAGAAAGGTATGTCATGTACAAAACCGCTCACCGTGCGAAGCAGGCAAGATCAGCAAACCAATGTGGCCAATCGTCGCGGGTGAAACGCACGACGATGTGTGGTTCTCTTCGGCAGTTTCGTCGGGTCTCGTGGGGGCTGCCGGTGTTGGCGGCCATGATCTTGCCAACGTCTGTGCAGGCACAGTGGCCGCAATGGGGCGGGCGCGATCGCGACTTCTCCGTCGACGTACAAGGGCTAGCCGACGAGTGGCCGGAGGGTGGTCCCAAGAGGCTGTGGGAACGTCCGCTCGGCGATGGGTATACGACGATTCTCGCCGACGGCGGTCTGCTCTACACCATGTACCGCGTTGGCGACGATGAATTCACCGTTGCGCTGGACGCCAATACCGGCAAGACCACATGGGAACAGAAGAACGCCGCGCCGGTCGACGACCAACGTAGCGAGCACGGCCCGGGTCCGTACGCCACGCCGCTCATCGTGGGCGACCGGCTCTTCACCGTCGGCACCAACTCTGTCATGCACTGTTACGATAAGAAAACCGGAAGCGTGCACTGGCAACACGATTTGGTTGCGGAGTTCGACGCGGTGATCCAGGGCTTCGGGTTTTCGTCCAGCCCCATTGCGTACCGCAATACCGTGATCATTCCGGTCGGCCGCAAGCTGCCGGGGGAAGCAGCGGATGCAGCGAAAAAAGGCGCTTTCGGCAGGGAACAGGTGCAGAGCCTCATGGCCTTCGATCAGCAGAGCGGCTCGCTGCTGTGGGACAATCGCAGTTACGACACCACCAAGCACACGAGCACCTATTCCTCGCCGATGCTTATCAAGTTTGCGGGTCGGGATCAGCTTGTGTTGTTCATGGCGAAGGAGTTGGCCGGGCTCGATCCGACAAACGGCGATCGTCTGTGGGGTGTCGCGCACACCACCGACTACGACGAGAACGTCTCGACCCCCGTGTGGGACGGCGTGGACACGCTCTTCATCTCCTCGGCATACGGCACCGGAAGCCGTGCCATCAGATTGACATTGGAGGACGGCAAGACCGTGGCAAAGGAACTATGGCACACGAAGAAGATGCGCGTGCTGCACGGCAACGTCGTGAGGATTGGGGATTATGTCTACGGCAGCACCGGTGATTTCGGGCCCTGCTTTTTGGCCTGCATCGACCTGGCCAGCGGCAAGCTCGCGTGGCGCGAGCGCGGTTTTCAGAAAGCTACTTGCATACACGCGGACGGCAAGGTCATCATACTCGATGAAGACGGACAACTCGCTTTGACGACGGCCTCGCCGGAGGATCTGACGATCCACTCGCGCTGCAACCTCGAGTTGCGCGGCGCCTGGGCCACGCCGACGCTCGTGGGCAAGACGCTTTTCGTGCGGGATCGAACGAAGATCTTGGCGCTCGATCTGAGCTGATGTAGTATTCGCAGTGCGTGCCCAGAGTGCTTCGGACGTTCTTGTCGGCCGGCGCCGGTTCCTGTCATATGAGTGCCGAGTTTCCTGCTAGGCTTGGTTTCATCTGGGCTGATCTGTATCGTGGATTAAGGGTGGTTTGGGCCTCTCTGCGATGGGAGTCGATCGTGAGTATTACACAGACATTTCGATATGGGAGACTGTTGCTCTTGCTACCTTTGGTCGGTTGCGCGATGAGCGACGAGCAGATCACGGCCGATTTCATATCACATATGGATGCGAAGCCGCCTAAGGAGCGCCTGCCCAACTGGGAGACGACGAAGGCGCTCATGCTGCGTGAGGCGCCGACGGTCGGATCGGAGGCCCCGGACTTCACGCTCGCCACCAACGACGGGAGTGACACCTTTCGACTGTCTCAGTTCGAGGGGGATCGGCCTGTCGTGCTCATCTTCGGCAGTTGGACGTGACCGCCCTTTCGGCGCCAGGCTGGCGCCCTGCAGGCGTTATACGAGTCCTACAAGGATCGGGTTGCCTTCGTGTTCGTATACATTCGTGAGGCGCACGCCGACGATGAATGGCAACTCAACTCGAACCGACAGGACAACGTTGTCTTCGCGCAGCCGAAGACGATTGGGAAACGGCAGGAGGTCGCGCACACCTGCTCGGCGTCGCTCCGACTCACCATGCCCTGCGTGACCGATGAGATGGACAACCGCGTGGATGACGCGTATGCCGCGTGGCCGGAGCGATTGTTCGTCGTCGATGAGGCCGGTCGCATCGCGTTCGCAGGCGGTCAGGGGCCGTGGGGCTTCAAGCCCAAGGCCGTTCGCAAATGGCTCCGCAAAAACGTCGGCCGGTCGCACTAGCGTCCCGCACAGGACGCGCGAGTGGCGTGGGCGAGCAATTTGCCCGCCGATCACATCTTGATAGACTGCTCGAACCTGGGAGTGTCCGGACGCCTGGTGGGTCCCGCGGCCTTCAAAGCCGTTGAGGCGTCGTTCGC
>Ga0055452_10000183_pt1 | contig 15424 bp, 11 predicted proteins | sample China_Galinas_PW_6_FD_57735 | JGI IMG/M metagenome (GOLD analysis project Ga0055452, IMG submission 57735) | Wetland microbial communities from San Francisco Bay, California, USA, that impact long-term carbon sequestration - China_Galinas_PWC_D2 | ecosystem: Environmental > Aquatic > Marine >... | reverse complement strand
ACCAGATCGTCGGCCTGCGCGGCTGCGCGCGCTTCTTCGCCGCCTACACCGCCGGAGATCGCCGCCTGCGCCGCGCCCTGCTCTCCCACCTCACCCGCGAACGCGCGCGAATCGCCCTCCACGCCCTCGCCTACGCGCGCTGACGCGAACGCCCCGCCCCGCTCCAGCGCGCCGCGGAGCCCACGCCGGCACCGCTAGCGCAGGCGGCCCTCGATCCAGTCCAGCAGCGACGACGGGTCGCGCACCGCGAGCTGGATTCCGAGCACGCGCACGTCGGCGGCGCCCACCCAGGAGGGGGTGATCTTCACCGCGTCCTTCTCGGTCGTGATCCAGAGGGGCGCCTCGCGCGCCAGGCCCCGCACGTCGCGCTCGGCGTAGCGGTGGTGATCGCGGAACACGCGCTCGGCCACGACCCGGGCGCCGAGCCCCTCGAGGGTGCGGCGGAAGGACGCGGGCCGCGCGAGGCCGGCGAGTAGCCCGACCTCGCAGCCGGAGAGATCCGCCGGCTCGAACTCCCGTCGCCCGTCCAGCCCGCGCAGGCGGGTCGGGACGCGCTCGGCGGCGAAGCGCAGCGCGAGGGGCGCGATGTCGGCGAGGACCGCCTCGTCCTCCTCGGGGAGCGGACCGTCCACCACCCCGATGCCGTCGGCGAGGCGCAGCACCGAGAGGGGCTCGCGCAGGGGACCGCGCGGCAGCAGGCGGCGGTTGCCCAGGCCCAGCGCGCCGTCGAAGGTCACGAGATCCACGTCCCGGGCCAGGCGGTGGTGCTGAAAGCCGTCGTCGAGCACCAGCACCTCGGCGCCGAAGGCCGAGAGCGCGCGCAGGCCCACCAGCGAGCGGTCGCGGCCCACCAGCACCGGAACCCCCGCCGCCTTGGCGGCGAGGAGCATCGGCTCGTCCCCGTGGACCTCGGCGCGGCCGCGCACGAAGCGCCCGTCGGAGACCACGTCGACGAGCGCGCGACCGCTTCCGCCGGTGCCCCGGCTGGCGAGCACCACCTTGCGCCCGCGACGGTGCAGCTCGGCGGCGATCCACGCCGCGACCGGCGTCTTGCCCGTTCCGCCGACCAGCAGATTGCCGACGCTCACCACGTGACCCGAGAAGCGCCGGGGGCGCAGGACGCCCCGGGCGTAGAGCCCGCGGTGGACCCGCGCCAGCGCGCCGTAGCCGGCGGCGAGAAGGGACAGCGGGAAGAGCGCCGCCCGACGCGCGCGCGACTCGGTGCGCGACTCGAGCCATCCGGCCCTCAACGGGTCCTCAACTCAGCGCGTCCGGCGCGCGAGCACGTCGTCGATCAGCGCGGCCACGCGCTCGGCGCTGCCCCGGTGATGCTCGAGGGCCGCGCGCCCCTGGGCGCCCCGCCGGCGCGCGTCCTCGGGATCGCTGAGCTCGTCCACCACCGCCTGACCGAGATCCCGGGCGTCCTCGACGCAGCGCCCGGCCCCGGAGGCCGCCACGATCTCGACCGCGTGGCGCACGTTGCTGGTGTGTCGTCCGTAGAGGACGGGGCAGCCCGCGAAGACCGGCTCGAGGATGTTGTGACCGCCCCGGGGAACGAGGGATCCGCCGACGAAGGCGACGGACGCACGGCGGTAGAGGGCCGCCAGCTCGCCCACCGTATCGAGCACGAGCACCTCGCCCGAGGCCAGCGGCGTCTGGCCGAGCTCGGTGCGACGCCGCGGCGTGCGCCCGGCCCGGCGCACGATCCGCACCACCTCCGCCGCGCGCTCGGGCCAGCGCGGCGCGAGCACCAGACTCACCGCGCGCCCCCGGCTCTCGCACTGGGCCAGGGCGGCCAGGGCGGCGATCTCCTCGCCGGCGTGGGTGCTCCCGGCGACGAAGACCGACATCCCCGCGAGGGCCCGGGTGATGTCCTCGGCGAGGGGCCGCACCTCGAGGTCGCGCTCGACCTTGAGATCTCCGGTGACGCTCACCCGCTCGGGATCCGCGCCGAGGGCGATGAAGCGGTCGCGATCGCCGGCGGTGCGGGCGCCGATGGCGGCGAGCCGGCGAAGGGTGGGCCGCACGATCCAGGACAGACGCCGATAGCGCGGATAGGTGCGGTCGGAGACCCGGCCCGAGACCAGCACCACCGGCACGTCCCGGCGCGCGGCCGCCGCGATCCAGAAGGGCCAGAGCTCGGTCTCGATCAGCACCAGCGCGGCGGGCGACACGCGCTCGAGGGCGGAGTCCACGCACCAGGGATGATCGAGGGGGGCCAGGTGGCAGGGCACCTCGGGTCGGGTCCGGCGCATGACCTCCCGGCCGGTGAGGGTCGCGGTCGAGCTCACCACCGGGGTTCCGGTCTTCAGGATGCGGTCGATGAGCCGCGACGCGGCCAGGATCTCGCCCACGCTCGCGCCGTGGATCCACACCGCATCGGGCGCCCGCACCGGGGTGCGTCCCAGGCGCTCGGCGAGGCCCACCCGCCAGGACGGACGCAGCGCCAGCGCGCAGAGTCCGAAGGGGGCGGCCGCCACGGCGGCGAGGGCCGCGAGGCTATGCCCGACGGCCCGCAAGCATCATCTCCTCGGCGATCCGCGCCACCCGGCCGGAGACCCCTCCCGCGTCGGCCGCTCCGCCCAGCCGCTCGCGCACTTCGGCGAAGCGCTCGAGCTGGCGCTCCCGCGCCGGACCGGTGAGGTGCGCGAGCACCGCCTCGGCGACGCGCTCGGGAACGGCGTCCTGCTGGAGCAGCTCGGGGACGATGGCCTCGCCGGCGATCAGATTGGGCATGGCCAGCCAGTGTACCCGGACGAGTCGGCGCAGGAGGGCCGCGGTCCAGGGATGGCCCCGCGCGGCGACGACGAGGGGCCGGTCGAGCAGCGCGGCCTCGAGGGTCACCGTGCCGGGCTTCGCCAGGGCGACGTCGCAGGAGATGAGGGTCTCGAGCGAGCGGCCCTCCACGCAATCGATCCGGAGCAGCGAGGGCAGGCCCGCGGCGGCGATGCGCCGCTCGATGTCGCGGCGGTCGAGGGACGCGGCCACCGGGAGCGCGAAGTGGATGCGCGGGTCCCGCGCGTGCAGGACCCGTGCGGTCTCGAGGAAGACCGGAAGCGCGTGGTGGACCTCGTTGCGCCGGCTCGCCGGGAGCAGCGCGACCAGCGTCGCCTCGGCGGGCAGGCCGAGGCGGGCGCGGGCGCCGGCGCGGTCGAGCCCCACACTCGCCGCGGCGACGCGCTCGACCAGGGGATGACCGACGAAGTCGACCCGGACTCCGGTCGGCGCGTAGAGGTCGGTCTCGAAGGGGAGGATCACCGCCATCCGGTCCACCCGCCGGGCGAGCTTCGCGATGCGCCCGCGGCGCCAGGCCCAGACCTGGGGCGCCACGTAGTAGAGCACCGGCACCCCGGCGCGGCGCAGACGCCGGGCCAGCGGGAGGTTGAAGCCCGAGGAGTCGACGAGCACGGCGAGATCCGGGCGCTCGGCGCGCAGGGTCGCGAGCATCCGCCGCCACACCCGCGCGATCCGGGGCAGCGAGGGCAGCGCCTCGAAGAGCCCCCCGACCGCGAGCTCCTTCTGCTCGGCGGCGAGGCGCACCCCCGCCCGCTCCATCTCGGGTCCGCCGAGCCCGACGAGGCGCGTGCCCGGCAGGCGCTCGAGCAGCGCCCGGGCGAAGTCCGCCGCGACGGCGTCGCCGGAGGCGTCGCCGACCGACAGCAGCACCGCGCTCATCCCACCGAGTCGATGGATGGCATGGCGGCCACCACCCGCAGGGCCGTGCGCAGGGCGCCGACGGTGCTGGGCTCGGGCAGGCGCCGCTCGCCCACCGCCGCCACGAAGGCGCGCAGCTGGGCGAGAAGGGTGTCCTCGGCCTCGGTCTTCAGCTCCTCGATCTCGAGCTCGAGGTCGTGCCCGGGCTCCGGGAAACCCTGGGACTCCTCGGGGCGATGGGCGACCGTCGCGGTCCGCGCCAGGAAATCCACGTCGAAGCAGGCGTCGCGCTCGAAGAGGCGCAGGCGCCGGACCGGGACCGTCGACACGCGGCTCGCGGTGAGGTTCGCCACGCACCCGCCGGGAAAGGCGAGCCTGGCGTTCGCGATGTCGACGGTGTCCGTCATCACCGAGACCCCGATGGCCTCCACCCGCTCGGGCTCCTCGCCCAGCAGCTGCTGGAGGATGTCGAGGTCGTGGATCATCAGGTCGCGCACCACGTCGACGTCGGTCGCGCGTTCGGTGAAGGGGCCGAGGCGATGGCCCTCGACGAAGCGCGGCGATCGCACCAGCCCTCGGATCACGCGCAGGGCCGGGTTGTACCACTCCTGATGCCCGACCTGGAGCACCCGACCGCGCTGCCGCGCCCGGTCGATCAGCGCCTCCGCCTCCTCCAGCGTGGCCGCGATGGGCTTCTCGACCAGCACGTCGAGTCCGGCGTCGAGGGCGGACCGCACCAGCGCGAAGTGCTCCGAGGTGGGGACCGCGATCACCGCCGCGTCCGCCTCGGCGAAGAGGCTCCGGCCGTCGCGCACGGCCCGGGTCCGGTTGCGGGTGGCGGCGCGCCGGGCGCGCTCGAGCACCGTGTCCGCGATCCCGGCGATCGCGACCGAGCCGTCCTCGCGGGCGAGCTCGGCGACCTTGTCGGCGTGGCTCTGGCCCATGTGGCCGGCGCCCACGATGGCGACGCGAACCGGCGTCATGCGGACGATCCCGGCTCGGCGTCGGCGTAGGCCCAGATCGCGATTCCCGCCGCGTCGGCGCGGGCGACGAGCTCGGGCCGGTCGAGCACGAGGGTCCGCTCGGCCTCGAAGGCGAGGAGCGAGGCGCCGGAGTCCGCCAGCGCCTCCAGGGTCCCGAGCCCGATCGTCGGCACGTCGAAGCGGGGATCCTGGCGGGGCTTCGCGACCTTCAGCACGCACCCCCCCGACGTCACCTCGCCGCCGCGACGAATCGCCGCGTCGGTTCCCTCCACCGCTTCGACCGCGAGCACCGCGCAGTCCTTTACCACGAGCGTCTGCCCCACGTCGAGCCCCGCGATCGCCCGGGCGATCGGCCAGCCGAAGGCGACGTCGGCGCGCTGGCGCGCGCTGGGAGCGACGGCACCCAGCACCCCCGGACCGGGAATCAGCTCGGGAACCAGCTCGGCCTGGTCCAGCAGCCGGATCCCCTCGTCCTCGAGCAGGTCCGCGAGGGCGCCGAGGATCGAATCGTCGGCCCGGTCGGCGAGCCCCGAGAGCAGCGCGATCGCCCGATCGTCGAGATGCCGGGTCGCGTCCTCGTCGTAGAGCAGTGTCTTGGGCATGCGCCCGGCGAGCACCGCCTCGCGCACGCCGGCGCGGTGCAGGGACTCGAGCATGGCGCCGACCTCGCCCGGATGGAGCCACGCGATCTCCGAGACCTGCTCTTCCAGGCGCGGATCCGCCTGCCCGCGCAGGGCGATGGCCGAGACTCCGCGCCCGCGACGGCGGGCGGAGCGCGCCATCGCCAGGGGGAGCCCGCCCCCACCGGCGATCAGACCCAGCGCGCCTCCGGCGTCCGCGGACAGGGTCACCGGATGAAGCCCCGCTCGGAGCCCTCCAGGAAGTCGAGCAGCCGCCGCACCTCGGGCGATTCGCCGCACTCGGCCTCCACCCGGGCCCGGGCCGGCGCGAGCCGCAGCCGCGACTGGAAGAGCAGGTGGAAGGCGTGCTTGAGGGTCGCGATCGCGTCGGCGGAGACGCCCCGACGCTCGAGCCCCAGGGTGTTCACCCCCACCCAGCGCGCGCGGTCGCCCGCCACCCTCGAGAACGGCGGCGCGTCCTTGGACAGCATCGAGCCGGCCGCGGTGAAGACCGACTCTCCCACCCGGGTGCGCTGGTGGACCCCGGTGAAGGCGCCGGTGACGGCGTGGTCGTGGATGTCCACGTGCCCCGCCAGGGCGGTGTAGCTCGCGAGCACGCAGTGCGAGCCGATCTGGCAATCGTGGGCGACGTGGACGTGGTTCATGATCAGGTTGCCGTCGCCGATCCGCGTGCGCCCGGCGCCGTCGGGGGACCCGACGTGGATGGCGGAGAACTCGCGAATCACGTTCTCCTCGCCGATCACCAGGGCGGTGGGCTCGCCGGCGAAGCCCAGCACCTGGGGATCGCCGCCGATCACCACCGACGGGAACACGCGCGTGCGCGCGCCGATCGCGGTATGCCCCATCACGGTGACATGGGCGCCGATCACGACGCCCGAGGCCAGCTCCACCCGCTCGCCGATCACGGCGTAGGGGCCGACCTCGACGTCCTCGGCCAGCTTGGCGTCGCGATCGACCACCGCGGTGGGATGTATGCGCGTCACGGCGCGCTCGCTTCGGATCAGCTCTTCGAGTTGTATTTCTCGATCACCAGGTCGGTGATGTCGAGGGCTTCCCTCGTGTAGAGGACGCCGGGGGTGCCCCGCCCGATGATGAGCGTGAAGCCCTCCTCCTTGCCGACATCGTCGATGATCTCGCGCAGCTTCACGGTCAGCGGACCCAGCAGGCGCTGGCGGTCCACCTTGAGCTGGCCCTCGAGCTCCTTCTCCAGGCTCTGGATCTGGTTCTGGGTCTCCATCAGATCGAGCTGTTTCTGGTAGAGCGCATCCTCGGAGAGCACGAACTTCTTGGCGTCGAGGTCGTCGCGCTGGCTCTTGAAGCGCTCGTAGAGGGGGACGATCTTCGCCTCCGCCTCGCGCTGCTTGCGCCCGAGCTCCTCCCGCGCGGCCTTGCCCTCCTCGGTGGACGAGATCGCCTGATCGACGTCCACGACACCGATCTTCAGCCCCTCGTCGTCCTTCGCCGCGGTAGCGATCACGACGAGCGCCGCCATCGCGAACAAGAGCATCCAACGATTCACCTGCATGTCTCTCTCCTTGCATGCCCAGGGAGGTTCTGGGCTCGACGCCCGCCCCGGGAAGCCCCGATTCCGGGGTCCGATTGCCAGCCGCGTCGCCGCGGCGCCGATTCAGAAGACGCCGCCCCCCACGGAGAATTCGAAGACCAGGGATTTCTCGGTCTCGAGCGGGTCGAGTGGGGCACCCAGCACCAGCATCAGCGGCCCGAAGGGGGAGAACCACTGCACTGCGCCGCCGCTACCGTAGCGCCACTCGTCCACGTTCAACAGGTTCTCGCCTTCGGCGAAGGCGTTGCCCATGTCCAGGAACAAGATGCCCTGGAGGCCGATCGCCTCGGAGATCGGGAAGCGGTACTCGAAGCTCGTCGAGATGAACTTGTTCCCGCCGATGACGTCCGTCTCCTTCAGGTCCTCGAAGTCGGAGATCTTCTTGTCCTTGAGGCTGTTGCACTTCCCGTTTCCGTTGCCGCCGTAGATGTTGAGCGGGTCCTGCTCCGGGGTGTCCACGCACACGCCCGCGTTGTCGCGCCCGACCGGCGTGTAGGCGGCCTGGGTGAGCGGGTTGACCGTGCGCAGGATCGAGCGGCGCGGCCCCACCGAACGCGCCTTGAAGCCGCGCAGCCCGAACTGACCGAGGCCGCCGAGGAAGTAGCGCTCCGAGAGCGGCAGCTCGAGATCGCGGTCGATGTCGCCGAGCGCCGCGGCCTCGGGGTTGTTCGCGACGATCAGATCGTCGAACGCGTCGGTCTTCGGGAGGTCCCAGTCGCCGATCGAGTTCAACGGGAGCGCGTAGCCGGCGCGGGTCGCGATCACGAAGGTCGAGCGATCCGGCATCCAGGAGGGGGCGCCGAGGTACCACGCCACCCGCCCCTCGAAGCGCACGAACTCGGCGAAGAACCCCATGCCGGCGTACTCGGCGGAGCCGCCCAGCTGGTAGCCGGAGGTGGGGGCGATCTGGTCGTCTCGGTAGTCCGCGACGAACGAGACGCCCATGGAGGACACGGTGATCGAGTTGTTGAGGAGCTCGCGGAAGATCAGCGACGCCGCGTTCACGTTGGAGCTCTCGTTCACCTCGCGGCTCGAGAAGGAGTAGCGCAGGAAGCCGCGGGTGCGGTTGTCCTCGGTCAGCGCATGGCCGAGCACGACGTCCGCGCCGATCTGGTCCTGCTTGAAGTCCTCGAACTTGAGCGTCCGGTTCGAGATCGTGGTCGAGAGCGAGTACTCCGAGCCCAGCAGTGCCGGGTCGGTGAAGCTCAGGAACACCGAGCGCGACGAGCCGCTCGTCGCGAAGTCCGCCGAGAGGTTCACGCCGTAGCCGCGGCCGAAGAGGTTGGTCTGGGCGAGGGAGCCCTGCAGCACGAACGCGTCCTGGGAGGAGAAGCCGGCGCCGAAGGAGAGCGAGCCGGTGGGCTTCTCCACCACCGAGACGTCCAGGTCGAGCTGCTGCGGCTCCGGGGTGGGCTCCGGGCGGAAGTCCACCTCCTCGAAGAACCCGAGGCGCTGCACCCGTCCCCTGGCCAGCTGGATCTGGCGCTGGGAGTAGAGCTGCCCCTCGACCACCGGGATCTCCCGGCGGATCACGGGATCGACGGTGGTGGTGTTGCCGGAGATGTCGATCTGGCGGATGAAGTAGAGCGGCCCCTTGCGCACCTGGAAGACCAGGTCGACGACGTGCTCCTTTTCTTCGAGGCGGGAGAGCGGCTCGACGCTGGCGTAGAAGAAACCGCGATCCTGGTAGAACGAGGTGAGCTCGGTCACGTCCTCGGTGAGGAAGGAGCGGTTGAAGATCTCCCCCTGCTTGAGCTTGATCATGTCGCGCAGGGCGTCCACGTCGACCGTCGAGTCGCCGGTCACGTCGATGTCCCCGCACCGGAACTGCGGTCCCTCCTCGATGTCGACCGTGACCGAGATGCCGTCGGGCTCCACCGTCACCTTGGGCGGGGAGATGTCGACCTGGATGAAGCCCGCGTCGTTGTACTTGTTCTGCACCCCGCGCAGGTCCTGATGGAAGAGCGGCTCGGAGTAGGTTCCCGAGTTGTCGAAGTAGGAGGTCACGTAGGACCAGAAGTGCCAGGTCTTGGTGTGGAATCCCTCGGTCAGCTCCCAGTCCGAGAAGTGCTCGTTCCCGACGAATTCGATGTTCTCGAGGTGGAGCTTGTCGTTCTCCGTCACCTCGAAGTGGATGCCCACCGAGGCCTCCGCGAGGTTCTCGATCTCGTAGGACACCTCGGCCAGGTAGTAGCCCTGGGCGCGGTAGAGGGCCTCGATGCGGGCGCGGTTCTCGAAGAGCAGCGGGTAGTCGAGGGTGGACCCTGTGGTGAGGGTGAGGACGTCGCGCACCTTGTCGCCCTCGATCGAGTCGTTGCCCGAGATCGAGATCTGGCGAACGACCGGGTTCTCCTCCACGTCGAAGGTGACGATCAGCCCGTCCTGTCCCTCCTCGGTGAAGACCTTCACGTCCCGGAAGAAGCCGAGGCTGTTGATCTGCATCAGATCCTTGGCGACCTGCACCGAGCTGTAAGGCATCCCCTCCCGGGTGCCGAGCCGCGCCCGGATCGCGTCGGCCTCGATGCGCCGATTGCCGCGGATCCGCACCTCCGAGACGATCGTGTCGATGGCCTCGGGCTTCGGGATCATGCGCTCGGCGGTGTAGACCTCGAAGGTGACCTCCACCCCCGCGTCGGTCGTCGCGACCTCCACCTCCGCGCGCATCACCGACGGGTCGTCGCGCAGCAGCGCGAGGTCGTCGCGCACCGTGACCGGGTCGTAGGGCTCCCCGACCTTGGTCGAGAGGCGGCCGCGGAGCGCCTCCGGAAGACCCTCCCCGCCGTCGATCCGCACCTCGGCGACGGTCGCGGGCGGACCGCCGACGAGCTGCTCGCGGACCCGGTCGGCCAGCTCGTCGACGCTGGCCAGCAGCTCGTCCTCCTCGTCGGCGGTGAGCACCCGGGAGCGCGCGGGCAGCCCCACCGCGGCGGGGGTCATGCGCAGGTCGAGGCTGTAGTGGCCGGCGAGCTCGGTGAGCGAGCCGCTGATCACGTAGTCGGCCCCGAGCTGCCGGGCCAGCTCGCGCAGGGCGGAATCCGAGGTCTCCTCGAAGGCGTCGGAGCCGAGGCGGTCGCGGACGTCGGCCACGCCGATCACCCGCAGACCGCCCTGCTCCTCGAACCTCGTGTCGATCAGGTTGGCGAGGGACTCGCCGAGGTAGTCCACCGGCTTCGCGCTGTGGACCCGGAAGGGCAGCACGGCCACGACCGTCGGCGCCGGCTCGGCCTGGCCGGGGTCCGGGGCGACGACGGCGGGCGCCTCCGCGGCCAGCGCCGGGGCGGCGACCAGCGCCGCCAGCGCGATCCCGAACAGCGTCCGGGCGCGACGCAATCGATTTCCGCCGCCGCGGGCGCGCACGCTTCGACCTCCGCTCTGCGCCGCCGTTTCTCGGCCTTGCGGTGATGGACCCTGAGGCTTGGGGGGGCCTGCCGGAACTTGCCTTCCGCGCCCGGCGGAGTCTAGTGAGCCCTCTTGGCGAAACAAGGAGATCCGGGCGTTTCCCTTTGAGGGCAACGGGTTGGCAGGTCGACCCTCAGGCGGGGAGCGACTCGCGGAGCTCGTCGGATTCCGCCAGGTAGCCATCGGTGAGGACCACCGTGCGTCCGAGCTTCTCCGCGAGCAGCGGGCTGTGGGTGACGACCACGAGGGCCGTCCCGTGGATGCGGTTCATCTCGAGCAGCAGGTTCAGCACCTGATCACCGGTCTTGGGGTCGAGATTTCCGGTGGGCTCGTCCGCGAGCAGCAGCCGGGGACCGGTGACGAGCGCGCGCGCGACCGCGACCCGCTGGCGTTCGCCGCCGGAGAGCTTCCCGACGGGATGCTCGATGCGGTGTTCGAGACCGACTTCGCCCAGCAGCCGCTCGGCGCGCTCGCGCACGAGCGCCGTGCGCTCGCCGGCGATGAGACCCGGCATCATCACGTTCTCCACCGCGTTGAACTCCGGGAGCAGGTGGTGGAACTGGAAGATGAATCCCAGGCTGCGGTTCCGGAGGCGCGCGAGCTCGCGGGCGTCCCGGTCGAGCAGGTCTTCACCGGCGAAGCGGAGGGTTCCCGAGGTCGGGCGGTCGAGGGTCCCGAGGATGTGGAGCAGGGTCGACTTCCCCACCCCCGACATGCCGACGATGGCGATGCGCTCTCCGGCGCGAACGCAGAGATCGATCCCGCGCAGGACCTCGATGCGCTCCTCCCCCATCGGAAAGGACCGGCGCAGCTCTCTGGCCTCGAGCAGGATCTCACTCATATCGGAGCGCCTCCACGGGATCGAGGCGCGAGGCCTGGCGGCTCGGCAGCAGGGTCGCGCCGAGGGCCAGGATCATCGCGATCCCGACCGCCACCGCGATCTGACCGGCGTCGAGCTCCGCGGGCAGGGTCGAGAACTGATAGACGCTCGCGGGCAGGGTGTCGATGCCGGTGATCAGCTCGATCTGCCGCTGGATCCAGGAGATCTGCGCCGTCACCGAGATGCCGGCGATCACGCCGAGGGAGGTCCCCACCAGTCCGATCAGCGCGCCCTCGATGGCGAAGATGCGCTCGACGGCGTCGTCTTCGGCGCCCATGGTCTTGAGGATCGCGATGTCGCCGGATTTCTCCATGATCATCATGATGAGGGTCGAGACGATCGCGAACGCGGCGACCACCATGATCATCGTGAGCAGCACGAACATCATGATGCGCTCGCTCTTGAGCGCCTGGAAGAAGGCCGGGAAGAACTCCTTCCAGTCGCGCGTGTAGTAGGGGAACCCGAGCGCCTCCCGCGCCAGGCCGGCCACCTGCTGGGAGCGGTAGAAGTCGGTGGTGCGCACCTCGATCCCGTCCACCACGTTCTCGACCCGCCGGAAGTCCTGTGCGGCGGGAAGGCTCACGTAGGTGAACATCTCGTCGTACTGGAAGAAGCTCGACTCGAAGACCCCCGCCACCACGAAGCGCGCGAGCCGCGGCGCCGGGCCCAGCGGCGTGCGCGGGCCTCCGAAGGGGGAGATGAGCAGCAGCGGGTCGCCGACCGAGATGCCCAGCGAGCCCGCCAGCTGGGAGCCGATCACGATGGAGGGGTCCTCGCCCTCGACGAGGGGACCCGAGAGGGGGTCGAGGGAGCCCTCGATCAGGTCCTGACGCAGGTCGGTGACGTTCCCCACGAGGTCCGGGTTCACCCCGCGCACCCGGACGCCGACGATCTCCCCCATGTTGCCCCGCACCATGCCCTCGGCGTCGAGGTAGGGAGAGGCCGCCACCACCCCGGGAATGCCGCTCACGACCGCGACCACGCGGTCGTAGTCGGTGAAGGGGCCGAGCCCGCTCTGGACCGTGAAGTGGGCGCGGTTGCCGATGATCTCGTCGCGCCAGGTGCGCTCGAAGCCGTTCATCACCGAGAGCACCACGATGATGAGCCACACCCCCGCGGCGATGCCGATGACGCAGATGCCCGTGATGACCGAAATGAAGGTCTGTCTCCGCTTGGCGATCAGGTATCGCACCGCGATGAACCACTCGACGCCGCGCCGGGCCTCGATGAACCCCGCCGCCGCGATGGGGACCAGGCCGAAGACGGCGGCGCCGGCGCAGAACCCGAGGAGCGAGCCCCCGAAGGAGGCGACCTCGAGGGTGGGCTCGGGGAGCCCGAGGGCCACCCCGACCCCCACCGCGAGGGCGAGGGTGAGGATCCACAGCAGACGCTCGGACTCGCCGACCGGCGCCTCGCCCGATCGCCGGCGCCGGCGCAGCAGCAGGAACAGGCCGACCAGGCCCGCGACGGCCGCGGGCGTGAGGGCGTAGACGATCTGTCCGCTGCCCCCGATGAGCAGCGCGTAGCCGAGGCCGAGCACCGCGACGGCGAGCTGCGCCAGGCGATGGGACGCGATGCGGCCGACCGCGAGCCAGGTCAGGAACGCGATCCCGGCGCAGCCGCCGGCCAGGCCCGCCCAGGCGGTGAAGCGCTCCAGGGGATCGTCGGTGACGAGCTCGGGCACGCCCCAGACCAGCAGCCCCGCCCCCATCGCGGCCGACCAGCAGAGGATGCAGGCGATCGTGATGCTCGGCCGCCGGGCGATGCGCGCGAAGCGCTCGAGGGCCACCACCGCCGATCCCAGGAAGAGCAGGGTGAGGACGTTGATCCCCACCGCCAGCGCGATGATGAGCGTGAGCGCCAGGGTGCCCCCCGCGGCGGTGAGCACGCCCCACAGCACTTCGGCGAACATCGGGATCATTCGGTCTCCGCCGCCTCCCCCGGATCCCGGGGCCGCAGATGGGGAAAGAGGATCACCTCGCGCAGGTTCGGCACGTCGGCGAGCACCATCACCAGCCGATCGACGCCGATGCCGAGGCCTCCGGTGGGCGGCAGCCCGTGCTCGAGGGCGGTGATGTAGTCGTCGTCCAGGGGATGGGCCTCCTCGTCCCCGGCCTCGTGGGCCCGGGCCTGCTGGGCGAGTCGCTCCCTCTGATCGTCCGGATCGTTGAGCTCGGTGAAGGCATTTCCGATCTCCATGCCGGCGACGAAGGGCTCGAAGCGCTCCACCAGGCGCGGGTCCTCGCCCGAGCGCTTGGCCAGGGGAGAGAGCTCCCAGGGATAGTCGGTGATGAAGGTGGGTTGGATCAGCCCCGGCTCCACCCGCTCGCTGAAGAGATCGTCCACCAGACGCCCCCAGGTGGGCGCGTCGCCCGGATCGAGGCCCCGGGCCCGCATGGCGTCGGCGAGCGAGGCGAGGTCGTCGTGCTCGAGGATGTCGATCCCGCTCGCCCCGGCGATGGCGTCGCGCAGGCTGCGCCGGGGCCAGGGCCGGCCGAAGTCGATCTTCTCGCCCTGGTACTCGATCTGGGCGGTTCCCATCACCTCGGTCGCGATCTCGCGGACCATGGTCTCGCAGAGCTCCATCATGTCGCGGTAGTCCGCGTAGGCCTGGTAGCACTCCATCATGGTGAACTCGGGATTGTGCTTCCGCGACACTCCCTCGTTTCGGAAGTTGTGACCGATCTCGTACACGCGATCGAGCCCGCCGACGACGAGCCGCTTCAGATAGAGCTCGTCCGAGATGCGCAGGTACAGGGTCTGGTCGTAGGTGTTGTGGTGGGTCGTGAACGGTCGCGCGGCGGCTCCGCCGTAGATCGGCTGGAGCGCCGGGGTCTCGACCTCGAGGAAGCCGCGGGTGTCGAGGAAGCGCCGCATCGCCGAGAGCGTCCGCGAGCGCGCCACCGCGGTCTGGCGCGCCTCGGGGTTCACGATCAGGTCGAGGTAGCGCTGGCGGGTGCGCTTCTCGACGTCGGCCAGGCCGTGCCACTTCTCGGGCAGCGGCCGCAGCGACTTGGCGAGCATCTGGACGTCGCGAGCCGCCACCGAGAGCTCGTCGGTCTTCGTGCGCCAGACCGGCCCTTCGACGCGGATGAAGTCGCCCACGTCGAGCTTTCGCACGAAGGTGAAGAGCTCGGGATCGATCTCGCGCTTCGATGCGGTGATCTGGATGGCGTGGCCGTCTTCGACGATGCGCAGGAAGTGGAGCTTCCCGAAGGAACGGCTCGACAGGATGCGCCCGGCCACCGCGACGCTCTCCGGCCCGGCCTCGAGGGACTCGGCGTCCCGCGGGTCGAAGCGTTCGCGCACGGCGCGCACCGGCTCGATCGGTCCCACCCGCGCCGGGAAGGGATCGACGCCGGCCTCCCTCAGCGCCTCGAGGCGCCCGCGGCGCGCCGCCCTCTCCTGCTCGCTCATCGGGCCCCTTCCTCCTCGGCCCCAGCGGCCTTCTGAAGCAGTGTCGCGCGGATGAAGCGGTCGAGGTCGCCGTCGAGCACCGCGTCGACGTTTCCGGTCTCGGTGTCCGTCCGGTGGTCCTTCACCCGCTGCTGGGGGTGCAGGGTGTAGGAGCGGATCTGGGAGCCGAAGTCGATCTGCCGCTGCTCGCCCCGCGCCTCGGCGAGCTTGTCGTCGCGCTCCTTTCGCGCCCGCTCGAAGAGCCGGGCGCGCATCACCTTCATCGCCGACGCCCGGTTCTTGTGCTGGGAGCGCTCGTTCTGACACTGCACCACGATCCCGGTCGGGATGTGTGTGAGGCGCACCGCCGAATCGGTCTTGTTGACGTGCTGTCCCCCCGCGCCGCCGGAGCGATAGGTGTCGACGCGCAGATCCTTCTCGTCGATCTCGACCTCGATCGCGTCGTCGAGCTCGGGGATGACCGACACGCTCGCGAAGGCGGTGTGGCGGCGGGCCTGGGAGTCGAAGGGCGAGATCCGCACCAGCCGGTGTACCCCCTCCTCGGCCTTGAGATAGCCGCAGGCGAACTCCCCCGAGATGGTGAGCGTGGCGCTGCGCACTCCCGCCTCCTCCCCCGCCTGGAGGTCGAGCACCTCGGTCTTGAAGCCCTGGCGTTCGGCCCAGCGCAGGTACATGCGAAGCAGCATCTCGGCCCAGTCGCAGGCGTCGGTCCCGCCCGCGCCGGCGTTGATGGAGAGGATCGCGTTGGCGGCGTCGTCCTCGCCGCCGAGCAGGCGCTTGAGCTCGGCCTCGTCGAGCTGCGCCCGGGCGGCCTCGAGCTTCTCGGCGACCTCGAGGCGGGTGCCGTCGTCGTCCTCTTCGTCGGCGAGCTCGAGCAGCACCTCGG
>Ga0055452_10000173_pt1 | contig 15762 bp, 16 predicted proteins | sample China_Galinas_PW_6_FD_57735 | JGI IMG/M metagenome (GOLD analysis project Ga0055452, IMG submission 57735) | Wetland microbial communities from San Francisco Bay, California, USA, that impact long-term carbon sequestration - China_Galinas_PWC_D2 | ecosystem: Environmental > Aquatic > Marine >... | reverse complement strand
CTCCCACCAACTCTTCATATTCAACCCGTGTTCGGTCATGGCAGAGACGCCCACGTCCTACGGCACAGGCGGACGACCCGCCCGCGGCAGCCACCGTATCCTATCTACGCAAGCGCACGCGCAGCTGCACGGGATAAGTATGCGCACAACGCGGGCGAACGTCGAGTTTCGCCAGCCTGAGACGGCAGGACTGGAATTCTCGTACAGGCAAAGAACGGGACCGGCTAGCTACGTCAATGACGGATGGGTTGGAAACGGTGGGATCGGTTCGTCGCGGCACTTGCCCGGACGTCCGGGCCGCCGAAATTCTACGTTTCGCATTCCTCAAAGAGGAATTTCACACCCACGTAGTATCCCGCGTCGATCTCCGTGCAGTGGCAGACGACGGCATGGCCCTGCAGGCTTGATTCAGGCTGATGCACCGCCATGGGTAGTTTGAGTCCGATGGGCAATTCACGATCGAGCAGCATACCGAGCCCATTGTGACTCATGTTGACGCAGGTTCCCAGTTCGATTTCCTCGACACCCTTATCGTTGGCCAACCACAACTCGACGGTTCCGGGAAAAGGCCACCTCTGCGTCTTGCGGCGGCATTTCGCAAAGGGCATGGAGGTTCCGGACGCGCGTTCGGCGAGCAGGCGATTTACCGCTTCCTCGGTAAGCTGAAAGATCTCCGTTGTGTCCATCGCGCGAATCCCTCAAGTCCTGTTCGGGTGTCGGGTTTCCTTCTAAATCTATCGAACCGGGGGCGCCACGACTTGCCTTTGTATTTCAGTATGCCGTGATCTGCGAGAGACCGAGGTCGGAGGAAGCGGTGATTACACGCGGGTGGGTATTATCGGGCGCACCAATCCGGTAGGCGTATTCGCGTGGACAGGAACGCAACGGCACAGCACACAACCATACGGATGCCGTGATGCAGAAAAGGCAGACCGGATACCACGACGAACGTGCGACGTGCAGTCTATCCCAGGACCATGGAGCCGATCTCGGCGCGGGTCTGCACGTTGGATTCGCGTTTGACCGGGTCGTTTTTCTCGTCCAGCCAGAGAACTTTGGGGTGAAACCCGCCCTCGCGCACCTCCGCGTCTTCCACGTGACAGAAGGACATAATGATCACACGATCGCCGGCGGCGCCGAGCCGCGCGGCGGCGCCGTTGAGAACCATACGGCGCGAACCGAAGGGTTCGGGAATGACGTAGGTTTCCAGCCGGGAGCCGTTGTTGATGTTGGCCACCAGCACCTTTTCGTACGGCTGTAGGCCCACGGCCTCCATCAGTTCCGTATCAATGCCGAAGCTGCCCTCGTAGTTGACATCTGCGTGCGTCACACACGCCTGAAAGAGCTTCGATTTGAGCATTTCCAGCTTCATGATTTCGCCTTTCGCAACCATTCCACGGACGCGGTATTTTGGTCGGTCCGATGTGAAAAGTCAAAAAAAACAATGGCCCCCCAACGTGTGCCGGTGATAGGCTTGTCCGTTGTCCGCCGCCGTGGCCTTCGTCCGCCCGCCCTTCAAGATGTCACCCGAACATCCCGGCCTACACCCTCCTCAGGATGCGACAAACCGGTTTTGCCACCTGCAGTGTGTACTCCTAGAATCCTCGACAGCGATACGTCGGGGAGCGCATTGCCTGGGGGCCTGGCCCTCGGCGTTCGCTTGATATCGGTGGCGGGGGGTGTTTTGAGGTCGTACGGAGGCTCCTTCATGTACGGTATGTACGCACTACTCGCGACGGGCTTGCCGCCGTTGGGATTCGCCCTTCGGCAAGTCTACTGCTGAGGACACCCGCTGAACATGCTCGGTACGGGCTCTATCGCGGGAGGCTTCATACTGGGATCGATGAGCTACTCGAGGGCAAGGGAGTCCTCCCGTGGCGTCCGGTTGGCGAAGGTGGCCGTCGCTATCCTTATCATCGAAGGCGTGGCACTGGCCGCCCATGTATTTGGCTTGATTCCGTGACGGGCGGTGCGGCAGCGGTGAGGCCGGCGTACGACCTACCGGTCCAAAAATGCCACGATGGATTGGTCGAATTCCTCCTTCTGTTCCTCAAACACGCCGTGGCCGGCCTCGGCGATCAGCTTCAGTTCCGCCCCTGGAATTCTCGCTGCAAGGTCTCGGAGGGAGTCCGCCGGCATCAGGCAATCGTCCTCTCCACCGATGACCAGGGTGGGGGTTCGGATCGCCGATACGCGATAGGTCGTATCGAAGTCCAGGGACGTCTCCACCGACACCAAGAAGTCGTTTTGAGCCGCCGGGAGGCCGACGAACGCGCCGTCCGTGTGCGGCAGCAGAGCCTGAAACACCATCCGCTTCGTACGTCCATAGATGCTGTCCACCAGGTCCATGTATAGCTCGCGCCATGCGGCGCGCTGCGACAATTCGCGCCATCTGTCGCAAACATGTCGCTTGTCCGGCGGCATGCGGCAACCAGCCGTGGCCAGTACCAGCCGCCCTACCATGTTTGGAAACGCCAGCGCGAATTCCTGTGCGATCGCACTGCCCAGCGAGACACCGAGCACATCCGGCCGCTCGAAAAACCTTGCAATCACAAGCGCATAGTCGGCCGCCATTTCGCCTGCCCGCCACGTGGTGGGCAAGTTGTCGCGGCGACTGATCATGTAGACGGTGCGCTCGCCGGCCAGGCGTCTGCAAAACCAAGCGGCGAATCTGGGATTGGCCGTCACGTCCTGAATGGCGTCGTGAACACCGGGGAAAACCACGAGCGTGCGAGGTGCGTTCCCGATCCTTACGAACGGCCATTCGCCCGCGAGTCTACCGGTCTCGACGTCGGGGAGTCGTGAGGGGCCTGTGATTGTCATGATGCACGCGTGACTGACGGGATAACAACAACTGACCGATCAAATCGATGTTTGGCAAAAAATCCTCTGTTTGAATACAAGAGAATACAGCGCCACATTGGCGTGACAAGAATGCCGAGCCGAACGCGGTGCGCCATCGCAGGGTACACGATGTATTCTTCGTTATAGGACTGCGCTCTGCCTGAAAACTCCGGTGGACGTGTAACGTCTCATCACCAAGCAAACTCGCGGAATGAGTCCGGGCAACAGTGGCTGGCAGTTCATTGGTGGCACACATGTCAGCCGTGTGATGAAACCGAGCCTTCTGATGCGATTTCGCGCGCCCGGTCATTGACAGAAGTTAGTGGCAAACTTGGCGTCGCCGGTTTCCGATATGTGAGGGGGGAATCAGCGCCAATTCCGGCGCATCATGCGGGAGCCGTCATGAGCAACACAATGCAGGCCTGCCTGTTTAACACCGACGCCTCGTCGTCCGCCGAACTCTGCCGGCACGTTCGGTCGCTACCCCTCGTTCGATTCGTCTCTGAAGTCTGTAACGAGCAGGAGTTGGCGAACGTCCTGGACCAAATGCGGATCAATCTTGTGTTTTTCCACCTGGACCCGACGCCGGAACGCGTTACGGAACTGATCGAAGAGGTCGCGCAGCAGTTTCCGCACGTCGGCATGATCGCGATCAGCGAAAACACGAACCCGAATGCCATTCTGGCGCCGATACGCGCCGGTTGCGATCAATATGTATGCAAGCCGATCGAGCCAAGCGATCTGTCGGCAGCCGTCGCGCGCATCGCCAGCAAACGATTCACGACACAGACGAGAAGCCAGTGCATTTGCGTGACCGGTGCCAGCGGCGGATCGGGCGCTACGTCGATTGCGACGAACCTTGCCATGGAATTCGGCCTGGCCACCGCAAAACCGGTCGCCCTGATCGACCTGGATTTCCAGTTCGGCGATTTGGCTGTCAACTTCGACATTGAACCCAAGTACACAGTGTTCGATGCCGCATCGATGGCCGGGGACATGGACGCCACCGTGCTGGGCAACATTCTGACCAAGGGACCCTGCAACGTCTCTCTACTTCCCAGACCGAACACCATCGAGCAGACTGAGGGGATCACTCAGGAAGCTGTTCACCAGATCATCGCCATGCTGGGCGAATCCTTTGAAACGGTCATCATCGATGTGCCGCGACACATCAATCCGTGCAGCTTCGCGGCGTTGAGTCAAAGCGACAAGGTGCTCGTCATCTGTCAACTGCTGGTGCCCAGCATTCGCAATGCACAACGTCTTGTGCAGTCGCTCGCCCGCTTGGGAATCCCTGAGGATCGAATCGAAGTGGTGGCCAACCGGGGTGATAGCCACGGCGGACGCATTACTCTGGGGGATCTCGGGACGTTGATCGGCAAGCCGGTCTTTGCCAGCGTACCGAATGATTATCTGTACGTCGCGCGCTCCATCGATTTCGGCAAACCGCTCGCCTCGCAGGACGGAAAAATGAACCCGGTGCGCACGGAGATCCAGAAAATCGCCCGCCGTATCGCTGAGGGCGCGGAGGTGGAGGAGCAGGCCGACTCCAAGCGCGGCTTCCTGGGACGGTTTCTCACCAAGTAGGACGGCAGTCCTGAGGTCAGGCCGCTATCGGCACCGAATCTCCTGTCGCGCAGATTGAAGTACCTGGCGAGCGCCGGCCCTGCGTCCGTTGGAAATCTCATATCGCCCTCGCGGATGAGAAGACGAAAATCCAAAACACTGACAGTACAAAAGGCGGCGTTACGCATCAACGTAAGAGCGTACACGCGTACGCCGCAGACGAACGAACCGTCTGCTCGCCCGCGTCACCACGGCTGCACTCGATCAGCAAAGGTACGGCGTCTCGGACTAGGCGCATCTTACTGATGATTCGCGCAATCTTTGCATCTCCGACGCCCAACGGTGCAGGTCGCCCGTAGTCCGCGCCCGGCGTTGCCGATATGGTGGCGTCTTTCAGATGCACAACTCTGACGCGCTCGGCAAGCTCTACGAAAGCCTCGTACGGATCGTCCGTGCCGTACACCACGAAATTTCCGGGATCAAAATTGACCGCCACATTGCCGCGCCCCACTGCATCGAGAAACCCGCACAGTACGGCCGCCGGCTCGCGCCCCGTTTCCAAGTGAAGCTCGATACCGCTTTCGACCAACATATCGGCGACCTCGGCGCATCGTGTCACCAGCTTGTCAAACAGAGGATTTCTGCGATCTCCCGGGATTGTCCCGACGTGCGCCGCCACCGCGTGGGCCCCCATTCGACGGGTCAGGTCCGCCACCGTCCGCGTGCTATTCAGCCTGCGATCGTACGCCTCATCGAATGCGTAGCCGCCCGTGACAGCGATTCGTTCCATGGAGCGGTAGTCCTCTCCCTCGAAGGCCAAAAAGGACGAGGTGATTCGTAAACCGGCCGCTGAGGCGGCACGAGCGATTGCTGCCGGATCCGTCTCATGCACAACCGCTTCCGAGAAGAAGCCGATCTGAATGGCGCGCAGTTCGGGAATCGTGCCGGCCACCTCGACGGCGCGGAGAATGTTGTACCGGTCAATCGCCCAACTGCAAACGCCCAACGTCGGCGGTGTCATTTCTGTGGCTCCCTCCATAGCACCCGGACTATCGACCACATGTAAGTGCATGCGCTACATCGCTTTGCATGAAAAGGCGCCACATTGGGTGGCATGGGCAAGCGATAGCTTGTCCGTGGGTCGTGATGTATTGCACGGGCAAACGAGTTTGCCCATGCCACCCGCGATGCGTGGCGCGTCCTCACGCACACTGACTTGGATCATTTTGCAGCAACGGTCGTTCGTGTGCCAATCGGGACGCAAACAAGCAGGACGCGCGCCGGCTCACTCCGTTATCGAGACTTGCGTCACGGTCTTCTCACGACGCCGCAACTGCCCACAGGCGGCGTCTATGTCGATGCCGCGGCTCTTGCGTACGTGGGCGTTTACACCGTGGTTGCGCAATACCTCCTGAAAGCTGAGCACCATATCCGCCGACGGGCGCTGATACGGCAATCCATTCACCGGGTTGTAGGCGATCAGATTGACGTTGGCGCGCATCTTCCTGACCACCCTGGCAAGCTGGACGGCCTCACGTTCACCATCATTCAGCCCGCCGAGAAGGATATATTCCAGGGTGATTTCCCGCCCGGTACGGCCGAAGTAGTGTCCGCATGCTTCGACGAGCGACGCAATACTGACACGCTGGGCCCACGGAATAATCTCCCGCCGGAGCTCGTCGGTCGGCGCGTGCAACGAGAGGGCCAGTGTGATCTGCAGGTCTTCATCCGCCAGCCGCTTCATTTGCGCCGGCAGACCGACAGTGCTGACCGTAATCTTCCTTGCGCCGATGCCCAGCCCCCACGAGGCGTTGATCGTGCGGAGCGCACCAACGGTGGCCGCGTAGTTGGCCAGCGGTTCGCCCAGCCCCATGAAGACCACGTTAGACAGCCGCGGTCCACCCTGACACAAGTCGCGCACGTGAATCACTTGCTCGACGATCTCGCCGATCGTCAACTGACGCTGCAGGCCGTCCATACCACTCGCACAGAAGACACATCCCACCGGGCATCCGACCTGTGTGGAGATACACGCGGTACGGCGTTCGCCATCGGGGATAAGCACGCACTCCGTCGTGGCGTCGTCCGGCCAGGCGAGCAGCAGTTTGCGAACACCATCCGATGCATCTTGTTGGGTGACCATTCGCGCCCGAAGCACGGGCAGCGACGCTGCCAATCTGGTCCGCAGCGATTTCGGCAGGTTGGTCATGGCGTCGTAATCGTAAACGCCGTCCTCATAGACCCACTTCAAAACCTGCGCAGCGCGAAACTGCGGTTCCCGCCATTCTCCCAGCGTCACCTTCAGGGACTCGGGCGTCAGGTCCAAGAGCTGCGCGGCGGGTGCCGCTGCGGTCGATAGGTCCTTGAGATCACCGTGAGCCATAGCCGAGATTCTAGAGGCCATCGCCGAGACGAGCCAGACGCAATCGCCTCGCTGGGAAATGCAGGCCAAGACAAGCTTTACGTCTCGAGGGAGGTGCATGCTGGTCTTGTCCCTTCGTCGCTTCGTGCTCCCTGTTCGGTCGCCCTCAGTCGCTCTGTCGCTCCGTCGCTCTATTCCCCATTTGTCGTTCCACCGGCCGTGCCCTACAATGAGGCCTCAGACCGGTCGCAGGCTGGATATACCTTGGAATCAGAGACTCGCAACGTGGAAAAGCGGACCGTTTACCTCGAAACGATGGGTTGTCAGATGAACGTGCTCGACAGCGAGCTGGTTATGGGACAACTCCGCGCGCGAGGGTACGAGCCGATCGACGATATGGCCCGTGCCGATATCGTGCTGCTCAACACCTGCAGTGTCCGCGACCACGCCGAGCAGAAGGTCCTTTCCCGTCTTGGCGCTCTGCGCAAACCCAAGCAATTCCACGAGAACATGGTGGTTGGCGTGATTGGCTGTATGGCCGAACGCGACCCCGACGGCGTTTTCGCAAAAATGCCGCACGTCGACCTGGTCTGCGGCCCGGGAGAACTCAACAAAATCCCGGCGCTGATTGAAGAGGTGCAGTCGGGCCGGCAACGCGCCGTCGCCCTGTCGCAGTCGCTATCGCGTAAGAGCACCCCCTTGCAGCGAGCAGTTGAGTACGACTCCGTGGAGGCGCTGGACCTGTCGCGTGAGCCGGCACCGGATCAGCCTGTGCTGCAGTCCTACATTCGGGTGCAGCGCGGTTGTGACAAGTTCTGCACGTTCTGTGTGGTGCCGTTTACGCGCGGCGCCGAGCGTAGTCGTCCGCCGCAGCAAATTGTGGACGAAGCGCGGATGCTCGTGGATCGTGGTGCCAAAGAGGTGACTCTTCTCGGGCAAACGGTCAACAGCTACGTCAACCAGGACAACGGCCGGCCGGTCCGCTTCGCCGAACTACTCACCCAGGTGGCAGCCGTCGAGGGTATCGAGCGCGTCCGTTTCGTCACCAGCTATCCCGGCGATTTCACCGACGACATCCTCGAAGCCATGCGCGACGTACCGGAGCTTTGTGAGTATCTACACCTGCCGGTGCAAAGCGGCAGCAATCCCGTACTCGCGCGCATGCGGCGACAATACACCGTCGAGCAATATGTCGAACTGATCGACCGTGCGCGGGTTTACGTGCCGAACCTGACCATCGCCACGGATTTCATCGTCGGATTCTGCGGCGAGACGGAGGAGGATCACGAGGATTCGCTGGCGCTAATCGAGCGGTGTCGCTTCAAGAATATTTTCGTCTTCAAATACTCCGAGCGACCGGACACCGTCGCGGACAGGCGAATGACCGACGACATCCCCGAAAAGGTCAAGCGCCGCCGCAATTACGAATTGCTGGCGGCACAGGAGAGGATCTCGTCCGCCTACAATCAGACCCTGATCGGTAATCGGGTCGAGGTGCTTGTGGAGGGGTACAGCAAGGCCGCCATCAAGGCGCAGGAGGCGGAGCAAACACGCGGCGAGGAAGTGGATTGGCGCCGCAGCGACCAACTCGTCGGCCGGACGCAGCACGATCAGATCGTCGTCTTCCCGGGCAAGCCGGAGCACATTAGCCGCTTCGCCACCGTACACATCACGGCTGCTACGGCATTGACCCTGCACGGCACGCTGGAGGAAGAGACGTTACGCGGACGCACCATGCGTCCCGCGAACGGTCGCTCCCTTCCCGTTGTGAGTTAATCTCATACTGAGCTACACGTACCAGCCGCCCACCGTGGCGGTCCTTTACCCGGCGCGAGCACACAACACCTGGGTGGCATGGGCAAACTCGTTTGCCGGCGGTCCCCAAGACAACATGCCCCGTGTGTAGCCGCATGCGGCGACCGACGCCCATTTTGCGCAGAATCGTCAACCATTGTGCAAAACCACCACGGCGAGGCGGACGCGCAGGCCTGTGAGTAAAATCGACTCCGTTATGTTTGCCGAACAACGGCCTGCACCAAATCGAGTGATGTAATTCGCACCGGGTGCGGGAAGCGGCGCTCTTGCATCCTCCCACCGATTTCGTTAAAAGTGAGGCATCATGACGACGAGCGATATTCAGGTTCTCGCACCGAAGAAAACCAAAGCGCCCCAAGAGAGTCGCCCCAAGCGGCAACCGCCGTATCACGTCGTCCTTCTCGACGACGATGATCACACGTACGAATACGTGATCGGAATGTTGCGGAAGCTGTTTGGCCACACGTTCGAGCGCGCCTATCAACTGGCGGAACAGGTGGATCAGAATGGCTACGTGGTCGTGGACACCACGACCATGGAAAGGGCAGAACTCAAACGCGATCAGATCCACGCCTTCGGCCGCGACTGGCGCATCGAGGCGTGCCAGGGAAGCATGTCCTCCACCATTGAACCGGCTCCCGATTGATCGACCGTACGTATCAAATCATCGGGCCCCATGATGACCAGCCCGGCCTCCGCAATCGGATTCAGCCGATGGATTGGGACATGGAGCAAAGGTAAGTCCAATGCACTTTCAGTTCATGGTTTGTTCGTAGGCCAGAGGCCGTTCGGCATCGGTTCGCACGACGAAAAAGAAACGCGTTTGTCGAGCGCCACGACTTATCTAATCACGCCTTGTCGGCTCGGCCAACTCATCGATGACCGTCTCCGGGGCAAGGGGCTCGCGGGATCGGTAGGCCGCACGCGCAATGAGATGCGATGCCGTTGGAATCGTGACGAAGAAAAAGACGCAAACCAACAGGCAGCGCGCCGTGATATCGGCCTCGCCGAAATGCACTGCGGCTGCCAGCACAATAGAGATTGCGCCAAGTGTGACGGACTTGCTGGCGGCTTGCATTCGGATGTACAAGTCGGACATCAACACAATACCCAGGGCGGCCAGCAGGCAGAATAGCACACCAATACTGAGCAGAATGATGACCACCACCTCACTGATCGCCGACATCGCAACCTCCTCGCTCGATGAATCGTGCAAACGCCACAGTTCCCAGAAAGCTGACGAGTGCCAGGATGATCGTCACATCCAAGAAAACACGCTGTCGAAATTGGATCGCAAACAGAGCGGTCAACGCCGCTCCGAGCACCGCGATTACATCGAGCGCCACCACGCGGTTGGCCAGGCCGGGGCCCCGCACGAGTCGCACCGTCGCCACCGCGATGGCGACGACCAGCGAGGCTGTCGTGAATTGTATAAATAAGGTCATACCGGTCATGCCCCTTGCGCTAGCCAAATAACACTTGGACCCATCGCTCGAATCGTTCTTTCATCTGCCTGCGCACCGTGTCCGGATCATCCACAAACATCTCATGCACGTAGATTGTTCTTCGATCCTCTGATACATCAATCGTAAGGCTGCCCGGTGTCAGGGTGATGAGGTTGGCGAAAATCGCAATTTCCAGATCGGTTTTGAGGTCGAGGGGAATCGCCACGATGCCCGGCCGTCGTAACGTCTTTGGCGTCACCACGTCCCACGCCACGCGGAGATTGGACTTAATAACCTCCCACAAGAACAGCAGGCTGAACCAAAGGGCGAGCGGTAGTTTGCGGAAATATGAGGTAGGACCCAGCAATGGGCGCACCCAAAAGAGAACAAGAAAGCCCACCGCAAAGCCGAGTGCGCCGTTACTGTAAGTGAAGGCACCGGTCGACGCGACCCACAGCGCCGTAAGCGTGAAGTTCAAGAGAAGTACCTTCATGGTGTGCGTATCCCGTTTGCGGCGTCGGGCGCGTCACCGGAGGCCAACAAGCCTACCGCAGTAACGTAAGCAGCCCGGTCCAGGAGCTGATCGGCGGCACGTCGGGACACGGACAGCAACGCCTGCGGGAAAAAACCGATCCACAAGGTGAGCACGGCCAACGCCACGCTCGGTGCAATTCGGAGTACCCGCGGTAACGGGTGATGCGTCAGGGCGTTGTCATCCCCACCCGAACCGTGTCCCCTGTCGTCATCCGGCATAGGACTCCAAAAGACCTCATTCCAGATTTTGAGCATACTGACGAGCGTCAATAGTCCGGCGAAGAGGGCCACCGCCGTGAGCGTGTACTGCCGGGCTTCGAATCCGGCCTGAATGATGCCTAGCTTGGCCCAGAAACCAGAGAGAGGCGGCACGCCTGCCAGACTGAGCGCCGGAATCAGAAACAGAGCGCCCAACCATGGCGCTCTCTTTAGCATTCCGCCGAGCTTCTTGAGATCTTCCGTGCCGGCGATCGTTCGGACCGTTCCGCCGATAAGAAACAGATTCGTCTTCACGACAATATGATGGGCAATGTAGAAAATCGCCGCAGCCACACCGAGGCGCTGCGTGGCTGGGTCGGGCGCTACCAGCAGCGCCAGTCCCATGATCATATAGCCGATCTGGCTGATGATATGAAAGCTTAGAATACGCCTTATCTGGAATTGCGACACGGCCCCGAAGACTCCCAGCAGCATGGTCAGCGCGGCCATCACGAGCAGAAGCGTTAACGCATAATCACTTGGTGGCACAATGATCGTGAACAACCGAATCATCGCATACACGCCGACCTTCGTCAGGAGACCCGCAAAGATTGCTGAAATCGCCGGTGAAGGTGTGTGGTAGCTTGCGGGTAGCCAGAAGTACAGCGGGAAAACGGCCGCCTTGATCCCAAAACTCAATAGCAGCACAACGGACGCCGCCGCCATCAACCAGGGATGACTATCCGACACCTCTGCGAGGCGAACCGACAAGTCAGCCATATTGAGGGTATGGGCTATACCGTAAATGACACCAACGCCGGCCAAGAACAGTGCGGAGCTCAGCAGACTAAGCGTGACATACTTGATGCCTCCTTCCAGCTGCGCGCGCCCGCCACCGAGAACGAGCAAGACGAAGCTGCTGATCAACATCACCTCAAACCAGACATAGAGGTTGAACAAGTCACCCGTCAGGAACGCACCGCACACACCCATCAGCATCACGTTGAGAAATGCAAAATATCCGTATCGCTGACGGCGGGCGGTCACGGTGGCAAGAGAATAGACGGTCACAGCTACGTGCATCACGGCGGCGACGAGTACCATCAGCGCGGCAAACAGATCGGCCACAAGCGTTATGCCATATGGTGCGGGCCAGCCGCCGACGTGGAGCACGAACGGTCGCCCTGCCCACACGCGTGCAAACAGCAAGGTGGCTACGGCCAGCAGCGCGCATGCGCCCAGGACAGCCAGAATGCGCTGCACCCGTGCACGATGCCCGAAGAGCAGGCACAGACAAGCGGTCAGAAGCGGAATGACAATGGGTGTGGCGAGAAGCATGATTATTGGTCAGCGATTCGCATTTCCTCCATATCGTCGGTGCCGGTCTCCACGTACGCACGCTTCACTAGCACCGCGGCGAACGCGAGCACTGCGAAGCCGATCACGATCGCCGTGAGAATCAGCGCCTGGGGAATGGGATCGGCGTACCCAAGGGGCGGACTGTCGGCACCGCGCGGCGTGATCACCGGGTGAGCCCGTACGAGGCCGCCCGCCGTGAAGATCAGCAAGTTCGCCGCATGACCCAACAGCAGCAGTCCGAAAATGAGCTTGGTGGTGTTGCGCGCCAGCAGCATATAAAACGCCGCGGCGTAAAGGGCGCCCACCAACAATACCGAGACGACGAACATGCTCAATCCTCGCCCAATGTAAGCAGCACCAAGAGTGCGGATCCCGTCACAACAAGGTAAACACCTATGTCGAACAGGAGCACGGTGCCGACCTTTAGTTCCGCAGGGAATTCCAGGGGTAGCCATAGGCCGTGCATGAAGGGTTGCCCCGTTAGCCAGGCGAGGCAACCACTCGTGATGGCCAACATCAGACCCACGCCGATCAGTGATCGAGGTCGAACACCCAACAGGCCTCGGCCCTCTCGTGCGCTGAACGCCAATGCATATAACGCAAAGGCCGCCACGGCCAGCAGACCGCCGATGAACCCGCCACCCGGCTCATTGTGACCGCGCAGCAACATGAACACGGAGAACGCCAGCAATAGCGGCGTCACCATCCGGGTGGTTGCCTTGAATATGATAGAATTCACGATCCGCTTCCTTCGGGCTTTCTCTTCCGCGCGAGCTTCATAAGCGCGTACACACCGAGACCGGCCACGGCGACCACCGTGATCTCACCAAGCGTGTCGAGCGCCCGAAAGTCAACCAGGATCACATTGACCACGTTTCGTCCGTATGCGTCAGGCTTCGCCATTCGTGACAGTTGATCACTTACAGTGGTCGGTAGGTGCACGGTCGCCGTCGCAAGAATGAGCCAGGCCATGATCGCACCCGCCAAAACCGCGACGGTCGCGTCGATCGCACGTTCATACCGATCCCGAAACAGAGAAAACCCGGGCAGGCGATGGAATACCAAAACGAGCAAGATCACCGTCAGTGCTTCCACCATAATCTGTGTGATCGCCAGATCCGGCGCACTAAAGAGGGCGAACAGAATCGCGATCATAAAGCCCGTAATGCCCAGCAGCGCGATCCCGGACATCGCAGATCGCGAAGATACCGCCGCGATCGCCCCGACGAGCGTCAGCAAAACCAGCAAGATTTCGTGCCAGAACCAGTCAGTGGACAATGCATCGGCCGGCGTCAAGCATCTGGCGAGGGGGTAAGAAACCGTCACGATCAACGTGAGTAGAATTACTCGCACATACCGACGCAAACTGCCCGTCTGTGTCATGCGGGTTACGTTTTCGGAAAACGCAAGAAGACCGGCAAACACCACCTCGTAGGCGCGCGCCGGGCCGCGCCTACCAAGGCGTGCGACAACGACGACAATATGCATGAGCCAGTCGCGCAGGCGCACAAACAGAAGAAATCCCAGGCCCAGAGAAACGACACTGATCCCCAGCGCTGTCAAGGCCGAGGGACTCAGTCCGTGCCAGAGCTTGAGATCCATCATTATCACACGGCCACCGACGGCCGTGGCCATGGCGGAGCCCAATGCGCTGTCGAACGTACCCGGGAGCAGCCCGACAAAAAGCCCCATGACGGCAAGGACTAGCGGCCCCACGAGCATTGAGACCGGCGCTTCATGCGCTGACTCGGCGGCGCTGACTCGACGGCCGAAAAACGGCCAAACGGCGACCACTAGCGCCATTGCGATGAGCAAAATATTGGCCAGCGATGCGACGATGATGAGAACCACCCCGAGGTAGTCGAGATTGAGCTTCGCTTTGAGCAGCAGCTCCTTGCCGATGAAACCGAAGAGAGGTGGTGCACCGGCCATGCTCAAAGCCGCCAACATTCCGCAAACCGCCGTGATCGGCATGACGCGCCACAACCCGCCCAGTTGCCGGATGTCGCGCGTGCCGGTGGCGTGCTCCAGGCTTCCGGCGATCATGAAGAGGGCGGCCTTATAGCAGGCGTGCGCAACAAGGTAGACCACGGCGGCTTTAAGCGCAAGGTCCGTGCCGACGCCGATCAGCATCGTCAGTGTGCCGAGCACACTGACCGTGGTGTACGCGAGGATACGTTTAAGATCAGTCTGCCCGGCAGCCATCGCCGCGGCGCCCAGCATCGTGATGGCCCCGGTGGCCGTGAGGAGGAGATGCCACCAGAGGCTATGACCAAAAACGGGATTCAGACGGGCAAGAAGGTAAACGCCGGCCTTGACCATGGTGGCGGAGTGAAGATACGCGGAAACCGGTGTCGGCGCGGTCATGGCATTCGGCAACCAGAAATGCAACGGCATCTGTGCCGACTTGGAAAAGGCGCCGATAACGATCAAGAGCAGCGCCGGGACGAATAGCGCGTGTCCCGACAAATCGGTCGTGGCCAGGACCGAAATCCGCGATGCCTGCTCCGGTAAGAGTCCACTTTGCCTCGCGGCGATGTTAAGCAATACCAAACCAGCCAGAAGTAGCAAACCACCTCCCGCCGTCACGAGCAGTGCCTGCCGCGCACCGTTGCGCGCCTCCTGCTCTTCGTATTTGAACCCAATAAGAAGGTAAGACGCGATGCTGGTGAGTTCCCAGAAGACGAACAACACAAATATATCGTCGCTGAATACGACGCCCAGCATCGCTCCCAAAAACATGAGCAGCAGGCTGCATAGGCGCCCCAGGCCGGGACCCCGCCGCATGTACGCGCTCGTATAGAGCAGTACCAGTGCACCAATGCCGCAAATCAACAGGGCGAACGTTGCCGACAATCCGTCGAAGCGGAAGGCCAGTTCGATTCCAAAATCAGGGACCCAAGGGAACAACTCGGTCTCGGCGGAACCGGGCACCACGGGTAGGCGCGCGGCGACAGCGATCGCCAAGCCAGTCGGCACGAGCGCCAAGGCCGCAGCAACATGACCGCGCAGGACGCGATGAAGCCAGATGCACGCCAACGCGGCGGCAAACGGAATGAGCACCATCCATATCACGGGCTGCGGCCTCCGTCTGCCATGCCGATTCGAGTCGCGTGGCGATCTTCGTTACAGAGAGTCTGCTTGATCATGGCGCTTAGTCGCCGTATTCCACTGACTGGTACAGGTCGTGTCTCATCGTCGCACAACCATCCACTCATCGATCTCAGGATGATCAGCCCTCGACCAGATTCTCTTGCACGCACACACCATCTGCAACCGGGCGATCTCGTTCGACCCGCCGCGGTTTGAACTGGAGGCAACGCTCCATCCAGAACTCACACCAAATCTTGGCATTCCTCAGGACCGGCGATGACTTCCTCTGACCGCAATCCACGAGTTGAAGTAGCCTCGATGGCTATGGTACCCATCTTGCGCGCTCTTCAATTACGTTGCTTGGCGCCTAGACTGCGCCACACGCACCAGGCGAAGAGGCAGAGCCCGAAGGCCATGCCCACGTGTACGAAACCGTACACGGAATGGCGAACGGCCTTGCTTCCGCCAAAATAGGCGGCGTTGATCAGGCTCATGTCCGTCTGACCGCCGCGTACCGACAACAGCACATGGTAGGCCTTGAAGAGC
>Ga0055452_10000170_pt1 | contig 15843 bp, 16 predicted proteins | sample China_Galinas_PW_6_FD_57735 | JGI IMG/M metagenome (GOLD analysis project Ga0055452, IMG submission 57735) | Wetland microbial communities from San Francisco Bay, California, USA, that impact long-term carbon sequestration - China_Galinas_PWC_D2 | ecosystem: Environmental > Aquatic > Marine >... | reverse complement strand
ACGCCGCCCGCCGGGCCTGCGACCGCCGGATGGTCACATTCGCCCACACCGCCCCCGACTGTGCCGAGATGATGTGGAACGAGCAGAACTGGACCCTGGTGTCCATGCCGATCTCGTCCACCCGCGCGCAGTGGGACGAGGGCCTGCGTACCGTGCGGCAGTTCAACGATCTGCTCCGCGTCCTTCCGCCGATCCCGCAACAGGCCGCGCTCCCACAGCCAGCGGGGCGGCACAACGCCTCGCCGGGCCGTCCGCTGGCCCCGGCCGGCCGCCGCGAGCTGCCGACTGGCCGCACCGACTCCCCCCCGCCGCTGCGGCCGCAGCAGCCACGCAACGGCACTCAGACCCCGAACTACCAGCGCTGAGTCGATAGGGTGTCCTCATGGCCCGCCCTGTTGCGCTGATTACCGGGCCTACCTCCGGCCTCGGTGCGGGCTATGCCCGGCACTACGCTCGCGACGGCTACGACCTGGTGCTGGTCGCCCGTGACGTCGAGCGCCTCGATGAGCTGGCCGCCGAACTGCGTGCGGCCCACGGCATCGACGTCGAGGTGTTGCCCGCCGATCTGGCCGAGGCCACCGACCGCGCCAAGGTGGCCGACCGGCTGGCCGCTGGTGTGCAGGTATTGGTCAACAACGCCGGTTTCGGCACGTCCGGTGAGTTCTGGACCGCCGACCCCGCGATGCTGCAGGCCCAGCTCGATGTCAACGTCACCGCGGTGATGCAGCTGACGCGCGCCGCGCTGCCGCCGATGCTGGCGGCCGCGTCGGGCACCGTGATCAACATCGCCAGCATGGCGGGTCTGTTGTCCGGCCGCGGCTCGACGTATTCGGCTTCCAAGGCGTGGGTGGTGTCGTTCACCGAGGGGCTCGCCAACGCGCTGGCGGGCACCGGGGTCCGGGTGCACACGGTGTGTCCGGGCTTCGTCCACACCGAATTCCACCAGCGTGCGGGCATCAACATGAAGTCGATCCCGTCCCTGCTGTGGCTCAGTGTCGACGACGTCGTCGCCGAAAGCCTGGCCGATGTCGCCAAGGGCAAGGTGATCAGCGTTCCCGGCCTGCAATACAAGGTTCTGGCCAGCGTCGGGCGGTTGGTACCGCGCGGGCTGGTGCGGGCCGTCAACAACACGATGGGACGGGGCCGTGGCCGCACCTGAACTCAGCACCGCCGAACGCACCGAACTCGCCGAGCTGGTGCGCCGGTTGTCGGTCGTCTTCGGCCGCGTGACGTTGTCGTCGGGCAAAGAGGCCGACTACTACGTCGACCTTCGCCGAGCCACGTTGCATCATCGGGCCGCGCCCCTGATCGGGCGGCTGATACGCGAGCTGACCGCCGATTGGGACTACTCCGCGGTGGGCGGGCTGACTATGGGCGCCGATCCGGTGGCGACGGCCATCATGCACGCCCCGGGCCGGCCGATCGATGCGTTCGTGGTGCGCAAGTCAGTGAAAACCCATGGTCTGCAACGCCTTATCGAGGGCGCAGAGGTCGCCGGAAAACGAGTCCTGGTCGTCGAGGACACCAGCACGACCGGTGGCTCGGCGCTGACCGCGGTGCATGCGGTTCGTGACGCGGGCGCGACGGTGGTCGGCGTCGCCACGGTCGTGGACCGGGCGACCGGTGCGGCCGAGGCGATCGAGGCCGAGGGTGTGCCGTACCGCAGCGTCCTCGGATTGGCCGACCTCGGACTGGTGAGCGCCTGATCTGGGGATAATCGTGTCCGTGGAGCGGCGTCGAGACGGTCAGACCAGCCGACCACCCATGCCGACAAACGACGAGGGACATCGGCAGCCCCCGGATCTGCACTGGGATGACGTCGTGGACACGGTCTGCGCCGGCTCAGGTCCGGGTGTGCTGGCGTATGCGATCCGCTGCGCCGACCTCGACCAGGACGTGCAGCTCGTCGACGCGGAGTCACCAGCCCACATCTCGGATGCCGCGACCGCCGAGTTCCTGGAAGCCCTGGTCGAGGATCTGGGGCCGCCGACTCGGTACGCCTCGGATCTCGAGTTGCCGGTCACCCGCGCCGAGCCGGTCCCCGCCACAAACCGCCGCCGTGGAGCGGTTGAACCATTCGTCGGTGGGCGCCTGCGGGATTGGTCGGCGCGGTGTCTGGCCTCGCCATTCGGCGTGATCCACACGGATGTATCCGAGGCCGACGTGACGGCCATGCGCACCAGCGCCGGGGAACTCATCCAGGCCGCCGTGATCGGCACCTACCGCCCCCGCCCCGACCGGCCCGGGGCGGCGCTGACCGACTGGCTCGCCGGGCAGGCCCGCGAGCGCGGTATCGTGCGCAGCACTGGTGTCACGCTGCGACGATTGATCTTTCAGTATGGGCGGGTGGCCGGCGTCGAGCTCGAAACTGCCTCGGGGACAAGGCTCGTGCGGACCACCGCGGGTGTGGCGCTGTCGACGCGACCCGCGCCCGCCGGCGCCGACTGGCCGGGCCAGCCCGGCCTGCGTGACGTAGCCGTGAAAGTGGCGGTCGTGGGGCGCAGGGCCGGACGCTTCGGCAGGGTGGAACTGCTGTCCGGGATTGATCAACCAGCCTGATCTAGCCCTGCGGTTCCGGGGCGAAATTCACCGGTATCACCTTCTGGGCAAACAGCTTCGCCATGTCTTTACCCGGCAGCGGACGGGACAGCAGGAAGCCCTGTGCCCGGTGGCAACCGTGCTGCAGCAGTGTTATCGCCGCGGCCGGCGATTCCACGCCCTCGGCCACCAGCTCGAGATCGAATGCCTCGGCCAGTGCGATGATGGCGCGGACGATGGCGAGGTCGTCGGGGTTGGAACCAAGGTCCCGCACGAAGCTCTTGTCGATCTTCAGTGTGTCCACCGGTAGCGATTTCAGGTGTGTCAGCACGCTGTAGCCGGTGCCGAAATCGTCGATGGCGACCCGCACACCTACCTCTTTGAGCCCAGCCAGGGTGATGCGAGTGGTCTCGATGTCCTGTACCACAACACTTTCAGTGATCTCCAGGCACACCGAGCCGGCGTCGAGGCCGAACTCGTCGATGGTGTCGGCGACGGACTCGACGAACCCGTCGGTCACCAGCTGCACCGGTGAGACATTGAGTCGCAACAGCGCATCGGCGCTGATGCCGCTGGCTCGCCAGCGGATGAATTCCTCACAGGCGGCCCGCATCACCCACCGGCCCAATTCTCCTGCCAGATTGATGGATTCGGCGACATTGATGAACGAGTCGGGCAGCAACAGCCCGCGGGTGGGGTGCTGCCAGCGCACCAGCGCTTCGGTCGCGAGGATCTCGCCGGTGCGCATGTCGACTTCCGGGAGATAGTGCAGGATTAGCGAACCGGTCTCGATAACGTCCTGCAGATGCAGCTCGATATCGTTGCGGAACTCACTGCGTAGCGACATCTCGTTGGTGAACACCGCGATCTTGTTGCCACCGGCATTCTTGGCGTTGAGCGCAGCCTGGTCCGCGCGGCGAAGCAGGTCCGAGGTGTTGTCCCGGCCGGGTGCGCCGAGCGCTACGCCGATACTCACTGTGCGGGTGAGTAATTCGCCGCCAATGGGAACCCGCTCGCGCAGCACCGCCTGCAGGCGGTGCGCCAGTGCCTCGGCGGCCTCGGCGTCCAGCGGCGCGCCGGGAACGACGACGAACTCATCGCCGCCCAGCCGGGCGATCACGTCGGCGTCGTCGGTCTCCTCTCGGAGACGATCGGCGAACACCTTGATGAACCAGTCACCGGCATGGTGGCCGAGGTAGTCGTTGATCGCCTTGAGTCGGTCGAGGTCGAGGAACAGCGCCGCCACCGGGCCGGGCCCGCCGGGTCTGAGCCGCTCATCGAGGTGGGCCAACAACGCTCGCCGGTTCTGCAGCCCGGTGAGATCGTCGTGTTCGGCCAGGTACCGCAGCCGATCCTCGGCGGCCACCCTGGCCTGCACCTGGGCGAACAGGGAGGCGATTGCCTTGAGCGCGTTGAGCTCTTCGGGTGTCCAGTCCTTGATGCCGAGCTTGATGAAGCCCAGCGCCCCGGTCGTCACGTCACCCGACAGCATCGGTACCGCGGCCAGCGAAGGCAGGGTGACCCCCCTGCCTTCCGTCACCCGACGCTGATAGTCCTCGGCGGCGACGGGCTCCGGCCGGAAGAACACGGGTTCCTTGGCGTTTTCGCTCGCCGCGAAAATCGGGTCCGCACCGTCGAAGTAGACGACACCGAGGGGGTCCGGATCGGGAATCTCCGGGCGCACCGGCCACTCGGTGACCAGCTTGGTGGCGTGGATGTTGTGGTCGTTGTAGCGCAGGAAGCTGAAGTCGACTCCGAAGAACTCCACTAGCTCGGCCAGCACACTCTCGGACACCTTCGCCGAGGTGGCAGCGTTCACCGCCATCAGCCGGGTGGCGACGGCGGTGACAAGGCTGTCCAGGCGATCGGGGGTGCTGGTCTCGGGCTGTGCAGTCATCGGTTGAACTCGCTGTTCAGCCTACGGCGTCTGCTGCGGATCGCTGGCCTTGGGGCACGGACGAACCTGAGCACCAGCGCCTGCGACTCGTCCGGGCCGGTCGCGGTCAAGGCCCGAAACTCCTGCTGCAAGGTCCGGAGGGCGGCGACGTGTCCGGCAGCGAGTTCAGCGAGGTCGTGATCGTCGTGGGCGTAGAGGAACACCGGCGAAACCGGCTGCACGCCCAGCCCGAGTGTTTGTGCGGCGATCCAGACGGCCTCGACCGCTGCCCCACCGCGTGCATAGTCGGTCAGGGTGCGGCCCGTCACGGTGACCACGCCCAGCGCGGAGCTGGCCAGCACCCGGCGGCTAACGTCCAGGCCGAGCGCCTCACCGGCCTTCCACTGGGCGAGATGGGTCATCACGTCACCGCGGCGCAGGATGTCGAGTGTGGCCAGGTCCGCGGCATCGAGTTCGAGGCCGCGCACGTCGAGCCCGTCGCAGCTGTCGTCACCGGGCCAGCGCAGTTCGGAGACCATCTCGGCGTGCAGCCGCGGGTCCAGATAGCGAATTCGATCGGTCGCGGCGAGGATCGCCGCCGCCCGCTCGATGTCGTCGCGGCTGGTCAGCAGCCGGAGCAGGCCGCCCTCGGTTCGGGCGGCCGTTTCCAGCGCTTCGACGACGGCCGGGGCCGGTTGTTGTGGTGTGCCGCGGTGCCGGTTGGTTTCCCGATCGAGCATGGATTGCCGCAGGCTAGCCAGGTCGTCGTCGCCACCGGTGCCCAGGTGGACGACCGCGCGCAGGGGTGAACCCTCGTCGTGCTCGGTGATGGCGACGTCGCCGAGCACGTGGCGGGCCGCGGCCGCCACCCGCGCGTTGAACACCCCCGCCCCGACTGCGACCGCGCTGCCCCGATAGCCGACATCCATCGTCGAGGTGTAGCGGGGATCCAGGTCGATCTGAACGGAACCGTCTTGTGCGGCAATGTGCCAGGGCTGCATGTTGCCCCCGGAGGGCGCGCGCTGGGCGGCCGCCGCGATGGCGGCCGCCGGGGACAGCTTCATTGCTCGCGCCGGTGTCTGCGGCTGTGTCTCCGCGTCGTCGGGCCCGGCCCGCACCGGCTCCCCGAGATTGTCGAGGGCGCACGCCACATCGATGCGGACTCGCCCCGAGGTCAGCCGTTCGTCCAGTCCGATCCGCCGGATGGCCTCGGCCACCGCGGCCGCGCCCACCGCGACGTCCCCGGCCAGTTGCGGCCACGTGGACAGTGTTCGACCCACTTCGACCAGGGAAGCTGCGCCGCGAGCAGACAACCGGGCCGCGTCCAGGACGCGCAGCACATGGGGAACCTTGTCGCTGCTGCTCAATCCGGACAGGGTGGCGATATCGGGGTCGCCGAGCAGCCCGTGCAGGATCGGGCGGTTCGGGTCGAGGTCGAAACGCTCGACATCGAGGAGGCCACGGTCGCTGGTGGCCATCAGAACCGGGATTCGCCGCGCGCGTGCGGACATTCGGACGGCGATTTTGATGTCCAGGGAGTCACACTCCTCGACGACGATGTCGAGTCCGTCGAGGAATGTGGTGATGGTGGCGTGGGTCAGGCCGGCGGTCGCGACCTGCACAGGGAGGTAGGGGTCGAGCTCGGCGATGCGGCGGGCGGTCGCGACGGCCTTGTTCACGCCGACGTCGAACACGGTCGCGGGCACCCGGTTGAGGTTGGACAGCTCGAGGGCGTCGAAGTCGGCCAGCCGTAGCTCGCCGCACAACCCCTCGGTGGCCAGCGTGTGTGCGACCGCGTGGCCCACGCTGAGACCGACGACGCCGACCCGCAGCCGGGCCAGTCGATCCTGCTCTGCGGTGGTGATGATGTTTCGGTTGCGATCCAGCCGCAGCCGGCGAAACGACCGCGGGCCCGGCACCCTGACAACGGCGCGGCGCCACGGGTAGTACGCCCAGCGCGTCGGCTCGGCCAGCAGCTCTGGCTCCGGTGCCGGCAGAAGCCCAGCCAGGGAGGTTGTGAGTTCGCTTGTACGGTCGAGGAATTCGATACACGGATCGGACCGCAGGGCAGCGAGGGTGTCTTCGTCGTCCTGGACTTCGCCGCCTAGGATCCGGGCGCTGTGTGCGTCCGTCCCGGCGGCGGAGGAGACGTCGAAGCTCACACACCGCTCCCGTACATCTCGAAGCTGTCGAACGCGTGGGACTGGGTGGCCAGCATGCGCATTTCCCGAAGGATCTTCACCAGCTGCGCGGGCTCGGCGTGGTTGGCGAAGGTGCGCCGATCCCACCACATCAGCCTGGTGCGGTAGTGCTCGCTGGGATACGGCGCGGCGGGAATCCTGTTGGCCACCACCCCGCCCGAGGAGCGCCAGCGCTCCAGGACGTGCGCCGCCGCGGTGGCGAGGATGAACTGGGACCCCAGCAGCGCCATCGTCGGGAACGCCGTCCTGGCGAAGGTGTTGGTCAGCGAGCGGCTGCGGTCCGCGTCGTCGGCCACCCAGGCCGACTTCATCTCCACCACGCCGAACGGCAGGCGGTCGGTGATCATCTTGCGTACCGTGCTCTGTCCCGGGTGGCCCTGCCACTCGACGAGGGCGTGGGATTCCTCGGCACGGTGGTACGGACCCTTGGCCCGTAGCCCGCCGACCATCCGCCCGGAGTCGTCGAGGGCGGTGTAGAACAGCGTGCTGTCTCGACCGTCGCTGAACGAGTCGATGTCGAGGGCGGACTCGACTCCGTGTTTCCGGTAGCTGGTCAGCGCTCCGCTCACGTACTCTTGCCACAGGCCAGGTTCGTCGGCGGGTTGGGCGAGCACCATCGTGCAGCCCGTGTCGGTGTCCAGCCAGCTAATTGTCTCGGGCAGGTAATGCAGCGTCTCATCGGCCACATCAAGCGCACAATTAATCATGGTTTCCCATCTGTCGGGCGGTGGGCCAGCGGGGATGTCGCAGGCTGAACTCGTCATGCAAATTCGCTGAGCATGCAACTTCCTAGGTATGAGTATCTCGCCAAAGGTCTCTCAGATACCAGCCGATTGTCCGAAGATCACTGGTTGCGGGGTGTTCTTGGGGTTAGATGGGCGCCGCCGCCCACCGGCCAGGCAGAGCGCCCGAAGTACTTGAACTGACAATATTCGAGGTCATAGCGGTGATATCGCTGAGCAGCCCGGAACAATTACAGTCGATCCCCCTCGGGAGGCAGATTCCCATAATTTGCGTGCTCGTAGGTGGCGAGGACCTCGGCGGCACGGTTGACGGGCCGCCGAGCGCCCCGGACGGCCTGACCGGGCCATATGCTGCCAGTAGCGGATGGCCGGATAATGCGATGCCGCAGGGCCCGCCCCGCGGCCACGGTGTCCGGGGCGGCAGCAGTGCTCTCCGCCCCCGCTGCCCCAAGGCCTCCAGCAAATCTCAATCGGGCGGCGCCCCATGACGGAACCCGACGTGGGGCCCACCGAGTGGTCCACCGACGCACCCGGTGTCGGACCCTGGCAGGGTACACCGCCCGAGGCCTCGCGCTATGACCCCGAGTTGCTGCGCGACGGCGATGGCCGCAATGTCGTTGACGCCTACCGCTATTGGACGCGGGAGGCGATCATCGCCGACATCGACGGCCGAAGGCATCGCCTGCACATCGCGATCGAGAACTTCGGCAACGATTCCAACATCGGCGCAGTGGTGCGAACCGCAAACGCCTTCGCCGTCGACACCGTCCATATCGTCGGGCGTCGGCGCTGGAACCGCCGCGGGGCCATGGTGACCGATCGCTACCAGCGCCTCACACATCACGACACCACCACCGACCTGCTGGACTTCGCGGCCGGCGCCGGGCTGACCGTGGTCGCGGTCGACAACATCCCCGGTTCGGTGCGGCTTGAGGAGACACCGCTGCCACGGGACTGCCTGCTGGTGTTCGGCCAGGAAGGTCCGGGCATCTCCGAGGCCGCACGGGCGGGCGCAGCCCGCACGGTGTCCATCGCGCAGTTCGGATCCACCCGCAGCATCAATGCCGCGGTGGCCGCCGGCATAGCGATGCACACCTGGATCAGGCAATGGGCCGATCTTTCCCGAGCCTGGTAGGGCAGGATCCAACTACATGGACCAGCTGTGGGCGAACCGCGCGGCCAGCGCCGAAGCCGCCGTCGCGAAACGACACCTCAAACGGCTCTGGCGGCTGCCGGGGACGCAGCTCGGCGTCGTCGGATGGCCCGCTACCCGTCGCGATGCGATGTTCGGGACCTGGCACTACTGGTGGCAGGCCCATCTGCTGGACTGCCTGGTCGATGCGCAGGTTCGCGAGCCCCAGCGGCCGCGGCTGGGCAGGATCAAGCGGCAGATCCGCGGGCACCGGGTGCGCAACGGCGGCCGCTGGAGCAACAGCTACTACGACGACATGGCCTGGCTCGCGCTGGCGCTGGAACGCGCGGGAAGGCTTGCCGGGCTCGAACGCCCGAAGGCGCTCAAGACCCTGTCGGAGCAGTTCCTCACGGCCTGGGTGCCCGAAGACGGTGGTGGAATCCCCTGGCGAAAACAGGATCAGTTCTTCAACGCCCCTGCCAATGGCCCGGCCGCGATCTTCCTGAGCCGCCACGGTGAGCGGCTTCGGCGAGCTCAGCAGATGGCCGACTGGATCGACGAGACGCTGATCGACCCCGACACCCATCTGGTCTTCGACGGCATCAAGGGGGGCTCCCTGGTCCGTGCGCAGTACACCTACTGCCAGGGGGTTGTGTTGGGGCTGGAAACCGAGCTGGCGGCACGGACCGACGACGACCGGCATTCGGCCCGGGTACGCCGGCTGGTCACCGCGATCGGTGAGCAGATGGCACCCGGCGGGGTGCTCACCGGGGCCGGGGGCGGGGATGGCGGGCTGTTCGCCGGCATCACCGCGCGGTATCTGGCGCTCGCCGCGACCGACCTGCCCGGCGATGGCGCCGAGGACGCAGCGGCCCGGGCCGCTGCACGGGGGATCGTGCTCGCTTCGGCGCAGGCGGCCTGGGAGAACCGTCAGACCGTTGACGGCCTGCCGCTGTTCGGCTCATTCTGGGACCGCACCGCCGAAATCCCCACCGCCGGTGGCAGGCCGGCACAGTCGATCGAGGGCGCGGTCAACGCCTCGGAGATGCCCGAACGCGACCTCAGCGTCCAGCTTTCGGGATGGATGCTCATGGAGGCCGCGCACGCGGCGACCGAGGCAGCGTGAGCCGCAGTCGGCTGGGCCACGACCCGACTGCCAAGCGCTTCGGCGAGAACGCCGCTGCGGCACTGCTGTTGGTATTCACCATTGCCGCGATTCTGTGGGCGAACTCGCCATGGGGAGCCAGCTATTCGCAATTCTGGAACACGCCGGTGGGACTCGCCCTCGGTGACCTCCATGTCGAGCTGTCGGTCAAGGAACTCGTCAACGACGGCCTGATGGCCTTTTTCTTCTTCATCGTCGGGCTGGAGGTCAAGGGCCAGTTCACCATCGGTGAGCTCACCGAACGATCCCGCGCTGCGGTGCCCGTCGTCGCCGCGGTCGCCGGTTTGACGCTTCCTGCGGTGATTTTCCTGTTGTTCAACCCATCCGGTGAGGACGCCCGTGCATGGGGTGTCGTCATCTCGACCGACACCGCGTTCCTAGTCGGCGCGCTGGCGATCATCGCGCCGAAGTACCCGGCTCGATTGCGGACGTTCCTGTTGACCCTCGCAGTGGTCGACGACGTCGGGGCGTTGGTGGCCATCGCGCTGTTCTACTCCGAACAGATCCGGGTCGTTCCGCTGCTGGTGTCGGCAGTCCTGCTGGCCGGCCTGGTGGCCGTGCGGTATCTGCCCTCGGGTGGCAGGGGGGCCGCGTACTCGGTTCTGGCAGTGGGGTTGTGGCTGGCGCTGTTCGCGGGCGGTGCGCATCCCACGCTTGCCGGCGTTGCCGTGGCGCTGCTCATACCGGTGTTCACACCGGAGCGCCAGCGGGTGGAGGCCGCGGTCGAGGTGACTCGAGCGTTCCGCCAGTCGCCGAATTCCGAATACGCCCGGGCTGCGGCTCGCAGTCTGCGCGACTCGATCTCGATCAACGAGCGGCTGCTGACCGGATTCGGGCCGTACGTGTCGTTCGGTGTGTTGCCGATCTTCGCACTGGCCAACGCGGGCGTGCATCTCGACGCCACCACCATCGCCGAGGCCGCGCGCTCGCCCCTGACCTGGGGTGTGGTCGCCGGTCTGGTGGCGGGCAAGTTGATCGGCATCACCGGAGCGACCGCCCTGATGCGGCGCACCGGGCTGGGGCGGCTGGCGCCGGGTCTGACCCTGCGTCGCGTCGCCGGCGGTGCTGCGCTGTCCGGGATCGGCTTCACGATCTCACTGTTCATCGTGGAACTGGCCATCGACGATCCGCATTCGGCGGATCTGGCCCGGGTCGGTGTGCTGGCCGCCTCTGTGCTCGCATTTGCCCTGGGCTGGGCGATCTTCCGCATCACCGACTGGCTCAGCCCACCGGCGCCGGTCGGCCTGAAACTCCTGCGCCCGGTCGATCCGGAGCGTGACCACATCCGCGGACGGCCCGACGCGCCGCTGACCCTGGTCGAGTACGGCGACTTCGAGTGCCCGTTCTGCAGCCGCGCCACCGGGTCGATCGATGAAGTCCGGGCCCATTTCGGCGACGAATTGTGTTATGTGTGGCGACATCTGCCGATCGAGCGGGTCCACGCGCGTTCGCTGGACGCCGCACGGGCCAGTGAAGCGGCCAACCTGCAGGGCAAGTTCTTCGAGATGGCTGCGCTGATGTTCGAGTTCCAGGACCATCTGGAGTGGCAGCACATCTATCGGTACGCCGATCAAGCGGGTTGCGACATTGCGACATTCGACGAGGACCTGCACTCGGCACAGGTGCTGCACCGAGTGGAGGACGATGCTCAGGACGCCGAGGTCATGGACCTCAACTCGACGCCCACCTTCTTCGTCAACGGCGTCCGGCACAAGGGGCCGTGGGATTCGGCCAGTCTGATCCGGGCCCTGGAGGCCGACCGGCCTAACTCCAGAGCGTGACATGAACCTTGGGCCGGAACCGGGTGACGCCGACACCGGCGCCTCGGATCATCGCCTGGGTGCAGCGTGGCGTCGTGATGAAGTTGACCAGCTCGGTGACCGCGGGCTGGCGCGCGGCCGGCGGCGAGGCCCTTGCCGACGGCGAAGCCGACAGCCAGCGTCACACCGCCGACACGCTGGACCTCCTCGAGCGCGGCGGCGTCGCTCTGGAAGATCGGCTGGCAGGACTCGGGTATCGCCAGACTGCTTAGCAGCGTTGCGATTTCACCGTCCACGCTGCCGGCCGACGGTCCCAGCATCCAGTGCTCCTCGCGCAGCGACGCCGGTGTCGGAGGCAGCCGGACCGAGCGCGACGTCGACGGCGCGGGATTCGATCAGGTCGCGGAACCGGCCGGTGGGGTGCACGCTCAACTCCACCGACAGGTCGTCGGCGCGCGATGAGAACAGGTCGATCAGGCCCGGCGCGGCATGCTCGGCGAAGGCGCTCGAGGCGGCGATGCGCAGCAACCGCCGGCCGTGCGCCGCCTCGGTGACCTCGATGGCGGTCTGCTGCTGCAGGCCGACGATCTCGATGGCCCGGCTGGCCTGCCCGGGGTGAACGCCAGGCCGGATGCGGTCCGGCTGAACAGGGGGTCGTCGAGCTCTTTGCGCAGCTGTGCTACGTGCGTCGAGATCCCGGCGTCGGAGACGCCGAGCTCCGCTGCGGCCGCGTGCACGGAGCCCAGTCGAACGACGGCCGAGAAGGCCCGAAGCTGCGCAGGTGTCACGGATTGAGCCTACGTTTGGAGTTGTGCAAGACGTCCTGGCGGAGCTGGCCGCGATCTGGCGGGCCGGCGGTACGGCCGGTATGGGTACGGTGGTGCGCACGTTCTTCTCGGCGCCACGTCAGCCGGGCGCGGCGATGGTCGTCGCACCCGACGGCACGGTCAGCGGCTCGGTGTCCGGTGGATGCGTGGAGGGTGCGGTCTACGAATCGGCCGTTGAGGTCGCCGAGACCGGCATACCTCGTCTGGAGCGCTACGGGGTCAGTGACGACGACGCGTTCGCCGTCGGGTTGACGTGCGGCGGCATCCTGGACATCTTCGTCGAGCCGGTATCGCAGACCACGTTTGCCCACCTGGATGTCGTCCTCGAGCAGATCGCGCGGCACCAGCCGGTGGCGATCGCCACGGTGATCGTCCACCCCGATCCGGCCTGGCTGGGGCACCGGCTGGTCATCGGCCCGGACGCCGTGCAGGGAAGCCTGGGCTCCGACCGTGCCGATGCCGCGGTGACCGATGACGCCCGGGGCCTGCTGGCTGCGGGACGCAGCGAGGTCCTCACCTATGGTCCCGACGGGCAGCGGCGCGGCGAGGGCATGGAGGTGTTCGTCGCCAGCCACGCCCCACGGCCGCGGATGCTGGTCTTCGGGGCCATCGACTTCGCGGCGGCGGTGGCCCAGCAGGGTTCGTTCCTCGGCTACCACGTCACGGTGTGCGACGCCCGAGCGGTGTTCGCGACATCGGCACGCTTTCCGACCGCCGACGAGGTTGTCGTCGAGTGGCCGCACCGCTACCTGACCGGGCAGGCCGCGGCGAGTGCGATCGACGAGCGCACCGTGATTTGTGTGCTCACCCACGATGCCAAGTTCGACGTCCCACTGCTGGAGGTGGCGTTGCGGTTGGACGTCGGATACGTAGGGGCGATGGGGTCGCGGCGGACCCACCTCGACCGTCTCGACCGGTTGCGCGAGGCGGGGCTGACCGAGGACGAGTTGTGCCGGCTGGCCAGCCCCATCGGGCTGGACCTCGGGGCGCGTACCCCGGAGGAGACAGCGGTGTCGATCGCGGCCGAGATCATTGCGCAACGCTGGGGCGGGGGCGGGCGCCCGCTGTCGGAAACCAGTGGCCGAATTCACCACGACGACGACGGTAGCCCCTCGTCGCCTGGGGAGTTAAGCGATCACTTGAGTCGCTCTTGACCGCCGTGTGACGGCGGCCGAGACTGGGGATCCCTTCCGCGGACGTGAGGTGGGTCACATGCAGGTTCCCGGTCCCTTTGAGTACGAACGAGCCACCAGCGTCGACCATGCAGTCGGACTGCTGGACAGGTTGGGGGAGGACGCCTTCATCGTCGCCGGGGGTTGCTGACGTCGAACCGCAGCCGCGATCTGCACGATGAGCTGTGACGGCGCTGCCTGTACCACTGGATCGACTACCCGGAGCCGGCACGGGCGGCAGCCATCGTGCGTCGCAGCGTGCCCGGCGCGACGGCGACGCTGATCGAGCACGCGACCCAGTTCGTGGGCCGGGCGCGTGACCTTGACCTCGACAAGCCACCCGGTGTCGCCGAGACCATAGACTGGGTCGCCGCGCTTGTCGCCCTCGGTGTGGGCGATCTCGTCGACCCGGCTGCGCTGGCCGGGGTGAGCGCGTTGGCCAAGACCCCCGACGACGGTGTCGGCCTGCGCGAGGCGTTCACTGAGTACCGCGCCGAACTGGCCACCGGATGAGGAGAGCCCATGAAGATAGCCAACGAGTTCACCGTCAGCGTCCCGATCGATCAGGCCTGGGAGGTCCTGACCGACATGGAGCAGGTGGTGCCGTTGATGCCCGGTGCGCAGCTGACCGGTCAAGAAGGTGACGACTACCTCGGCAAGGTCAAGGTCAAAGTCGGCCCGGTAACCAGTGAGTTCAGTGGCAAGGCGCATTTCGTCGAACGTGACGAGTCCCAGCATCGGGCCGTCGTCGACGGCCGGGGCAAGGAAGCTCGCGGGACCGGGAACGCCGCTGCCGTCGTCAGCCTGCAGTTGCACGAGGAAGGCGAGCACACCCGCGTCACCGTCCACACCGATCTGAAGATCGTCGGCAAGCTGGCCCAGTTCGGCAGCAGCATGCTGCAGCAGGTGTCGGAGAAACTGCTCGGTCAGTTCGTGCAGTCGCTGGAGGCCAAGCTGGCCGCCGGCAGCGAACCGGCCCCGGCCGCACCCAGGGTGGCGCCGGCCCCCGAACCGGCGCCGATCGACCTGCTGGAGCTGGCCGGTGGCGGTGCGGTGAAGAAGTACGCGGCCGTCGGCGTCGCTGCAGTGGTTCTGCTGATCCTGGTGCTGATCCTGCGCCGACGGCACGCGGAGTGACCGCGCCGGCGCTGCCCGCACATTCGCTCACCGGATTGCGGGTGTTGTTCGACGCGCTGGCACGGCTCTAGGGGATCACCCGAGTATCGGCGGCACCACTTCGCACGGCACTTCCCGCGGCCCATGCGCCGGGTCGTCGCTGCCGTCGAGGGCGTTGAGCACCATGGTGGCAGCCCGGCGGGACCCGGCGATCGCCAGGTGGTCGCTGAAGTCGTGATCGCAGGTGTCCTGGACGACGATGTTGATCACGTAGTCATCGGGTCCGCCGGGCACCTGTCCGCTGGTGTAGGGCCGGACGAACTCGTCATAGCGGGTCGAGATGTTCACATAGCGGATGCCCGGGACATAGGGTCCGCCATCGGAATTGAGCGCCGCAAGGAATTCCGAACCGCGGATCATCTGCGGCGCGGCGGCGAAGTGCACATGGTTGACCATCTCGAGGGCAGTGCCGAGGACAGCGTGGAACTCGACGGTGTCCGCGAGCTTGTTGGTGAATACCTCGGTGCCCTGCCACATCGGGGCCAGCGAGACGTAGGTGCCGATCTTGTCCCTGCCGCCCAGCACCTTCGCGTAGTAGCCGGGAACGAGAGTGCCCTGCGAGTGGCCGACGACGTCGACTTGCTGTGCGTCGGTCGCGGCGAGCACCTTGTCGGCGAATGCGCCGAATTCTGCGGCCGAGTCTTCGATCGGGGTCATGCCGCCCAGCGCCGACAACGGCCAGGGCGCGTTCTTGACCGCACCGAACGTCAGGGTGAACGGGGAGAAGCCCTGTTCGACCAACAGGGGCACGTAGGCGCCCCAGTTGGTCTGGGCTCCGCCGGCGGTCCCGTGCATCAGGATGACCGGATTGGGGTGGGATTTCGACAGGGGGCGGCTCCACTCGTTGGCCCCTGGCAGTGTGCCGCCCGGGTTGAGGATCTCGGGGGCCACGCCGGCGAAGAAGTTGTAGTCGACCTTGCGGCCGCCGTCGGTGTGCCGCGACTCTGCTTCGACTCCGGCGGCGCGCATCGCCGCCACCGCGGGGCGTTGGACCTCCTCGCCGACGTTGACCCCGACGGCAAGTACCTTCTCGCCCAGGTGCAATCCGGCCCGCATCGAGTCTCCCGCGGCATGCGAGCCGATCCGCAACGGAAACTTCGCCGCGTCGGTGAGAATCCGCGCGGCGTCGGTGACAGCGGCCATAGCCGGACGGTACCGGAGTCCAGAAGGACGGCGGTGCGCCGTTCGGATGACGGTGGTGCCGGGCCCAGGCCTCGGTTACCTGCCGTCCGGCATTCCGCCGACACCCCCCG
>Ga0055452_10000165_pt1 | contig 16053 bp, 10 predicted proteins | sample China_Galinas_PW_6_FD_57735 | JGI IMG/M metagenome (GOLD analysis project Ga0055452, IMG submission 57735) | Wetland microbial communities from San Francisco Bay, California, USA, that impact long-term carbon sequestration - China_Galinas_PWC_D2 | ecosystem: Environmental > Aquatic > Marine >... | reverse complement strand
AAACCGACCCACAGCGTGTCGCCGCATGACGAATTCAGGTGTCAAAAGATATCTGTGCCCTGCCCTGATGACTTGTACGGCCCCCGGATTGACGTCGATGGCCGTGACGTGCTTGCCACGCTCCTGCAATACCAGACTGTGCAAGCCCGTTCCGGCTCCAACGTCCAATATGTCACCCGCGCATCGATCAAGGGCCGCGCGATCGATGGGGGTGAATTGCCTCGGCTCGCGGAAGAACACGCTGACGGGTATCGGTGTTGCCTGCCCGTCATCTCGTTGATTAATCAGTTGGGCGTCCGTATCGCCTTCGAAATAGGCCCGGAGCGCTTCACCGAACGGTACCATCGCCTGGGGATTCATGAATTCATCATCCGGCAAAGCAACAAACCAGTCCACGCCCCGCAGCGTTGCCATGACTACGCTGGACCACCCGCGGCTTCCTACCAGGCCAAACCCCCTTTTCCAATTGACACAGATGTCGGAACGCCCTGATCGACTGGGATGGGGCAGCCGGGGCTCACGGCGGGCGGCGTGGGGGTGCCTTCGCGGTGGTGCATAGCCCAGCCTTGACGACGGGGGCCGATAAGTCAGCCGAGTTTGACGCCCCGACGCTTGAGATTCCCATATGCATCTTGATCATCCGCGCGATATGGCGGGCTTTTTGTCTATGGTGGCTCTCGTGGGTATTTTACGCAGTAGACCGAAATCCAGTACGGGAACACCGGCGCCACGAGACCTGGGGCTGCGATGGCACGTTGTTCCGCCCATCTGTCATGTCGTGCAGGCTCTTGGGGCCGCGCGCTCGCATCAAAGGCGCCCAAACCGCCTCTTACGGTGGCACTTTGCGCATTTAATTTCGACCCCTGGTGGCCTTGACCTAGTTGACACATATGGTTAACCTGTTAATAGACATCTAGTTTCCTGCATTTGCGAAACGAGCGTAGCCTTCAACTGGCGAGAAAGCTCATGGAGGGAAGAACCATGCGACGTATTGGGGTCGTTTCTGTCATTGTCGGTGTTCTGGCGATTCTTGCAGGGGGGGCACCCGCCTCGGCCACCGATTACTTCTCATTTACATTTAGCGATCTTGACGGTGATTTCTCTGCGGCGTCCATGATCTTCACCGCATCGGACGACGGCAACACCGATGGAGAGGTTACGCGCTTGATGGCTCCCTTGGGCGATGCGTTCTTCGCTGGCTCCGTCGGGGATGGCGCAATCCCCGGACCCGCCTCGTTCTTGCTGCAGACCTTGATTACGAATGTCACGCCGACCACGGCCGACTTGGTGCCGGGCGGTGGCTTTCTGGAAATCCGGGATAACGATGATGATGTGATTCAAGCGACAGTCACCGGCCACTGGTCAAACGTGGGCGGTTCCGCCGACTTTAATGGCTTGCTCGAAAACGTGCAGGTGATCTCAGATGACGGCACGTTCGACGGTCCCGACGGTAGCTCGATCTCCATGGCATTCCCGACGGATCCGCCGTTTCAAGGCAACATCATCAACCTGACCTTCGGCGGCTGGTTTTTGGGCGCTGGCGGTCTTGAGCCGACCGATTTTAACGATCTATCAACACTGACCAATGGCGTCGTGATTCCGGAACCCGCCACGCTGGCTTTGTTCGCCCTTGGTGGCCTGGCGCTTCTTGCCCGGAGTCGTTGGCAATAACTGGCGTCCAATTCACTCCTCGTATCGTCGGCTGCACAATCACAGGCAACTTTGAATACGCCGTTGCGCATCGGCGACACCGGTGATATGGTCCAGCCGAGGCATGAGCCCCGCGTCTGCCGGCGGCGATTCTAAGTCCATACCGCATCACTTTTCGAAACTGGCGCTGCGGCTGATTGGGCTGCAACAAACGTCTGAATCTAGCGAGGAACCCAATGCCCTGGCCGGCCGTCGGACTTGTTCTCCGATCCTGAAACGACCTAGGGAGCGCGTCGCACGGATTCGGGATTAGTAACGGCATGCACGAATGTGGCTGAACCGTGTCTTAGCCAGGCAGAAACCGTGTCTGAAAGGCTGCGTAGTCCACAAGGTCAATACGATCATTCGCGTCTGTGTCAAAGGCGCTGCATGCAGGGGGATAGCCAACACTAGGCGGATTTGCCATGCAGGCGCTCCAATTCTCGAAATCGACCAGACCAATCGCCCGATCGCAGTCATAGTCCCCAAAACCGAACTCGTACGCACCCATGTCCGTATGTGTACATCGACTTCGGAGTGAAGAATCAAGGTCAGGCTCACTGGGCGAATCCTCGAACGCCGGGTCGCCTGCGTCGATGCACGGTGAGTCAGGAAGCAGACGAAGGTTGTCGTCTTCCGTGCCGCGAATTCCGTCCGTACCCGCTATCGAAGTGAATCTAGGGTCTTCCGACATATTGCCGGGTCCAGCGAAACTCTGCGGCCATCCCTCTATGTTGCTGTACCGAATGCTTATCGTGTTTCCGGCAATCTGCGGCGTATCGTCTTCCGAGTTGTCGCCACGTCGATTATTCCAAACGATGTTGTTTTCCAACGATAGGGCGGCGTCCCAGGAATGAACGCCGGGGGCGAGTAGTACCGGGGGTGCCTCGATACGTCCTACCATGTTTCGAACGCCGTACTCGAGCGCTCCCGAGGTCACCGAAATCCAAAGGTGACCGAGGGCCTCAAAGAAATACTGCGGTATGGTTGGCCCTGCCGGCATCGCCGCATCCGCTCGAATCCAACGCCTCAGTTCGACGAAATCCGTTCCGGCGGCCGTCAGCCCATAGAGATGAACGAACACATCGTGGCCTGGTTTCGGCTCGCTGCCGTCGACGCCGACCTCGGTCAAGAACAGTCGGTCCTGGTTTTTCGTTTCAAGCCAAAGCCAACCCGCTCCAATCGCGTTTCCGATACCCACACGCTCCACGGATTTCGTCACTTGATTCACGCGGTGGACAGACTGACCTCCCGATAGTGCGGAGTCGACGGTCCAATAGCCGTATCCGTCGCTCGCGATCAGCAAATCAACGGATCGAAAAACCTGGGATGTAGGGGTGCCGGCGGAGTCGAGATCGTCGTTGATGGCAAACGCTTGTTCGATCCGACGCTCATCGGCAACGTCAAGGCCCCAACGAACCTGCCACGTAGCCGGATTGGCGATAAGGTCGTCGATGTCGTCACACACCAGGATAGAGCTTTGCGAATTAATATCTCCGGTCATGACATAGAGGCGTCCCTCATTCCCTCCGACAAGCGGCGCGAAGACGCTGCCATGGAAATGACGAATGGAATCGGCGGCACATTGAAACAACTCGCTCCAGCTTTCACCCGCGTCTGTGCTAACGAGGATACGCGGAGATGCTGCGTACTCGAAGTAAAACATGACCCCCGCATGCTCGTCGGTGGGGCCGCACCAGACGAGCGATCGCGGGAGCGAGCCTTCGCTTTGTATACCGGAAAACACGGTTTGGAAATCGTCGAATCCGTCGGACGATTTCTCCAAAAAACCCTCGCCATCATGGTGCGAAAACAAGAATGCGCCCGCCCCATTGAAATACGTGCGTCGCGGCGTGTGTTCGGGGCGGGCGAGACCACCCGTTACATAGTTGAGTCCATCAAACGCCACAAGGCGGCGCGATTGGAAACTCCAGAATCGGCCGTTCCAGTATCCGCGAGCCGTGCCCGCAATCGACGCCACCTGATCCGGTGTGTCGATCCAGATAGGATGGTCGAACGTGGCGTGCACTTCATTCGCGACCAAGGTGGAGTGTCGGACAACCGGCGCTCCACCGTAACCAAGAACGCCGACGGCGTCGTTTCCATCAATCAAGCAGTTGTCCACGATGACGTGACTACCGTACATCTCGACGACGGATGGAATGCCATCACCATTGGGAGTGTGGTTGTTTGCGAGAATGCACCGGGATACCAGGCCGGTACCTTGCGCGAATCGAATGGCCCGCCCTGCGTTTTCTCGTAAGGTGCTGGCGAGCACCATGCTCGATCCTGTTCCACCGTTCGAAATGACGTTGCCCGAATTGGAATGAAAGGTGCAGTCCTTGATGGTCAGACTGGAGTCCCTGGCAAACACGGCAGCGCCGTCAACCGTTGCGCTGTTGGCCACAAATGTTGAACTGACAATCCAGGGTCTACTTTGACCCCAACAGGCGATTGCGCCACCATAGTCTGCTTCGTTTCTCAGGAAGATGCAACGATCGATTGTCGGGCTCGAATTCACACAGAGAATCGCCCCGCCTGTGCGCCTGGGCCACGGACCGATTTGAGTGATGGGTGCGTAACCCCCGGATATCGTAAGGCCGACAAGGCGCGCGTCGTTTCCCTCACCGGAGCGAAACTCGAAAGCGCGGTGTGGGTCGGAGTCATCGCCACGGCACTCGAATATCGTGGATGCGACTACGGCCGGGTCAGACGGTGAGGTCCCTCGTATGGTGATGGACTTGCCTTCAAAATCGAGATCGCAATTCTCACTGCCGGAATACACACCAGGCGCAACGACGATGGTGTCTGCTGGCGAGGCTGCGTCCATCGCGGCACGAAGAGTCGAGTATTGAAGAGGTACGAACCGGTCTACGGCGTGGACGGGTCCCGAAAGACAGACGGAGACCATCGACATCAGTACCCAGCCGGGCGACCGGCGCAGGCTCGATCTACTATCTTTATGTCTGTTCACACACCCCATCCGCCAGATCAGACCCGTTCGATAGGAGCGATAAACTATAGCACGGTAGACTCTTGCCTGCAACGATGTCGGGCGCGCGTCGAGCCTTGATTCGGCCAGCCGCTTCGCGCGAAACCTGATAGAATCCGTGTCGGGGATGAGCAAAGCGGTACGGATAATCGAGCGATATTTTGGACATGCCTGGCACGTCCAATAACGATCACCGCGATGGACCCGCTCGGCGACCACATCGCGGTGGACGATACCGGTCCATGGCTCAACGCGGACCAGTTGCGTATCGTAGGTTGTTAAAGTAGGGATACGGGGAAGGATGGTCTGTTTGCTGCTGGGAGGGGTGAAGATGCTCTCGAGCCGATGCCGTCGCAGGCAGGTCAGCGTACTGCGCGGGCTAGCTTTTGTCGCAATCGTGTTGACGTCCGCTGTGGGTCCCTTTCCTGGGTGCAGCGTTGATGCACTCTTGCCCGATCCTATCGGCACAGATTCCGATCCGGTCTCGCTTGGCGAGACCATTGGGCAATCAGATGTATCGGGGGACGGGCATCAGAATCAGACACCGGCGGGCGTGGATGGATCGGCGCATACGTTGTCGATAGGGGCCGGTCGAGGATTCTGCTGCAATCCGTTGACTGTCGAATTCCAGGCGAACTTGTCTCCGTCAGACGAGCAAGGACCGATCGACTTCAGATGGGATTTCGGCGACTCCCACGCCGCCACGGGTGGGCTCGTACAACACACCTACACATTCAGCGGCCAATACGACGTTACGCTTGAAGGCCGCTTTCCGGACGGAACAGCGGTCATTGTCGCCGAATCGTACAGGGTTGATCAGACGGGGCTGGCAAGAGTGGATGACGCAGCTACCCCTCCGGGATCAGAAGACGACATAGCGATGACCATTGTCGCAGATGCCGGCGTCGATCAAGTTGTTCTTGCGGGTAGCACGGTCACGCTCGACGCGAGTGAGACGCAAGTGTCGGCCTTTCATCCATTGACGTACCTGTGGACTCAGGTCGACGGATCGACGATCCGGCTGGAGAGGCGCGACGCCGTAGTCACATCTTTTGTCGCACCTGCCGACTTGCCGCGCGACGAGACCGTGACGTTTTCTTTGATCGTTTCCGCCGGCGAGGTCACTGATCGCGACACGGTTAGTATTACGCTCCTGGCGCAGAGTCCAGGGGCGGGCGATGAGCCTCCGGACGAGGGCGGACCGATTGTCGTCCCGGATGACGAAGAACAGATTCTGGCCGAATTGGCGGAACTGCCGCCACTGCAGAAAGTGCACTATTCGTGGCCAATACCGCCACGGCTCTACGGTGATCCGACACCACCTCTTTTGTTCGAATATGTTCGTCTGACGCACGCCTGTACCATTGCCGGTGAGTCGCCGCGGGAACACCATGTCGACAATGCCGTGCGGGTGTGCAAGCAAGTGAATGACCTGAATCCGACAATTCCCGCTACCATTGCGATTCAGTTCCTTCCCTGGGAAACCGTCTTTCCTGCCGATTCGCCTCCAACGGACTTCGGATCGTGGCACGATGCGGAGATCGCGAAGTTCCTGGATTCTCTGACCCAACTGAGGCAATGGCTCGACGCGGCAAACGAACAATACGGAACCCAGGTTGCGGTCTCAGCGCTCATATTCGATTCGGAACGGTTCTTGCTTAAGGAGGCGTATGAGCCCGGTGCCGCCGCATGGAACGCCGCCATGGTCGCCAAATATGATGCGTTCTATACAGTCGGCAAGAGCATCTTCCCCGCAGCACGAATCGAGTGGTACGGTCGTGGTGCCATTCAGGCTTGTGACGACATTTCACGCTGGTGCCCGAGTCAGTGGTTCAATATCGAGGAGATGGGGCAGTCGTTCAATTGCGCCTTGTACTATCCCGATAATACGCAACTCTTGATCGACACATATCGCCAGACACATGAAAATGCCGTCGCCCACGGCGTGGACAGCATTATGCTGTGGGTGTCGCTGGGGGCATCCTGGGACGAAAATCGCCACTGGAGATTCCAGTGGAATTACGACACGGCGGATTCCTGGGCAATCGGCGCGCAGATCAACGATCCTTTCTACGGCGATCGGCCGAATCAATACGCACCCTGGCACGATGCGCCCTTCGTCTGCTTCTATCCGCGACCATTCAACGACGCCACGCCGCACTGGGGCCGCCATTTTGTGGCCTACGTGAAGGGTGCACACGGCATCGTGGATTAGCGCGTCGGTTCTTGCGTGGCAGGCTCTTTCGGATCTCGCCGCCATCCGTAGATTCGAACGACGCGAGGTTTGCTGCGCCAGGCAATCAACAGTTAGTTCGATTTGTGTCTGGTCCAGGCGTTCTTCGGAGGAAACGGCGGCGCATCGAGGAGCGCTGGCGCATCGAACTGCGCGTGAGGATGTATCTCGACGTCGGCCCACTCGCGACGATCGCGCAGGGCCTCCAGCTCGGATCGAACCGCACCTTCGTCGACATTGTCTGGTATATGGATGGACGCGCTGATCGTAAAAAGTGGCAGACCCTGATTCGGCGCCGGATAACGATCGCCGGCCAGGCGATCAATGTTGATGTTGTGCTTTGCAAGCGCCGCCGACAACTCGGACACAATCCCTGCGGCGTCATAGGCGGTCACGAACACATCGTGTGTGACCTCCTGCGTTTGGGCGCGCCCTGGTGTCGGCTTGGACTCGTGAAACAGGAAGGAAAGGCCGCTGCGCTGTTGTACTTCGGTGAGTGCTCTTTCGGCAGCGAGGATCTGCTCGCCCGTCCCGCTGAAATAGGCCAGGATCGCAAACTCGGCTCCGAGTGCGGCGGAGCGGATGGAGGGGATGTTCAGCCCGTGATCGAGCAGCACGGCCGTAATATCCCGCACCAGCCCAACGCGATCGTCTCCCACTGCCACCAGACACGCATACTGTTCGGAATCAGCCATCGCTTTCGCCTCATTTGAGCACAACACTTTGATGTATCGTCAACATCAAACGTGCAGATTGAATATAAGCCGACTCGCTCACGCTCGCGGTTCTGATACGACGCGCTCGAGCATCAGTACCGCGACTGTCAAGGAGCGGCCCTCTCTCAATCCGGGCAATCAAGGCGGACGTTGCGCTATCGCCGCCCCGCGTGCGATCCATTCTCGTTTTGGTTCCGGCCGATGTCAATGAAGCGTTCGATTTCAGGTTCCCGCCGGCTGGCGGATCTCACGGCCACATTTACCGATGAATCCACGTAACCTGGTGTGCCGTCCGCAATGAATCCACGGGTTGCGCGGTAGCCTCTGTGGGTGCCACTGCATTCGAGCAGTGCTGAAAGCCTGTGGCGCAATGGCGCCCGCAGAGAGCACCGCTCAAGAGCGGTGGCACACACATCTGTCAGACCAAAGCTAACGGAGTACTGGTTGTTCTACCCTGTCACGTGCAAGAGGAGCTCACGGCTGGATCACGTTCTGCAAGTTGACACCACCAGCCCAAGCCGCGGAGTGGCGACCGGTTTGTAGCCCGGGTTGTCAAACCCGGGTAACGTTCGCACGTGAGACCGGAACCCCGGTAGGGGTGGCACCAACGTCGCCAATCCTCGATGAGCCATTGCGACGGCACACCCTATATCGAGAACCAAAATGAGCACCGCCGCATTCAGGCATTGGATGACGAATACAAGGCCTTCCTGGATCGACACGACATCGAATACGAGGATCGTTTTGTGTTTGGGTGATGGTGTCGCCCCGTCCGGGGCTCAGACGTAGACGGCCGGTGTAACCCCATGGTTTCCACCATGGGCTACGAATCGGCCACCCCGACGGGGCTAGCGCATTTTCGAAAGTCGTTTAGGGGCTCAGTTTGCAGTACCGCCGGAATTGTGGCGTTGACCCGCTCAAAGAGCTTCTCGAATCTGGTGAGGCTATCCTCGCTCAGCTTAGTCAGCAATTCATCGCGGTGCCGCAAAAGAACATCGGCGGGGCGACCGTGGTCAAAGCGATCGATCTCCTCGTGGCGACTGATGCGGGAGACAAGCGGGTCGGTTCCCTTAAGTTGGTCGCTAGAAACATCGCTGTTGAAGGCGCGGTTGTACAGCATCAAATAATCATCGACTGTAAACACGTCTTCGATGTCCGCAAGCTTGCGCCCCAGCACGTCGCCGATCGTCACAATACGCGTGTGCTTCAGGTAGCCAGCCTCCGCGAGCATCGATAGTCGTTGATGGCCCGTTTTCTGTGAGTCTATGAGCACCGTGACGTCCAGATGATTGCCGAGAAGCGCGACAAACGTGGGTATCATGTCGGCTCCCCCGACGGGAATCAGTGACCATCGCTCATCGAGGAAGGCTCTATCCTGTTCCTTCAGATAGTCCGAGAGAACTGTCAAATACGTGTAGTCCGAGGTGCCTTCTACGACAAGGTTGTGCGGGGCGATGAACAAGTGCTGCACGAGGTCATAGCCGAGCGCACCCTGGAGGGGAAACAGCGTGTCCGGGTCCGTCGTAAACACGTCGGGTGACACTTTGGCGCCGTGGTCGCGCCCACGGTCTTCGACCAGACGCACGCGCTCCAGTCTGTCCGGAGTGATCATGAACGGCGAGTGCGTAGTGTAGATCACTTGATGTTTGGCGGCCAGACGTTCCTCAATGAAGCGCAGGAAATCCGCCTGGGCGCGCGCGTGTAGGCCAAGCGCCGGTTCGTCCAAGAGGATGATCACGGGCTGATCGCGATGCTCGTACTCGGAGAAGGCCGCTAGGAACGAGAAGAACCAGCGGAATCCGGTCGAATGCTCATCGAACGGTAGCGACAACATGTGACGTTGGTCGTAAAGGCGCACTTTGAGTTCGTCCAAGACACTGGTTTGTCCATTGGACGTATTTTGAATCTCCTGGCTAATGTCAATTAGCACGCGTAATTCCGGGTTCTGTGTCCAGTACTTTAGGACATCTTCCGTCAGCGCGTTCGCTACGTTCTCAAGTTCACGTTTGCGCCGCTCATAGTCCGGATTCAGTAGGTAATCATCATCTGCAGCTGCTGCCTGAAGGAGCGCGCGGGCCGTGTGTTCGTCGTCACGCAGTTTCTTAGGATCTTTCTCCAGCAATTCTCGGATCTTGCAGCGAGCTGGGAGGCGGCTGTACTCCGCGTAGTAGAAGAATCTGGGGACACGCGTACTGAGTGCATCGAAAACGGCTTTCCTGAAGTCATCCGCGTCGCCAAACATTTCTCCGATGGTGCTCTCCAACGCGTGGGCCGCCTCAGCTGCTTCTGTGCGACGCGCCGTCTGGGCCTTTGTTCCCTCGGGCTCCTCGTTCGATTGTGCGCGCAGGCTTTCAATCAGATCGTCCAGGTCGCCAAAGCTCTTGACGTTCTTGGCTTCGGCTGAGACCCACTTCGGGACCTGTGACTGCCTAATGACATGGGCGACGGCTCGGCCCTCGTCTGTCTCGTGATCAATCCACCAGTCACCAGCGTAGCAGCGCGACACGGTAATCGAACTCGACTTCAACGCCCCAGGTCCAAAGCGTTTCTCAATGGCGGCGACGTCACCGCCTTCGAGTTCGAATGTCGCCTGAACCGGTCGATCGTCCTCCAGCTTCTTGCCGCGCAGTCTGTCCTTCTTTTCGAGCCACGCCGGGTACTGTTCCGGTACAGAAAACGAGGCGTTGACCCGAGCTGGTAGGAGTCGGTAAAGGGCGTGAAGGAAGGCCGTCTTGCCCGATTCGTTTTTCCCAACGAGACAGGTTATGTTCTCGTCGAACTCAACATTGCCGGAGTCGAGGATGTTGCGAAACCTCATTACGCGGGCATTGAGCAGTCTCATGGCATTATTGCTCCCGGCGCAAAGCCAAATGGGCGTCAAGATCAGGCGTTACGCATTGTATTAGCTCAGCAAGAAAGAGAGCCCGCCACGCCACCTAGGCGTTCCGGGCTCTCTTTGGTCATATTGGTTGAGTCATCCAAGGCACTGCCTTACCCCTTCGCGTCCTTCACCTCGAATTCAGCGTCGATGACGTTGTCGTCCGCGCCGGATTTTCCGGCATCGCCTGCGGGTTCGCCCTGCGGTCCGCCGTCCGCTCCGCCGCCGCCGGCCGCTGCCTGCTGGGCGGCCTGTTGCTTGGCCATCTCCTCGTAGACGATCTTTCCGATGGCCTGGGCGTCGGTCATGAGCGATTCCTGTGCCTTTTTGATGGCATCCGTGTCGTCGCCCTTGAGGGTCTCACGGAGGTTGTTGATGGACGCCTCGACCTTCGACCGCTCGTCCGCGGGGATCTTGTCGCCGTGCTCCTTTAGCTGGCCCTCGATCTGGTAGGCGGCGTTGTCCGCTTCGTTGCGGACCTTGACGCCCTCGGCCTTCTTGAGGTCGTCGGCGGCATTCGATTCCGCCTCACGTTTCATGCGCTCGATCTCTTCCTTGGACAGCCCGCCGCCGCCTTCGATGCGAATCGATTGTTCCTTGCCCGTGGCCTTGTCCTTGGCACTGGCGCTGATGATGCCGTTGCGGTCGATGTCAAAGGTAACCTCGATCTGCGGCATGCCGCGCGGGGCCGGGGCGATGCCGGCCAGATTGAACCGACCCAGCGTGCGGTTGTCGATGGCCATCGGTCGGTTGCCCTGGAGCACGTGAATCGTAACCTCGGTCTGACCGTCCGCCGCCGTCGAGAACGTCTCCGTCTTGGAGGTTGGTATCGTCGTGTTGGCTTCGATAAGCGGTGTGGCCACGCCGCCCAGCGTTTCCACGCCCAGTGTCAGCGGCGTGACGTCCAGCAGGACGATGTCGTCCTTGTCACCGGACAGCACGGCACCCTGGATGGCGGCGCCGACCGCCACGACCTCGTCAGGATTGATGCTCTTGTTCGGCTCCCGGCCGAAGATCTCCTTGCAAAGCGCCTGCACGGACGGGATACGCGTCGATCCGCCGACCAGTACCACGTCGTCGATGTCGGAGGCCTTGAGCTTCGAGCCATCGAGGCAATCGAGCACCGGCTTGCGGCATCGCTCGGTCAAAGCCTTGGTGAGCTGCTCGAACTGCGCCCGGGACACCGTGACCTGTAAGTGCTTCGGTCCCGATTGGGTGGCCGTGATGTAGGGCAGGTTGATGGTGGTTTCGAGAACCGTCGACAACTCGCACTTGGCCTTCTCTGCGGCCTCTTTGAGCCGCTGTAGGGCCATCGGGTCGTTGCGCAGGTCGATGTCTTCCTGCTTGCGAAAGGTATCCGCAAGGAAGTTGATGAGTTCTTCGTCGTAGTCGTCACCGCCGAGGTGTCCGTCTCCGCTGCTGGCCTTGACCTCGAACGTACCGACCTCGGGATCGATTTCGAGGATGGAAATATCAAACGTGCCGCCGCCGAGGTCGAACACGGCGATAGTCTGTTCCTTTTTCTTGTCCAGGCCGTAGGCAAGGGCGGCCGCAGTCGGCTCGTTGATGATGCGCTCGACCTTGAGACCCGCGATCTCACCGGCGTCTTTGGTCGCCTTTCGCTGCGAGTCGTTAAAATAGGCCGGGACGGTGATGACCGCACGATCTACGGGGTGCCCCAGATAATCCTCCGCCGTTTTCTTCAGATCCTGCAAGATCATGGCGCTGATTTCCGGCGGTGTGTACTTTTTGCCGCGGATCTCGACGCTGACGAGTTCTTCGGGTCCACCGACGATCTTGTAGGGGACGATTTTCTCTTCCGAGGCCACCTCGCTGTGCCGCCGACCCATGAAGCGCTTGATGGAGTGGATCGTGTTTTCCGGGTTGGTCACTTGCTGGTGTCGCGCAACCTGACCCACGAGCCGGTCGCCCTTGTCAGTGACGGCGACGACCGAGGGGGTGAGGCGCGCACCCTGTGCATTGGTCAGCACCTTGGTGGTGTCGCCTTCCATGACTGCCACCACGGAGTTTGTCGTTCCCAGGTCGATCCCTATTGTTTTTGCCATTGCATTAATCCTTCCTTCTGGCGATTCGCGCCGCTGAATCGGCGCACATACCACTTGTGGGTCCAGTTACAACCGACGTGCCATCTTGCCAAGCCCACGAGAGTTGTATAAACTATTGTATATGAAAGACTTATGGATTATCGCTCTGAGCGCCGGATTGGCAGTCTGCCATCGTGACAGTCTTTCGGACTGCGGAAATGGCACCTGGCAGGCTTCCGGAAGCCACTTTTCCGAAAAAAGTGTTGGGTCATCCCGTATGACCGATAAACTCTAGATATGCAAACGGAACCCTTTGAAACCGCGCATGCCCACGGTGTCCCTTCCGTGCGGCAGCAGTCCGTCTTCATCGAGAATCAGGTGGGGCAGCTTTTGCGCCTGACGAAGCTGTTCGACCAGACCGACATCCGCATTTTGGCGGTCTCCGTGGTCTATTCTGTGGATTGCGCGATTTGTCGTATGATCACCGACGACCCGGATCGGTCCTGCGAGTTGCTCAGGGCCCACGGCTTCCCTGTCAGCGAGACCGAGATGGTTGTCGTCAGCCTGCCACATGGGAAGAGGGCGCTTCTGGGAACCTGGGCGGCGTTGCTCGGCGGCGAGGTCAGCATTCACTACACGTATCCCCTTTTGATCCATCCGCGCGGCACCGCCGCCATGGCGATCCTGCCGGATAACGTCGAGGAGGCCGTTCGCGTGCTGCGCGAGCGGAACTTCGACGTGCTCGATGAACAAGATCTGCTCGAAGCGCGGAACGGGTAGGCCGGCTTCGTCGTCGAGCATCGTGATTCTTACCTGGATACGCCTCCCATTCGGTGGCGCATGCCTGCCATAGGCCGATTCCCGCAGCATTGGCTTGTCTATCGCGCCGCCGTTACAATCGCGCGACGCGGCCACACGGGAAAAACTGAGCGCTAACGCTAGAGAAGGAAAACAATGGCTGATATCGATTGGATACTGCTTTTATCACGCTGGGTGCATCTGGGGGCGGCGTTTGCGGCCGTGGGTGGTGTCGTGTATGCACGCGTGGCGGCGTTGCCTGGTGTCTCCGAAGCGCTCGATGGTGATTCGGCGGAGAAAGTTCGTGAAGCCATGCGGCGCCGCTGGGCCAAGGTGACACATGCGTGCATCGCGTTGCTGCTGATCACGGGCGGCATCAATTTCGTGATCCTGGCGATGCCGCCGAAAGTGGAGCCGATGCCCTACCACGCGATTTTTGCTGTCAAGTTCATCGCGGCCATGTTGATCTTCTTTTTCGCCACGGCGCTGGTGGGGCGGTCGGCGGGGCTGGCGAAGTTTCGCGTGCAAAGCCGCAAGTGGCTGTCGGTGATCATCGTTCTGGGTGCTCTCGTCGTGCTCTTGTCCGGTCTGTTGAATCAGGTACGCACAACGCAGGCGAGAAACACTCCGCCCGCGGCCCTTGTGCCGCCGGTCGAGTGACACCGTGCGGCGCCGATGATCGATCATAGGATTTCTCCTGCTTTCCACAGAAGACGCAGTGTGCCTACGAAGTGTGTCGCAAGAATCACCGTCCGTCGTCTTGCACTTCCGTTGCGTTACGCGGTGACCCACGCCGCGTCACAACGGCGAATGTCTGAACCGGTGCTGGTGAGCGTGCAACTGTCGGATGGTACCGTCGGGTTCGGTGAAACCTTGCCCCGGCGGTACGTGACGGGCGAAAGCGTCGAGACGGTCGTTGGTGCCATCGACACCGCATTCGTGCCGGTTCTTGCGGGACTCCGAACAGATTCGTTTCCCGCAGTCCTGGAATTCACCGAAGCCCTGCCATGGTGTGACGGCCGAGGTGCGCCTGCGCCGGCCGCGCGGGCGGCCGTCGAGTTGGCGCTTCTTGATGCCGTCTTAAGATCGTATGGTCGGAACATGGACGCGGTGGTGCAGTGGATGGGGTTGCCGGGATTCGGTTCGCCGGGGTCGATTCCTCATATTCGTTACAATGGCGTGCTGGCGGCGGGGACGCTGAAGAAGACGATGCGCCAGCTTCGTCTGATGTACTGGGGCGGGCTGCGCGCGTTCAAGCTGAAGGTCGGCTTCGACGGCGACTTGCACCGGCTCATGAAGGTAGTCGAGTACCTGGGACGCGGGATCGATGCCGGACGTGTGACGCTTCGTGTCGATGCGAACGGGGCGTGGTCCGTCGACGAGGCGCGCCAATGGCTGACGGGCGCGAACCGCTTGCCCCTCGTGGCGATCGAGCAGCCGCTCGCCAAGGGAGACGAGAGGCACCTTCCCGCACTGAAAGCCGAGACGCGCCATTCGCTGATGCACGACGAGTCCCTGGTCACGATGGCCGATGCGAAACGATTAATGGATCTGGGCGTAGCGGATGCCTTTAATATCCGGATCAGCAAATGCGGCGGTTTGCTCGCATCATTGAGGCTGGCCGCGTTTGCTCGACGGCATGGGGCGCGCCTACTGTTGGGTAGCATGGTGGGGGAGTCGAGTTTGCTGTCTGCGGCCGGTTTGCGGTTTCTCGAAGTCTGCCCCGGTGTCGAGTGGCTGGAGGGCTGCTTCGGTTCATTCTTGCTCAAGGCGGACGTGACGAAACAGCCCTTGCGATTCGGATTCGGTGGTCGGCCGCCGAAACCGGGTAGCGAAGGGCTGGGTGTAGAGGTTGACGGGGCTTTGGCTGCTCGCTTCGGCGGTGATAGCTTGATGGAATGGGCGTTGTAGTCCGATGTTTCGGAAGTCGCTCGACTATGGTGGGTGCCCCATTCTTCGCAGAGCGAAGGGTGAGAGACGGATGCGGACGTCGTGGTGCTCATGAAACACCGTACTAGTCCGATGTTTCAAGAGTCGTACGGCAATCGTCCCGCTTGGGTGCGCCGCGGTCTGCAAAGGAGGTCAGGAATTATGAGGCAAGGTAACGGATTGCGTTTCGTGGTCGTAGCACTGGCAGGGATTACCCTGGGATCGCCTCTTGCGTTCGCCGGAGACGAAGCTACGCCGAAGGCAAAGCTGCCGAGCGAGCAGGAATTGCTGGCGACGATCGAGCAGCTCGGGGGTTCTCTGCAGACCGAGCTGCCGATGGCAATGCAGTTGCGGCTGAACGCGGGTCAGTTGAGCGAGATCGTGGCGCGATCGGACGAGTTTCTGTCGCGGTTTCCGGGTTCTTCGGACCGGGACAGGGTGCTGATTGCCAAGATCGCGGCACTTGCGGAGTTGGCGCGGACCGGACCGGAATACTTCGACCAGCTTCTGTCGCTGACCGCGGAGGTGGCCGGCGGATCGCCCGCCGAACCGTTGGCATCGGAAAATGATTTCTACGCCATACACGCCTTCGTGATCGGCGCGCGGTACGAGAAGATGGACCCCAAGCGGCGTTTGCAGGGGACCATGGAGCGTTATGAGGCATTCCTCAAGGATCATCCCGATTCGCGCTGGACGCCGATCGTGTGGGCGAGCCTCGTGCGTAACCTGCTGGTCCAGAAAGACGTGGACGAGGCGCGGCGCGAGGTGGAGAA
>Ga0055452_10000163_pt1 | contig 16209 bp, 10 predicted proteins | sample China_Galinas_PW_6_FD_57735 | JGI IMG/M metagenome (GOLD analysis project Ga0055452, IMG submission 57735) | Wetland microbial communities from San Francisco Bay, California, USA, that impact long-term carbon sequestration - China_Galinas_PWC_D2 | ecosystem: Environmental > Aquatic > Marine >... | reverse complement strand
GAGTGCGGTCCAATCAGTTTCGATCCGGTGTCCCTGGAGATTTCTTGCAGCGGCCTCTGCCCGCCGGCCACCCCTGGTGAATGCGTCATTTGGGTGGACGGTACGCCTCTTGGCGTGTCCACAGCGCCTATCACCGATCCGGTCATTCAAGGCGGTACGGACATTTACTGTAGCTGTCATCCTGTCGCGCCGGACGGTGCGTGTTGTTTCGACGCAGACGGCGACGGCATCCAGGAAACCTGCATCATCGCGACCAGCGCGGAATGCGCAGCGCAGGGCGGCTCGTATCATGGTGATGGTACAAATTGTGGTGTCTTCGGTGCCTGCTGCCTCGACTTCGACGGCGACGGCGTGTCGGAAGCATGTGCGGAAATGGACTCGACGTGTTGTGAGGATTCCGGCGGCACCTTCCTTGGCGTGGGTTCCGTGTGCGAGGGAGACCTGAACGGCAACGGGATTGACGACGCGTGCGATTGCGATGTGCTGCCGGGACAGATTATCAGGCTACGGAGCGGTAACGGCACGGTGGGCTTCCCGGATACGGCCATTAGGGTGCTCCCGGGTACCGCGGCCGCGCCGCTGTCGACGTTTCCCTTCACCAAGAAGCACTTCAAGAAGGCTTGTAAGCTTCCGCCGGCCAGTATCATCGCGCCCAATCCGGCGTGGCTGGCCGGCAGTGCCGGTGTATTGCCGAGTGATCCACTCGCGCAGTGGATCGGCCCCAATCCGAATTCTGCGGGCGGATTCTTCGGGCAACCGGCATCCGGCCTGTTTTGCCAGGAATTCGACGTTTGCTGTCCGGACATCACAACCGCCGATATTACTATCCACTTTGCCGCCGACGATCAGATCGGCGATAACCCGTGGGGTCCCAACAACATTGGCGTGTACATTAACGGCACGGCGGTGCCCACGCTCTTCGGCGCAGGATTCGGTTCGGAAATCACCTTGTCGGCCCCGATTGGCGGCTTGGTGGTGCCGGGCGCCAACCAGATGCACGTGTACCTGCGTGACGTCTACGCAGTGGCGAGCGGCCTGATCTACAGTGCCGATATCGAGGTTCGGTGCCAGCCCCAGGCATGCTGCTTCCCGGACGGGCGTTGTGAGGACCTGGATCCATGCTGTTGTGTCGATCTTGGCGGCACACCACAAGGCACCGGCTCTGATTGCACCACCGCGGATTGCGGCGGTGGGGGTCAGTTGACTTGCCCACTGCCATCACCCGCAGGCTTGGTCGACCCGTGCGACGCGCTGCAGAATTCGGAGTGCATCAGTGACCTGCCAAACGAGTTGTGCCTGCCGGTTTGCATGGGCACCAAGTTGGCGGACGATGGAACACTCGTCCCGGTCGCGCAGGCCTGCACCTGCTTCGACGACAACGGCGAGTGCGGTCCCGTGAAGGTCGTGGACAATGGAATCTTCAAAGAGTTTGTTTGCGACCCGACACTGTGTCCGATCCCGGGGGAGCAATGCCAAATCCACATCAATGGCTCGCCGATCGGCGTATCAAGTATCGATACGACGGTTGTACCAATCGGCGCAGAGATAAAGTGTAAGTGCTCTGCTACGGTCAATGATCCGTGTCCAACGCCGTTGCCTCCATCGGATGACCCGTGTGGAGCATTGCAAAGCACCGACTGCGTTGACGGCGTGTCCGGCGAGACGTGTCTCCCGATCTGCGTCAGTGTGGAACAGGACGCAACTGGATTGGTGCCATTCGCGACAGCGTGCGATTGCGTGTCCGGCGACGAATGCGGCCCGGTGAAAATCGAGCCGGGCCCGGTCCCTGGCGGCGACATCCTCGTGTGTGATCCGACAGTCTGTCAGAATCCTGGTGAGACATGCCAGATCCACTTCAACGGTTCGCCGACCGGCAATACAAGTGTGCCTGCCGACACCGTGGTGCCCGGCACCGAGGTGAAGTGCAAGTGCGCAGATACGCCGAACGATCCGTGCCCGACGGCATTGCCGCCGACCATCGACCTATGCGGTCCGTTACAGGCGACCGACTGCATCGACGGCGTGGCCGGCGAGACCTGTCTACCGATCTGCATGACCGTCATTCAGGACGCGACAGGTTTGACGCCATCGGCCACGGCATGTGACTGCGTGTCGGGCGACGAATGCGGCCCGGTGCAAGTCGTCGATGACGGGATTACAACGAATCTCGTCTGCGAGCCGACGAATTGTCCGAATACCGGGGAAATCTGCCAGATCCATTTCAATGGTTCACCGACGGGCAACACCAGCGTACCGGCGGACACGGTTGTGCCGGGCACCGAGGTGAAGTGCAAATGTGCCTCAACACCGAACGATCCGTGCCCGACCGAATTGCCGCCGTCCGACGATCCATGCGGTGCGTTGCAGATGACCGACTGTGTCGACGGCGTGGCCGGCGAAACGTGTCTGCCGGTCTGCGTCACCGTCGTGCAGGATGCGACCGGGTTGATTCCATCCGCAACAGCATGCGACTGCTTGTCAGGCGACGAATGCGGGCCGGTAAAGATCGCGCCGGGACCTGTTCCAGGGACCGATCAACTCGTGTGCGATCCGACCGTCTGCCCGGTTCCGACTGATACTTGCCAGATCCACTTCAACGGATCGCCAACCGGCAATACCAGTGTTCCGGCGGACTCCGTGGTGCCCGGCACCGAGGTCAAGTGCAAGTGTGCCTCGACGCCTAACGATCCGTGTCCAACCAAGCTGCCGCCTGCGGACGACGTGTGCGGACTATTGCAGGCCACGGAATGTGCAGACGGCGTGACCGGCGAGCAGTGTCTGCCGCTCAACCTGGTCATCCAGCAAGGCCCGGGCGGCCTGGAGCCAGTCGCGACGGCCTGCGATTGCCTCGATCCGTTCAGTTGCGGTCCCATCCTGATCGACGACTTCCCGGGCGGCACCACCGGCTTGCGTTGCTTCCCCGAGGTCTGTCCGGATCCGACGGTTGAATGCCAGCCTCATGTCAACGGGGTGGCCCAGGGCGCGATCAGCGTCATCGTGCCCGACCTCGTGCCGGGCGATGAGGTCTACTGTGCATGCCCGACGTCGATTTCGCCGCCTGATCTGGCGCCTGCACCGTACAATGTCCTAAAGAACCGGTACATTTCGATTGATGCCCTGACGCCGAATCCAGGTCTGACCGTATTCGACATCAAGGCGACGCTGACCGCCACTTCGGTGAACGGCGTCACGACCGTCGGTTCCCAATGGTGGGCTAACGCGCCAGATGCCAAGTGCATTTCGGTCATGTCGTCGACAAGGCCGGTAGCCCCACCCGACTGGACAGGGTGCAGCACGATTCACCTGACCGGTTGCCCGGTCATTCCGACGTCCACCTACGACATCGTCGCCGTGGACGGCACCAACGAATCGGGCGCGCTTTCCGCCGATACGCAGGCGCTTCCCGGGGGCAACAAGTGGTGGGGCGACTGTGTCGGTAATTTCGATCCGGTGGCCGATGGGTGGACTCCGCCGGACGGCTTGGTGAGTATCAACGATGCCGTGGCGGCTATCAAGACGTACCAGGATCCGAGCAAGGTGGGGCCCGGCTGTGGCACTCCGCCTTGCAACGCGACGCATACCTCCGTCACGGATGTTCACCCGGCAGGATTCCCCATGCAACCGTGGGGGACTCCGAACAGGCTCGTGGACATCAATGACGTGTTTGCGATTATTCTGGGCTTCCAGGGTAAGGAATTCCCAGGCCCGCAACTGCAGAATTGTCCGTAGTTTGGAACTGTCTCCTTGAGCGCGGGGCGGGAATCCTCCCCCCCCGCCTCAGGGTTCTTCTCAGTCTAGAAACGTATCGGAGGTCTGGTCTCGTTCTTTCGAATTAGCGCGGACCCAAGGGGTTGCGAGAAAACTTGGAGTGGGGCGGATTTCGGTCCGCCCCGCTCTTTTTTGGCGCTGCGCCAACGACATCCGATAGTCGGTACCAAGTCTAGCCGGTGCAGGTTGTCTGGTGGGCGGCCTTGCGAGAATGCCCAATTTGACCGGGCTTCGCGTAGGGTACCATTCGAATCACCGGGCCGTACCGTACCCCTTTCCATACGGGCAACTCAACGCGAGAATGCCGCTGCCATGCTGGACGTGCCTGAAGAAAATAACCGGCACGGAGAAAAGCAAACCCGTGCCGGCGGAGCCCCTGAGCAAAACCCGGGCACCCAATTCCTACGGCAAAGGTGGCGACACGGGCTGCAACTTCCCAGGGACGCCTTCTCAACCCCTGCCTGTTAATGTTTGCCATGATCCTCTGCCTTGCACGAGTCGTCGGCAGGGTGTCGAGTGCGGGTTCGTAAGTCGCCAGTAGGGTCGATAGGCGCGGGAGCAGGCCCCCAACCGCATCCATAGCGAGCCGCGACATTGGGTGGTACTTCCGGTTTGTAGCGCTCGTTTTTCGATTCCGCCGGAGGCAGGTTTTATCGGGCTCTGCATCCCCGGAGGTTGACAGAATCCGCTTGCAAGCTACCATCCGTCCGATCATGAGACGGGGGATCCCTATATTCACAGCGTGTCTCTTGGGCCCGGTGTTCAGCGCCGCCACGATGGGTGCGCCGAAGGCTGCGCTGGTTTCGCGATCGTGGCAGCTGGAGTTCGAGTTTCACGATCCGCAGCGTATCGAGGTGGATTTGCCTGGAGTCGCTGAGCCTTCGTACTTCTGGTATGTGCTTTATACGGTGACAAATTCGACCCGACATGGGGTGGATTTTTACCCCACGTTTCGTCTGGTCACCGACGGTCTCGAAGTGGTTCCGGCCGGCGACGGCGTTCTTCCGCAGGTCTTTGATGCGATCGCGTCGCGACACCGGGCGGAGTACCCCTTTCTCGTTTCGCCGACAAAAGTCGGTGGGCGTCTCTTGCAGGGACGGGAAAACGCGAAGAGCTCGGTGGCCGTGTTTCGACCGTTCGACGCCGAAGCTAGCTCTTTTACACTCTATGTCGCGGGGCTTGCGGGCGAGATGGAGCGCATCGCGAACCCGGCGTTCGACGCTTCGCAGGCGGAGTCGGCGCAAAATCCCTCGTCGTTTTTGTTTCGGCGGACCTTGGCCGTCACGTACGATTTGCCCGGTGATCCGGTCACGCGGCAGGAAACGTCACCTCGCCGCCGGAATCGCGAGTGGGTAATGCGGTAGGTTCGGTAGATAACATTTGCAACGCGCACTCGCCGAATGGGTGCGTTGGCAGGAGTACGATCATGGCACACAAAAAAGGCCAAGGCTCGTCGCGAAATGGGCGAGACAGCAATCCGCAATTTCGCGGCATCAAGAAGTATGGTGGACAGGTCGTGACCACCGGCACGATCATCCTCAGGCAGTGCGGGACACCGCACAAGGCCGGATTCAACGTCGGCCGCGGCCGGGACGATACGCTGTTCGCGTTGTCGGATGGGTTTGTCCGCTATCGCGGTCGGTTCGTCGACGTACTCGAATCGCAACCGTGACATCAGTCTTTTGATCAGCACACATGGGGTGGTTGAGAGACCACCTCTTTTTTTATGGCTTCTCGGACCCCGATCGCGTGACCGCAATCCTAACATGATCGTTGACCAGGCGGAAATCTATGTTCGGGCGGGTAAAGGCGGCGACGGCTGCGTCAGCTTTCGGAGGGAGAAGTACATCCCGAAGGGTGGTCCTGATGGTGGTGACGGAGGAAACGGCGGTAGCGTCTACGCGGTGGCGCGAAACCAGGTAGAGACGCTCCTCGATTTTTCGGGTCGTCACCATTGGATTGCGAAAAACGGTCAACCCGGTATGGGCAAGAAATGCAGTGGTCAGCACGGTGAAGCGCTCGATCTCGAGTTGCCCGTCGGCACGCTGATCTACGACCGCGAATCGGGTGTGCTGATCAAGGATCTCAACAAGGCCGATGAGCGGATTTGTATCGCCAGGGGCGGGATCGGAGGCCACGGCAACGTATTTTTCGCGTCCGCCACCCATCAGTCTCCGCGAGAGGCGGAGCCGGGTACGCCGGGTGAGGAGCGTTGGCTCCGCCTGGAACTCAAGTTGATCGCCGACGTCGGCGTCGTAGGGCTGCCCAACGCCGGGAAGAGCACACTCCTATCTCGGCTCTCCCGCGCACATCCCAAGATTGCCGATTACCCCTTCACGACGCTCAAGCCGCAACTCGGTATTGTGGAATTGCCGGATGACCGTCGGTTCGTGATGGCGGATATTCCGGGACTCATCCAAGGCGCCCATTCCGGCGCCGGTCTTGGCGACGCATTCTTGCGACACATCGAACGAACGACCATTATCGTGCATCTCGTCGACGTCGGCTCTGGGCACGACGATTTGCGTCCGGAGGCCGCCTACAAGACAATCCGTGACGAGTTGTGCAAGTACAGTGCGGAACTCGCGTCCAAGCGCGAGATCGTGGTGGCATCCAAAACGGACGTGACCGGTGCCGACATGGCGGCCGACGAGTTGGGGCAGGCGATCGGCAAGGAAGTCCTGCGGATTAGCGCCGTGACCGGGAAAGGACTCAGAGAACTCACCGAGACGATATGGAAGCACCTGGAAAGAGAGCCCGACGACCCGCCGGTGATGCCGACGCCCACGCCGCCGCACCTCAGATGAACCATGGTACGGATACCCAAGCAATTCGATCCGACAGCACCGATCGTCGCGATTGACATCGGGAATACCACGACAGCCGTCGCGACATGGCATCAGAGCACCGTCCGCGCTCCGCTCTATCCGACGACCGGCGATGACGAGGCGTTCCGCAACGCCCTGACCGCACATTTCGACGCATGTCCGGGCGGGCGGCCGGGCGCCGTCGTGATGTGTTCCGTCGTGCCACCCTTGTCACGCCTTGCGAGCGGTATGGTCCGTGAGCTCATCGAGCAGAACATTCTCATTGTGGGCGACACCATTGCGCTGCCGATTGAAGTCGGTCTGAGGAATGCCAAGACCCTTGGGGCCGACCGCGTCTGTGCGGCGGCGGCGGCCTATGACAGAATACAGTCCGCCTGCGCAATCGTGGACTTTGGCACGGCCGTCACGGTCGACGTCGTGGATAACGATGGCGTACTCCTTGGAGGTGCCATTCTACCTGGAATTGACTTGCAGTTCAGGGCTCTCCACGACCACACCGCCGGGCTTCCTCTCGTCACAAGAGGCATTCCCGAAAGCCCCTATGGTCGCGACACCGAGGAGGCCATTCAAACGGGCGTGTGCCGTGGATTGGCCGGCACCGTGCGCGGGCTTGTCGAAGGGTATGCCACGGAATTGAAGCAATGGCCGCAAGTTGTCGTGACCGGCGGAGGCGTCGAGTTCATGGCACCACTGCTGGACTTTGCCGATACCTTGGTCCGCGACCTCACGCTTATCGGCGTAGGTCTGGCCTATGAAAAGCACTTGAGCGAAATGGGCGTATGAGTGAGCTCTGTCCGGACCGATGCTCCCTTCTGACACCGCCCGGAGCCGGCGCCATCGCCATCGTCCGGCTGACCGGCCCCAACGCAAAAGAGATTCTGGAACGCGTCTTCAGGCCCCACAGCCACCGCCTTCAGGACGACCAAGCGAACGCGGTCTCGTACGGTCGGATTATGGGTTGGGATTCACTCGTCTTGGATGACGTGCTCGTCGCGCCCGCCCCTTCCTTGGCCAGCTCCGACCACGAACGTAGTCTCTCGTTCGACATCACGAGCCACGGCGGCATACGGGTTGTTGAGCGAATCATCAAGGTGTTGACGCAGGCGGGCGCGAGTCATCGCACCGAGTCGGGGTCCGGTGAGGGTGCGTGGGGCGGCGTTACCACAATGGAGCGCGAGACGAACCAGGAACTTTGCCAAGCGCGTACGCAGCGGGCCGTGCGATTCTTAGGCCACCAGCGTCTGAGGCTGGCCGGTATACTGGAACGGCTGGCGAGCATGTGTGAATGCGACCCCGGGCAAGCCCGGGAGGCTCTATGGCGTTTGATACAATCCCAAAAGGCAGCGCACATCCTGCTGCACGGTGCCCGAATTGCGTTGGTCGGACCCCCAAACAGTGGGAAGTCGAGCCTATTCAACCATCTGGCCCGTCGGCGCGCAGCGGTCGTGTCGCCGCGTGCCGGCACCACGCGGGACTGGGTCACGGCATCCGTCGAATTCGAGGGAATTCCGGTTGACTTGCACGACACCGCAGGCGTCGACGCCGCAACGGACGATTTGGAGCAAAAGGCGATGGATACCGGCCAAGCGGTCGCGTCCGGGTGCGAACTTGTCATTATCGTGATCGATGCCTCGCACCCGAATCAACGATTCATCGACGGCGAATTTCAAAGGTATGAATGGCAATCCTCTCGCCGGGTCATAGCGATCAACAAGATCGATCTCCCCGTGCAGGAAGACCGGGTATCGGGCCCGTCATGCGGGATGTGCCGCGTTTCAGCAGAAACGGGCGCCGGAATCCCGGACCTCATCCGCACCTGCCTGGACAGCCTCGGTCTGCGTGGTTTCGAGGATAGCCTACCGAGCCTCTTCAACCATCGCCAACTATCCGTCGCACAAAGGGCTCTTGGACACCTCGGAGACGCGCCCGAGCAGGCCGCTGCCCTAATAAGGTGTGAATTGATTGGGCAAAAGTCCGCGTGACGACGGTGTCTCCGTTGTTATAATCGGACCTGTCCGAAAAAATCGACCTCGCCGGTGCGCGGACCGGTGTCACGAATTTCTTCGTGGAAGGGTCATGCAGAATTCGGTCGATTCGTGTCCTTTGGCGGCCTAGAGTCTCTTATTGCGAGATGCGTCGTGTCATGCACGTAAGACCGCGTCGCAGCTACCGAAACGGGACCTTTCATGTCCAATAACATTGACGACACTCAATTCGCGCGGCTCGTCGTGGATCGGAAGCTTTGCACGACGAACGAGGTGGAGCTTGTCCTGACCGAGCAGAAGGACCTTACCGCCGACGGCGCGCGCGTTCCTCTTCCCGAGCTTCTCATCAAACACGGCTACATGACGCATTCGCAAGTCGCGCGTCTTAATATGTCGATGGACGAAGACTCGATGTACCGCCCGGCGCAGCAGATCCCGGGCTTCCAGATTCTGAGCAAGATCGGCCAGGGCGCGATGGCCGTGGTATTCAAGGCAAAGCAGCTCAGCCTGGACCGCATCGTCGCCATCAAGGTGTTGCCCAAGCGCCTGAGCGAGAATCCGGAATTCGTGGAACGCTTTTACCGTGAGGGGCGGGCCGCCGCACGACTCAACCACCCGAACATCGTTCAGGCGTTCGATGTCGGCGAATCGAGCGGGTACCACTACTTCGTCATGGAGTTCATCGACGGTGATACGATCTATGAACAGGTGACCGATGGCCGTTGCGTGCCGGAAACGGAAGCCCTTCGCATCATCATCCAATGCGCCGGGGCACTGGGGCATGCGCACAAGATCGGGCTCATCCACCGCGACGTGAAACCCAAGAACGTGATGCTTACGAAGGACGGCACGGTCAAACTGGCGGATATGGGTCTCGCGCGTGAGGTGGGTGATTACAAAACCGCGGCCGCCGAGGCCGGCCGTGCCTACGGCACGCCCTATTACATCAGTCCCGAACAGGTTCGCGGCGACATCAATATTGACCACCGCGCGGACATCTATGCCCTCGGCGCCACGTTCTACCACATGGTGACGGGTCGCGTACCCTTTGACGGCTCGACGCCGTCGGCGGTGATGCACAAGCACCTGAAGGAACCACTCGTCCCTCCTGACCACATCAACCACTCGTTATCGATGGGCATAGGCGAAATCATCGAGGTGATGATGGCCAAAAAACCGGATGATCGCTATCCGTCGACGGCCGAACTCATCGAAGATATGAATGCGGTGGCCAAGGGCGAGCCGCCCCTGCAGGCACGCGACAAATACGACCATACCCTGCTGGAGTCTCTCGCCACCAAGGGCGCAGCGATTGAAGAGACGGACGACCGCGGCAGCGGTTCGTCCAGTGCCGATGGAATTTCCAGCCAACTCGTATTGGCCCTCGCGGTGCTGCTGGCGCTGTCGATCCTGACCAATATCGTGCTGATGATCATTCGCTAGGCGAGAGGCATTCCTCCACCTCTTCGCGCCGCAGTAACTCGGGGTTTTTCGTACACCATTTGGTCATGGCGAAATCGAGGACGTGCCCGTCCCAGTTGTCTGCGGTACCCATGTTGCCGCCGAACAGGCCGACTTCTGCATCGTTCAGATCAAGGCAGCCCTCATAGAATTCACCGGCCTTGATGTAGTTGTCCAAGGGTACCTCCACACAGTACGGCGAAGTCTCGCAGGTGGTATCCGGATCGGGCTTGTACCAGAATTCGAGTTTGAAACTCTGTACGTAAAAGTCATGCGCCTCGCCGAGCGTGAAAGTAAGCCGGTTTTTGCCATCCGAGGGGTCCCGTGAGATCTCCAACTCGTATTCCGGCTCGATATCCGTCGTGGGACAATCCAGCGGGTAATTGTAGAGCATGAGCGCATTCTCGTCGGTCCGGTCGACCGGCGCGGGACCCGCGTCCTTCGTAGGCGGGGGACGGAATGCCAAAAACAGCGCCAGCCCTGCTCCCAGGGCGATCAAAATGACTATTCTCGCACGCATCAAATAATCGTCCTATAAGCGAAACACGCCAATACGGCGTAGGCACGCCCTGCCGCCACGCGATGCGGCAGATGGTCCGTCAGGCCACTTTGCATAAACTACCCCCTGCAGCTGCCTTGGGGAGGCACAGTCTAGCATTTGTACGCACCGATTCAAGAATGGGTCGATTCTGGAAGAATCCTCCGCCGCCCAGGGGCCGCGATGTGGCGTCCCCAATGGCCGGACGACCCTCACGGTCTCCTGTGCCCATCCAATATTGACTCGTTCGCCCCGGAGACATAAGGTGGATGATTCGGCGCTCGGCTACGGCATAGGTGCCGTAAGCTCGAATTCCCGATCCGAAACGCAGGCGGACGATGTGCCGCCGGCACTGTCGGGCGCGTGCACAGGTTGTACCGATCATAGCGGAAAGAGCCCTGATAGGTCCGTCCACGGCTGGCAGTCGCCATTTGTCGGTTGCACGCCGGCCGAATTGACACTTTCGGGGTGCGCCCGAATGGTCGATCAGCACCATACGGCTCGGTGTCGGCAATGTTCTATGGTCCGATTTGATCGGCCCCCGCCACTTGATTGAAATGGCCGGGGAAGCGTTCGTAAGCCGGCAACCTCCAGCGGCCCCGTTTTGGGTCGGTGTGGCGCACCGGAGATGCGGATTCGTTGGCGACACGCCGGACCAGCCGGGCACGAAAGAGGCAGGTGGCAAGGCGAGTCACGGAAGCTGGTTTTTGGGTCTCGTATCGCCGCCAGTCGGGCGGTTGGGTAAGGCTGTATCAGTTTATTTCAAGGTAGTGCCATGAAAGCTGAACGACGTCACGAACTAAAAGGAAACGATCTGGCGCAGATGTTGGATCAGGCCGGCGAATACATGCGAAAAAACGGCAGCCGGTTGGGCCTGATCATTGCGGGCATCGTGGTGATCGTGGCCGTCGTGGGAATCGCCGTTCGATCGCGGGCGGTTGCGCTCGAGGATGCATGGCAACTCAAGCGAAGCCTGTCATTCGAGACAACGGCGGATGGTAAGCAGTCCTTGCAGACCCTGGCCTCCCTGATCGCGGATTCCGCCGATCCCGAGTTCATCATGACGGGGCTTCTTGACCAGGGACGGTACGCGCTCGAATTGGCGTACAAGGCGGAAAACCCGCCGGACGGCGAGATGAACGAAAGAGCACGCACGGCGTACGACGAGCTTCTGCTGCGCTTTCCCCAGAATCCGATCGCGTTCGGAGCGGCGCAGATAGGCCTGGCGACCGTCGAGGAGAATGCCTTCGCGCTGGATCGTGATTTGGCCCATAAGGAAGCGGCAAGCCGGCATTTGCAGGCCGTTCTGGATCGGCAGGATTTGGCTGTCACACCGTTCTTCACTCTGGCCACCGAGCGCTTGGAAAACCTGGATGAGGTTTTCACGGTCGCACGTTTTGCGGCAGCACCTATTGCACCGGAAGAGGAGCCGGAAGTTGCAATTCCCGGCCTGCCTCAGGGCATAGAAGCCGTGCCCATCCCGGCAGATCAGGTACCGGAGCGCATCCGAAAGCAGGCAGAAGGTGGCCAGAATGGGTCGGTCAACGTCGAGGATGACGGTCAGGAATAGGCGGATCGCGCCGCCACGCGGGCAAGCAGCGGTCCTTTCACTTTTCCGACCCCCTGGAAGCCGAACGATCAACGTACCGCGGCCAAGTGCCTGTGGGCCGTGTCGTAGAAGCGTCGGTACCCAACTCCCTGCGACTTCGTGGCGTATGCTGGCGCTGGGCGTGATTCTCCTCGCTAGCCTTCCCGCCGGATGCCGTGTCGGAAATCCGGACATCCAGTTTCGCGTCATCGACCGAAGCGGTTCCACGACCGCCTGGAAACACGCCGCCGTTGATGGAAAAACGGAAAAGGAAGATGAAGTCGCATTATCGGCGGCGGTGAACGAAACCGTCACGTTTTGCTTCGTGCTCCAGGCGTCAAACGGCGGCGTTCGCTCGACAAAACTGGACGTTGGCAACCTTGTCACATCCGGTGATATCATCGATGCCACAGCGATTCGTGTGTTTCGGATGCACGAGATCGCCAACGACGACTACCCCGGTTGGCACTTGCGGTACGTGTCGCCACGCGACCGCGTTCCCAAACCCTGGGATGTCCTGGTCCCGCTGGCAGCGCCCAAGGGGGGGTGGCCGACCGTTCTGAAAAACGGCGAGGCCTACCGCTTCTGGGTGGACGTCGCGGTACCCAAGGCATCCACGCCAGGGCGGTATCACACGGCACTGGTCGTCCGCGACGGCAAGAGGGTGTTGCAGACGATCCGCGTCACTTTGGACGTGTGGCCGTTTAGCTTACCCGACGATTCCGTCCCGATGATCGGAGATGTGAATCGTGACCGCCTGCTCGAACACCAGACCGGTCAAGCCGGGAGTGGATTGGGAGGATACTCTGATAGCGCGTTGGCGGTCCTGGCCACCACCATGCGAAGCCTCCGCGCCCACGGGCTGACGCCTGTCTTTCCCGATCTGGTACCCCATGCCAAAGTCGGTACGCACGCGGCGGCGGAAGTCGATTGGTCAGGGTACGAACAAATCGCCGCCCCTCTGGTGGACGGACTGACGTTTCCAGACCGGCGACCCTTGCAAGCCTGGCCTTTTCCGCTGCCCTCCGGGCGACTTGAGGGGCCCCCCTCGCAGCGGGGCTCGTCGTCACGTGAGGCCTGGGAGAAGAGTTTCATGGAGGCGTGCGCCGTCTATTTTGACCGCAAGGGCTGGCTGCCGACCAGCTTCGCAAGCCTGTCCGGTCCTGCCATGGCCAACGGCGCCTACGGAACTGTTCTGGAATTCGCCAAGCGGATTAAGGAAGCCGATCCACGAATCCCCATTCTGGTTCCATGGTTCCCCCAGGACCTGGCCCCGTTCGGATGGACTGGTTATCAGGTGCCACCACTCGAACCGTTCGCCGACGTCTGGCTGCCACCTGCCCAGTTTTTTGATGCCAAGGAAATGGCACAGGAGCGATCTCGCGGTAGACGAACGTGGTTCGCGGCGGACCGCCCTCCGTTTAGTGGAAGTACCGCCTTCCATGCCGACGAGTCGACCGTGCGTGTGTTGGCGCTGCAAGCCCTGCAAGCCGGCGCGCAGGCCGTTCATCTGGGCTGTATCAACCCGTGGCCGCCATCGAGAACGTCGAGCTCGCCCGCCGCGTGCATCCAATTCGATGCGCGCACCCTGATTTTTCCCGGAAAGCCGTTCGGGTGGAGCGAACCCGTGGCATCCGTGCGGCTGAAACATCTGCGCCGGTCAGCACAGGATGCGGCCTACCATGCCCTGCTCAGGCAGCATGGTCTGGAGCACCTATCGGATACAATCCTGGATGCACTCGCGCCGTATGCCGGCACCGCCGCATACCACACTCACTATGCAGACGGGCGCCCCATCGGATGGCCCCTTGACCCCTCGATGTTCGAGGTCGCGCGGCAAATCATGGCCCGGGAACTGATGGAGAAGACGGGACCGACACCCTTTGCGGAAGAAGACACGTCGCCGAACCGGGACGCACTTTGGCGCCGACTCATGACGGAAACCCGTCAATTCAGAGCCGAGGTGCAAGGCGTCCGCCTACGCCCGCAATCCGGCAACGAGACCCTCGAGGTGGAGGCCCTTCTGGATCTTACGAACCAACGCCGGACGCCGGTCGCAGGTTGCATCAGGGCGACGACCTTGCCGGAGGGTTGGGTGGCGAATGCCGCGACCGGCTGTTTTCCCAGTCTTCCTCCCGGCGGCTTGAAGTCGACGCGTGCGCGATGGTCGGCGAGCACGCTGCAATCGAACGCAGATGGGCACGTCGTGCTGCCACTGGGCGTGATCATGGAAGAGGGCCGACCACAGTCGCTCACAGCGATGCTGTCGTTTGTTGTTGCCAAGCGGCCAGACCAGGCGATTCGCATCGACGGTGATCTGCGAGACTGGTCTCCGGGAAAGCAAAACGTCGCCGGCTCATTCAAGCTCATCTCGCGATCTGCCCAGGAGGAAGACGACCGCGAGCCATCGGCGCAATCCAAGACGTTCGGCTTTGTAGCGCGGGACGAGGATTCGCTTTATATCGCCCTACGGTGCGAGTCGAAAACGAAACGTGAATCACCCGCGGAGCGAACAAACCGGGTGGTGTACGAGGACATGATCCCCAAGGGTGAGGAACTGGTGGAAGTACTGTTGGACCCGCTCAACACCGGCGTGCGCTCTCCGGAAGATCTGTACCACGTCGTCGTGAAGCGGAGCGGAATTCATTTATTGGAGAAAGGTATCCGGTTGGACCCGCCTTGCGGGCGCTGTGAGCCGTGGACGGCACAGGTAGAGGTGGCCAGCGCCACCCGATCCGACGCATGGACGGTGGAGCTCCGTATCCCATTCGCGGCGTTCGACATCGTGAATCCGACGGATTCTGTGTGGGCATTCAACATCACGCGTTTCGACCTGCAGCACCAGGAGTTCAGTACCTGGTCCGGCGCCCACCGCAATGCTTACGATCCGGTTTCCTTGGGGAATCTGTATTTTCCGGCTGCCCGGACCGATACGCAAACCGCAGATTCGCATCGTTGATTCCCGCGTGTGACGGGCTACGATCTATGCGGGGACTCGGTCACGGAGTACGATCCGGAGGATGCCGTCGCGTAGTGGCTCATGACTCTGAATACGAAACAGACACGATGGTACGGTACGTCTTCCGCACGAGGCGCCTTCACGCTCATCGAAATGCTGGTGGTCATTTCGATTATTTCGCTGCTCATTTCCATACTAATGCCGTCACTGAGCCGCGCACGGGCACAGGCCAAGGGCGTCCATTGTCTCGCAAAACTCAAAGATATCGGCAACGCCATCGGGACGTATGAAAACGTCAGTAGCGGCTCGTTACCGCCGGCCTTGTGGAATCCTTCGCTCATCGACGAAAATGCCGATGCCGCCAACCAGCGTGTGCGACGTGGTGCGGACCGCGTACCAGTCTTCGATTACGGTTGGGCAGAATTGTTGTTCACGTATCTCTATGCCGAACCGGTCAACGTGACAAGCGATTTCCCGGTGTTGCGAAATGTCGAGAGCCAGAGGTGGGAAAACTACTTTGTGTGCAAAGCGGTCGGTGACGACCAAGGCATATCGAGTGGGCATTATCGCGTCTACCTTCCCGCCTGGAGCGCCGGCTCGTATCAGCTCGGCGAGGCCCAGGTCTACAATGAAGCACAAACCCGTGCGGACCCACGGCGACCGGCGCACCGCGAGCAGGTGCGCCCCAAGCTACCACTCATCGGAGACGCCAATGAGCGGTCCGAGCGAGGTGACGGCTTCGGGTCTGATGAATGCAGCTATATCGACGCCGGTGAGGCCAACTATGCAGGCTCGAACGGGCGTACGAACGGAAACCGGTTCTCAGACCGCCACTACGGCGGTACAAACTACCTGTTCCAAGACCTTCACGGGGCTTGGAACACGCGCTTGCGCAATGACCTGGCGCGCGATTATGACCTGAACGGCGTGCAGGACATCGAGGTGTACCCCTGAGCATGTCATGCGGTAACGGCATCAGCCTGTCGCGCGATCGGTGTTCCCTGATGCGCGACGCCCGCCGTCGGGTGCAGATTCTTTTTGGCACCTGCGGCGCATAGAATGCCCCCCATGGATGGTTGTCG
>Ga0055452_10000159_pt1 | contig 16262 bp, 14 predicted proteins | sample China_Galinas_PW_6_FD_57735 | JGI IMG/M metagenome (GOLD analysis project Ga0055452, IMG submission 57735) | Wetland microbial communities from San Francisco Bay, California, USA, that impact long-term carbon sequestration - China_Galinas_PWC_D2 | ecosystem: Environmental > Aquatic > Marine >... | reverse complement strand
TGAGTATGATCAGGGCGGCAATAGCCCACGGCCGGCGGTAGATGGGAACCTGGTGCCCTGCAGGCGTCACCGTGGCAACCGCCTGTCGGTCGATTTCCTTCAGCACGCGCTCCAGCGCGGCGGGCGGCGGCTCGTGGACGCGCGCGAGTGATTCATCAATGCGTTTTTGGGTCTCCAGAGCCGCGCGAAGCGTGTCGTCATCGGCGCGCCGTGCCTCGAACCGCCCGGTTTCTTCGGCGCCGAGGGTACCATCCACATACGCGTCGAGTTGGTCGTCGGAGGGGTGCCCCGCGTCCTTGGTCATGACTCGGCACTCCTCTCCCCCGACGTGCCCAACACCCCACCGCTCAGCCGATCGCGAAGAAGGCGTCGCGTGCGGTGAACGTGGCTCATCGCCGTTCCTTCCGGGATTTCAAGCAGATTGGCGATGTCGGCATACGGCATTTCTTCAAGCGTCCGCAATAGAAGACAGCTACGTGCGACTTCACCAACCTGCGCAAGCGCGGCCATCAATTGTCGGTCAGAAACGACCCCATCAGCGGGGTCGTTCGTACCTACCGGGTGATTATCGGCAATCGCTATTTGATCCAACGCATCACCGTCGCCAGGGGTGGGGCGACGTTTGCGCTCCTTGCGAACGCTGTTCATGGCGACGAATCGTACGATCCGTCCCATCCACGCTCGGAAGTTTGTTCCGGGCGAGAACTGATCGAGCTTGCCCAGGGCCACGATGGCGGCCTCTTGCACCGCGTCTTCTGCGAGCGCGGCATCTCGTAGTACGCCGATGGCCACAAGCCAAAGCGTCCGAAAAGACGCGCGAAACTCCTGCGCAAATTCGTCCGGGCCGTAACAAGCCTCCGGAGGAGCAACCGGATGCCTCGATGGCTCCCGGTTCGGCGGGGGATCTGCGCTTGTGCTCATATTATCGATGTCGCTCACACCGCGCCGGCTTGCATATCCGCCTGAGATGTGAGCCGGCCGACCACGATCGCGCGTGCCATCCCGCGGCACCGCGCACTCTGTCTGCATCAGGCCGCTACGTTGCACGCCACACCAAGCACTTCAGACAACGAGAGACCCTATCGCCGATGTGGCGATTCTCCATTCCTGCTTCAGGCTGCTCGCCCGATAACGGTCGCATACTACGGCGCCATGGGCGGGAACGGAATACTCGCGGTGCCGGTGATCATGGTAAACTGTCAAGTGATCCGGCCGCATTGCGATTTCGTTTATGTACGTTTGAACTGCCTGTTCAGATCGGCGGTCGTCAAATGGAGCGATGTCGGTCGCCCGTGCGGGCAACTGCTGCCCTTGTCCACCAGATGGCGTTGGGCCATGAGCGTGTCAATTTCCTCTTGCGTCAGCGGATCGCCTGCCTTCACGGCGGCCTTGCAGGCCATCATGTCGAGAATGCCGTGCAGCACCGCTTCCGGCTCCGTCTCGGCGGCCTTGTGAGATAGAAAATCCAGAAGATCGCGCACAAACACGGATGCCTGCACGTCCTTGAGCAGCATGGGAATCGATTGGATCGCAATGGTATCCGCGCCGAAACGGCTCACCTCGACCCCCAGCTTGGCAAGCAGATCTTGATGAGATTCCAGAATCTCCCATTCGTCCGGCTTGATGGACAGGGTCTCGGGCAGGAGCAGACGCTGGCCGTCGAGCGTCCCGGCCATCAGGCGAGACTTGAGACGTTCGTACATGACGCGTTCATGTAGCGCGTGCTGGTCGATGATGACGATACCGTCCTCGGTTTCGCCGACGAGGTAGAGATTGTGAAGTTGTACGGCCGGTCGGTGCGGCGTGGCCCCCGACGCATCCGCAGTATGGCTTTGACTCGACGCCGGCAGTCGCAGCGATCCGGATTCCGAAGGAGTTTCTGACGGGCCGTAGAGGTCTTTCCATACGCTTGGGGCCGAGGGTGCGCCCTGAGTGGGCGATGTAGACGCAAACCGCGCGGATGCCGACGCAGAGGCACCGATGCTTGGTTGGGAACGAATAGGCGTGGCCGCCTTGAGCAGATCGGCCATTTCGCGGCGGATTCTCTCCTGCGCCGCCGGATCGACCGTGGAAGTCGCCCGCTCCATGCGCAGCGGTGTTGTCAGATTGGACCGTTGAAAAGTCTCGCGTATGGCACTTAACACCTGGGAATGGACGAGACCCGAATCCGCCCAACGCACCTCGATCTTCGTCGGGTGGACATTGACGTCGACATCGGCCGGATCAATGGTGAGAAACAGAAACACGATACCGTGGCGATTCGGCTCCATCAGGCCGCGATAGGCCTCCTTCATGGCGTGCAACAAGTAGCGATCTCGTATGTGACGGCCGTTCACGAATGTGTATTGCCATTGCGCGGATGCGCGCGATTGAGCGGGGGGGGCCACGTAGATTTCCAGATCGATGCCGCGCTCGCTGCGCGTCACCGGCAGCAAGGCCGACGCGAGTTCGTCACTGAACAGACGCGTGATGCGGTCGATGCGCGAGGCGGCGGGCGGCAGATTGTGCGTGACTCGTTTGTTGTTGGCCAACTCGAACGCAATCTCTGGGAACGAGATCGCCATCCGTGTGAAGAGTTCGTTGATGTGTCCGACCTCTGTCGACTTGGATTTTAGAAAGCGGCGCCGCGCGGGCACGTTGTAGAAGAGATCGCGGACCTCGACGGTGGTGCCCGGCGTACAGCCGGCGGTAAGCGCCGATTGAAGCTCTCGTCCCGCGGTGCGAACCTCGAATCCTTCGTTTGAATCATGGGGTCTCGATACAATGCGGAGCTTGGACACGGAGGAGATGCTGGCCAAGGCCTCGCCGCGAAATCCCATGGTCTGGATCGCGTAAAGATCCTCTTCCTTTGTTAGTTTGCTCGTGGCATGTGGGACGGCCGCTAGCCGCAGTTCCTCGGCATTCATACCCCGACCGTCGTCGCCGACGCGAATGAGCTGCTTGCCGCCGTCCTCGACGGTCACCGAGATTCGCGTCGCGCCGGCGTCCACCGCATTGTCAATCAGTTCCTTGACCACGCTGGACGGCCGCTCCACCACCTCACCGGCGGCGATTTTGTTGACCAGGAAGTCAGGGAGCACGCGTATGCGGCAGGTGTCACTCATGTTCGTTCCGTTCGGCAACCGCAGACGACGGTCGAGGCTTGGTTCGCTCATTTTTCATGAGGGTCAGTATAATGGCGCGGAGCCGCGAATCAAAAAACGTAGGCCTTGGTCGGGGGTGCGTTTGGCACCGGTTCGGATGCCGGCGTGTACGGGACGGGTATCGTTCGCGGGCGCCATGTGGCCGCGCTATTGCCGGGGAAAACGCCGAGTTCTTGTTGCCGGGTTGTTCACGTCTTGTTTGTACTGCCACACGCGAGATACGGGCTGGACCGGAGTCGCCTCGCACCGATAGGGTCGCGGGAACAAAAGAACCGATTGTGGTATAACCGGTCGCGGGCGTTTGCTCAAACTGGCGGGCGAGATTACATTTGTAGGGTCATTCAGTGGATCGGCGCAAGCCGGCTAACGGGAGTGTCATGACATGAGCGCAATTGGTCTTGGACGTTGTGCGGGCGTTGGCGCTAGTCTGGCGATTCTTTGCAGCGTTGCCGGGTGCAGCAAGAACGAGGATTCCACCAAGGTGCAAAGCCTGCAAGGCAAGGTGGAGAAGCTCGTCGTCAATCCCGACGGCACCGGTCGAATCACGGTGTTGTTCTTCAGCGAGAAGCAGAATCAGGAAATCGCCGGGACGGGGGAGATCACCCCCGAGACGGAAATCCTCATTAACGGTGCGGTGGCCAAGCTCTCGGACATTCGCGAAGGCGAGCGCGTGCGCGGCGAGGTTCGCGTCGAGAGGAAGGGCGACGTGAAGACCCAAACCGTCTTGAAGATCCACGTGGAGCGCGCCAAGCCGGTCGAGTCAACGGGCTAGAGCACCTTCAGATTAGACGTAGCGGCTAGCTGAGCCGCAAGCTTCAGCTTGCGCGGTGACGCGTTTCTGCGTGTCCCACGAATCCGAGGGGCCGCGCGGGCTCAAGCCCGCGGCTCAGGATGTTTCGCAAACTGGTATGCCGATCCAGAACGCTATGCTTTGCCTGAAACTGCCATACTACGGTGTCTCGAAAGTCGCTTGACGAGGGCGGGTGCCCTATTCTTCGCAAAGCGAAGGATGGGGGACGGATGCGAACGTCGTGGAACTCATGAAACACGGTAATAGCCGCACGGCGCCAGGTTCCGGCTCGTACCTGATTCGCTAATTCTGCGCACCTTGGCGCAATGTTGGCGCTATTCCGTTTATCGTGACCTCGCGGTCATATACGATGGCGCAGAGGCGGGAACGAATCCGGGTTTGAGGGGTGGTACGGCGTTAGATCGCTCCGCTCGTGCTGTTGCCCGGTTCGACCTCAATGGCCGCGAACAGACCGCTAACGACACCGTCAAGTATGAGGTTCACACCGCTTTCGAGCGAGGGCAGCGCGGCGGAACGGAACTGCCGACCCGCTGCACAGCCCACGGCCGGCAGGTATACCATTAAGGCCGCTGCCACGATTCGCTTCCAACCCGAACATCTCCGTTTCTTCGCGTTCACCATCGAGTCCTTTCGCTAGCGTTTCGACCGCGTGCTGGTGGCATCCCGTAGACATCACTTCCCGGGTCATCGGTAGATGATGCCGTCTTGGTTGAGCGGTGGATACACGACGCGAGTCACCGCGGCCGGTCCAAGTCGCGAGCGGCGCAGATAGTGCGCCGACATGCCTATGTTCGGTGGAGAATCATGTGGTGGGTGGCACGGTCTGGTGAAGCCAGGCCGTGGGGCGCGCGAAACCGACATGGCCATGTTGTCGCTTGACTATGGCACCCATCGCCATATGCGTAAAAGAGCACTACGTGTGGTGGAACATCATGCGCACGGCGGCCACCAGAAGAAGAATCAGAAAGCACTGTTTGATCAACCGCACTGGCAGGACATGGGTGAGGCGGCTGCCGATGAAGCTGCCGATAATGGCGGTCGGCACGAGGGACAGGGCCAGCGTGAGCGGCGTACGGAAATCAGTCCCTCCCGCGATGAGCGACCAGTTCTTGGCCGTTGCGCCGACGAGACTGGTGGCGATGATGATGGTGGCGGAATTGGCGATGGCGTTGCGAATAGGCAGGCCAAGGAACTTTCGCTGAAGCGGGACGGCGAGAATGCCGCCGCCCACACCGAACAGGCCTGCGATGATGCCGGTAGGAAGGGCGATTGCGCCCGCACGCTTCAGCCCCAGGGGAGGCAACTCGTTTATTGCGTTGTCGGCGTTTCGACCATTTGAATTTGTGCGGGGTGCAGGCCTGCGAATGGCCTTGGCAAGGTCAGATCCCGCGAAAATCAGGAGAAACAGCCCAAAGAGCATGCGCAGGTATTTCTCGCCTCCTCGTGCGAATATTGGTAAATCGCTCAAGCCCACGCCGATAAGTACGGCGACCAGCGCGAGCGGCACAAGTCGCTTGACAGCGGACAAGTCGATGGCGCGCGCCCTGCGATGTTGGAGGACTGCCGGCACGACGACGAAGAAATTCACAATCATCGCGGCCGCCTGATACAGATGTTGATCGGGGCCCAGCACCTCGGTCATCGCCGGGATCATGACGATGCTGCCACCGACACCCAGCAAGCCGCCGACGCCACCGGCGAGCAGGCCGATGATCACCAATGCGATGATTGTAGAGGGTTCCACGATCTGCACGATTCCTTCAAAGACCGCCGATGGTCGCTTAGCCGCGAGCACAACGCCGCGCGATTCACGCTCCGCCATTCCCAATCGATCATATGATCAGCATCGCATCGCCGTAACTATAGAACCTGTATCGTCTATCGACTGCGGCCCGGTAGGCCCGTTTGATCAAATCCACACCACCGAAGGCCATCACGAGTGCCAGCAGCGTGCTCTTGGGCAGGTGAAAATTCGTGATCAAGGCGTCGACGATTCGGAAGCGATAAGGCGGATAGATGAACAGGTCCGTGGCGCCGGTGCTTGATGCGACCTCGGGTAAGTCCGCTGCATGGCGGGCGACGGACTCCAACACCCGCACGCTCGTCGTGCCCACGGCCACGACGCGACCGTCCCGTTGCTTGCACGCGTTGACGGAGGCCGCGGTGGCTTCCGGCAAGTCGAAGGTCTCTGTGTGCATCACGTGATCTTGTATAGATTCCGCCTGAATCGGCTTGAAGGTGCCGAGCCCGACGTGCAGGGTGACCTCCGCGACCTCAATTCCCCCGGCACGAATACGAGTCATGAGATCTTGGGTCATGTGCAGGCCGGCGGTCGGCGCGGCCACGGCACCCGCCTTGTCGGCATAGACCGTCTGATACCGTTGCCGATCCTCCGAATCGCGTGCGTCCACTTCCTGATTACGCTTGATGTACGGTGGCAGCGGTGCCCTGCCAATCCGATCGAGAACCTGCTCGGCCGTCCCCGCGGCGTGAACCGATACGCGCCATTGACCGTCCCCGAGGGATTCGGTTAGTTCAAGCCCGACATTCTCCGCGTCAGGCCCCTCTGCCGTTACCACATCGCCGATGCTCAGCCGCCTGGACCCGCGCAGCATCACGATCCACTCGCTCTCACATTCCTCGCGTACAAACAACCCGGGCACCTGGCCTCCGCTTTGGCGATGTGCCAGGAACCGAGCCGGCAGGACCTTCGTGTTGTTCACCACCAGAAGGTCGCCGGGTGCAAGCAGCTCCGGCAATTGCGCTACGCCGAAGTCGTGAATCTGACTCGTCCTCCTATCCACCACGAGCAATCGCGCATCCTCGCGCCGCGGAGAAGGTTCCTGCGCGATCAGCCTTTCTGGAAGGTCGTAGTTGAGATCTTTGAGTGAGAAAGCCGGATTCATGCCGTTTCGCCGTGATTGCTCCTGTCAAACTGACCATAAGTGACGGCGGTGCGGCGTCAAGCGGAAGCACCGGTTTGGCCCGTGGCGCCGCGCCATGCTACCATGCGGTGATGAAAGGACGCGGGCCCATGGCATGGCTGGTGTATGTCGCGGTACGGGGCGTGATCGCTACGATGCAAGCATTCCCGATGAACTGGAACTTGCAGACGGCGAGGCTACTGGCACGTTGCTGGATCGTACTCATGCCGCGCCACTTAGACCGCGCCATGCGACACCTCAGTGCCTCTTATGCACGGACCATGACGCCCGACGAGATTCGAAGACTTGCCGTGCGGTCGCTGGAAAGCACGGTCATGTTCGCCGTAGAGGTCATGTGCATGCCGCGATTGATCAATCGGTCTACCTGGTCACAGTATATTGAGGTGGTCAACTTCAAGGAGCTGCTCGGCCTGATGGTCGAGGGACGAGGGCTCATCATGGTCACAGGGCACTACGGCTCCTTTGAACTGATCGGCCACCTGCTCGCATGCTTCGGTTTTCGCATGGGAGCGGTGATGCGGCCGCTCGATAACTTCTATCTCAACCGTTACCTGGTGACGGCGCGTCGCACGCACGGTATGGAACTCATGGACAAGAAGGGGGCCACCGCCAAGGCAGAGACGTTCCTGAAGGATGGAGGACTCCTCTGCTTCATCGGGGACCAGGACGCGGGGCGAAAGGGAGCCTTCGTGGAGTTCTTCGGGCAACCGGCATCTACCTACAAGTCGATCGGGCTACTGGCCATGCACACCAACCGGCCGATCGTCGTCGGATATGCACGCCGTCGTGGTGATACGGCGAAGTACGAGGTCGGTGTGCAACGCATCATTCATCCACAAGAATGGGCCTCCCGGGACGACCCCCTACTGTGGATCACGCAGGCGTATACGGCGGCCATCGAAGAGGTCGTCAGGGCCGCCCCGGAGCAGTACCTGTGGATTCACAGGCGGTGGAAATCTCAACCACGCATCCGTGGGCAACGGTCCGCCTCTACGGCGAACCACTTGCCTGAGGCGACATCGGCGCACGGCGTTGCGGCGACGCCTGACGGACGCGGTTGACCGCTCCGAACGCCGATTCTAGAATCCGATCGACTTGAATTACTGTTTCTATGTGATATCAGAGGAGATGTCATGGCTGGGCCTGACACACTAGAGTTTACGGACGGCAATTTTGATGACACGGTCCTGAACGCCGAGGAGCCGGTCCTTGTCGATTTTTGGGCCGAGTGGTGCGGGCCCTGCAAGGCGCTGACACCGGTGATTGACGAGTTGGCCACCGAGAACGCCGGCAAAGCGAAGGTCGGCAAGGTGGATACCGACGCGAATCGCGAGACTTCCGTTCGCTTTTCAGTGAGCGCGATTCCTACGGTCATTCTCTTTCACAAGGGTGAGATCGTCGAGAAATTTGTCGGCCTTCGTTCGAAGAAGGACTTCCAGGCGTCGTTGGACAAGCTGACGACCGCATAGGACGCGCCCCGGGCCCACGTTCTCGGTGACGCCCGTTGTGGGTGCGCTTCGGACGGACAGAAGGGCCGACTGTATGCCATTTTCTCGACGTGGGTGCAGTGCTTGTGCGCCGTCGCTGTCATATGGCACAGGGCGTGTTTTGAACTGTCGCCCCGGTACGTAACCCATGGTCCAACACACGATCAATCTTGAAGATAAGATTTTCGATACCGATACGGATCGGCTCAACGCCGGCTGCTCGAATTGCGGGTCAGGAAAGGCGGGCGATTCAGGTGAGTCCTGTGGCAATGGGCTGGAGAAGATCTATCCCACAACGGCCGTGCGGTTTGGGTACATGCGGTACATCGGCGAGTTCACCCATCCCCCTGCGATGAAGTTCACCTGCGGGTCCCGCGTGGTAGTCCAAACCCGGCGTGGTATCGAAATCGGCGAGCAGGTCTCGCTGACTTGCAGCGGGTGCTCAAAGTCCGTCACGCGGGACCAGATTAAGTCTTGGGTTCAGGCGTGCGGGCGCGATTCATTCATATTTGACGGGGGCCGCATCCTGCGCGAGGCGACGGCGGCGGACCTTGCTGAATACGCCCGAATCCAGGCTCAATCCAAAGAGAAGCGGGGGTTCTGCCAAACGGTAGCCGATCGTCTCAAACTCCAGCTTCGCATTGTGGAGTGCGAATGCCCGTTCGGTGGCGAGCGCATCATTTTCTACTTTACCGCAGGTGAGCGAGTTGATTTTCGGGTTCTCGTCAAAGAACTCGCGACCGAATACCGCACCCGCATCGAAATGCGGCAAGTCGGCGCTCGAGATGAAGCGCGGCTGCTTGCGGATTACGAGACGTGTGGCCGCGAAGTCTGTTGTAAGGCTTTCCTGAAAACGTTGAAGCCTGTCAGTATGCGAATGGCGAAACTGCAGAAGGCGACGTTGGATCCGTCGCAGGTTTCGGGTCGTTGTGGCCGGCTGAAGTGCTGTTTGCGATATGAGCACGTCGGCTATGAGGAACTCGACAAGCGGCTGCCTCGCAATGGACAGCGATTAGTCACGCCTCATGGCGAGGGCGTCGTGGTCGCCCGGCAGATCCTGACGCAGCTGGTTCAAATCCGGACGGATGCCGACCAGTTGATCAGTGTTCCGCTGGAAGAGATTGGCGTTCCCCCCAAACCCACGCCACCGCCGGTGATTGCCAGGGCGGAAGATCGTCCTCGAACTGAGAATTCTGGGGCCCAGCGAGGCCGGCGCAACCGCGGCGGACGGCGACCAAACCGCGGTTCACCCGGCAGTGGGCCCAGAGAGGGGGCGGATTCGGGTAATGCGGATCGTGGTGGCCCTGATACGGCAAAACCGGAGCCGAAGGAGAGTACGCCTGAAAGCGGTGAATCAGATAGGGATGCACCACGCAGACGGCGCCGGCGTCGCTCGGGTCAACGGCGGCGACCTCGGCGTGATTCCGGCTCGGGTTCGGATCAGCGACCGCCGGCAAACCCGTAGGCACTTGGTACCGAGCTGCACGAAATCGCCCGCATTTGCATTTGCGTTGCCACATTGACTACAATATACAGGTAAGGAGCGTCAGCGATTCGACCAAGGTGTCGATGAGCCACACGCGAATTGAACAAGAAGTGGCTATACTGCCGATGATTTTCCTGTCATGGTTGAAGACTCTGGCACAACACTACGCGATCTCGTGCGGCACGTAGGCCGCTATCCCGAGCCGGCCTTTCATTTCGTTCGTGAAGGGCTCAGCTTTGCCGCCGACAAAGTCCACGGCGAAGAGACTGAGGCCCACCGTCATCTTCAGCAGTTCCTCGCGATGAACGATCTCGATTGGAGCGACATCGCCGCGCAGTATTATTCCGGCAGTCTGCCGGACTCGATCGGCGAAGCGATCGAGGCAGCGGGGGGGGTGGAGAAGTTGAATCGCCACATCGCCGGTGGTGACCTCTGCTGGGGCCTGCGCGACTACGCCTTGCGTCGTTGGGGCATGCTCGCCCGTACGGTGCTTGAGTCGTGGAACGTGCGAACGACCGACGATTTCGGACGAATTGTGTTCGGCTTTATTGATTTTAACATGATGCAGCAGCAGCCTGAAGACCGCCCCGAAGACTTCATTGAAGTCTATTCCTTCGCTAAGGCCTTCGACGATCCCTTCCGTCTGGACAAGACGGATGACGAAACCGTTGATACCAAGTCCTAAGAAACCTCTCCGATTCATGTCTTGATTGAGTCGAAGAATGGACGAGATAGCTGGAACGCGACGGTCAATGCCCCATCACCGAGAGAACGTCCAAGCGATCAAATTCAGGTGCTCGCGTTCGTTCGACGTGTAGGCTGCGTGTACGGATTCTCCGGTTTGCCGGCCGCCCCGAGCCTGATCGCCGGAGGCGCCGTAGAATTCTCTGCTCAAATCCTGCGGTAGCTACTATTCGTTGGTCCCGGTGTGCGCATACCGCCTATGTTTTTTCTTCCACGGTAGGCTGATCCACGGTGTTGGACGAGGTAGCGCCGTTGGGTGGCGGGGAACTGTCCAGTGCCTTGGCGTTAGTGGAGTCGAGGCGCGAGGTCGTGTCGATCTCATCTTTCACGTCGCGCATGCCGCGTTTGAATTCGACAATGCTCTTCCCGACGGAGCGCGCCACATCCGGTAGGCGCCGCCCGAAGATAAGAAGCGCGACGATCCCGATAACGATCAACTCGGTGGTACCAGGCCAACCGATTGCCAAGGTCGATGCTTGCATGATTGAATTCCTGCGACGCCGGAAAGGCCGCGACAAACACCGCACAGCCAAGCCGTCGCGCATCCGGCTCGCATAAGACATTATAGGGCGGACATGGGACGCCCGTCAAAAAGGACATCCCTCGTCCCCTTTTCTATCGGCCCCTCGATGGGGAATCGTCAGTGATTCCTTGTCAATGACCGCCCGAGCCCTACAATCGCCCCGAATTATCGGCCTCCGCGGTTGAGCGGGGCCGGTGCCGGGTCGGCGAACGGACCCTCGTGCCGACGGATTGCCGATGTTGATCGGGCAGCGTCTCGGCAGCCCCGGCCGTTTTTGTTTTCGAAGAGGAATCTCTCAGGTACTCCGAATGGCCTCCAGACGTCTTCTAGTCACAGCGGCGTTGCCTTATTCGAACGGTCGTCTCCATGTCGGGCATGTTGCCGGCGCTTACCTACCGGCCGATACCTATGTCCGGTACCTCCGGGCCACCGGTGCCGAGGTGCGGTTTATTTGTGGCAGCGACGACAACGGTGTCGCCGCGCTGAAAACGGCGCGCGAGATGGACACCACCGTCGAGGAGCTGACCGCCCGCTTCAACGCCTCGCAGCAGCGCGACTTCGCCGGGCTGGGAATCGAATTCGATATTTACGGCGGGACGCATCAGCCGGAGTACGTCTCGACCCACAAGCGATTCAGCCAGGACTTCTTCCGCAAGATCTATGACAAGGGTTTGTTCACGAAGCGAGCGACGAAGCAGCTCTACGACAGCGAAGCGGACCAGTTTCTCCCCGATCGATTCGTACGCGGTACCTGCCCGCACTGCGGTAGTGCGAACGCCTTCGGCGATCAGTGCGAAGACTGCGGCCGATCCGTGGAGCAGGTGGAATTAATTGATCCGATCAGCGTGATGACCGGCGCCACGCCCACGCTGAAAGAAACCGTGCACTGGTACCTGCGGCTCGATCAGTTGCAGTCACGATTGTCCGACTGGCTGGCGAGCAAGAAGGACGCGAGCGGCAACGGCGCCGTGTGGCGTCCTACCGTGCTCAACCAATCGCTCGGACGAATACAGGCCGAAGGACTTCCGGAACGCGCCATGACGCGCGATTTGCTGTGGGGTGTACCGGTGCCGCTTGACGATCCCGACGCGAAGGGCAAGTCGCTCTACGTCTGGTTCGATGCGCCGGTGGGGTACGTCTCATTCACGGCCGCACTGCACGAGCGGCAGGGCGATTCACCGGAGGACTACGAGAAGTGGTGGAAGGATCCGGACTGCCGAATCGTCCATTTCATCGGTGAAGACAATATCGTCTTCCATGCGATCACCTGGCCGGCGATGCTGCTGGCCACGCACGATAGCGACAGCACCCAAGGGGAAATGGGCGAGTACCAACTCCCGCATAACGTCGTCGCAAATTCGTTCCTCAACATCAAGTTTCCCGGCAAGGAGGCGGAGAAGATCAGCAAGAGCCGCGGGACCGCCGTGTGGATTGAAGATTACTTGAGGACATTCGATCCGGATCCTCTGCGTTACTATCTGACTGCGGTGGCGCCGGAGGCCTCGCGCACGGCTTTCGACGTGGACGATTTCATCGGCCGCAACAACGGCGAATTGGTCAACGCTTTCGGCAACTTCTTCAACAGGATCGTGTCTTTCACGCACAAGTATTTTGACGGCAAGGTACCGACCGCGGGCGATCGCAACGCCGAGGATCTGGCACAACTAGAGCGATGCGGGCAGGCCGCCCGGCGTGTGGCGGAAGAATTGGAGTCCTTCCACTTCAAGGCAGCCCTGGGGGAGGTCATGGTGTTGGCACGGGCGGGCAACGGCTATGTCGACACCACCAAGCCCTTCATGTCCCGCAAGACTGATATGGCTGCCTGTGGGCGGGCCATCAACGTCTGCCTGCAGACGGCTCGCACGCTAACGACCATCTGCGCGCCGTTCTTACCGGCGATTGCCGACAAATGTGCGCGGATGCTGGGTGTGGACGGCGACTATCACGCCTGGTCCGGGGCGACCTCGCAACTCTCCGATGGACATCCCCTGGGTCAGACGGAGATCCTGGTCAAGAAACTCGACGCCAAAGAACTGTTTGACGAATAGTCGCGGACGACCGGGCGGGTGCGACTGTGGTACACGAGCCCGCTCGACGCGAATTCGGAGTATCAACATTGTTCACTGTGAACATAGAGCGAGTTGGCGATGAGCCACACGTAGGCCAGGAGCCACACGTAGGCCAGGAGCCACACGTAGGCCAGGTGGCTCTCCCGGCGCCGCACGTAGAAGGGCAGGTGGTTCTCCCGGCGCAGCCAGGAGGTTCACCTGCCCTTTCTCACCGGCAGGTCAACGATACACCGGTGGCGCAGTCCGTGACGGAATCGATGGCCGTCAGCGACCCCGGAGGGGTCAAGGCATGTAGCCACGGGTGGAGCAAAGTCCGCCACAGGCGGACGAGCGCAACCCGTGGACAACGTCGCCCCCTAACAACACAGCCCCGGAGGGGCGGAGGGTCATTCCCCAAAGCCCGACGACCTGCGATGTTTTTCGATACGTCCCCTTCCCGCAGATTCTCGGAGACTAAACGTTGTTCACGGTAAACAAGAATCCGAATGCGAATGACCTTCGCAAGTTTGGCTGGGCCATGCTGCTGGGATTCGGCGTGCTGGGAATCCTGCTGTGGATTCTTCCAACGATTCGTGGCACGGAGTCGGCCACACTTTCGTGGACGGCGTCGCGCGAACAGATTGTAGCGCTATGTTGTTGGGGTGCCGGCATTCTGCTGTGGGCGATTTCGATGGCGTCGCAGGCCGCCGCCAAGCCCGTCTACGTCGCATGGATGTCGGTCATGGTACCGATCGGACTGGTAATGTCGACGATCATGCTGACTCTGGTTTTCATCATTCTATTGCCGATCTTCTCTCTCATTGTTCGCCTGGGCGATCCGTTACGGAAACGGCTACGACGGGAGGGGTCCTACTGGGAAGACTATAAACCGTACGAGCCGACCATGGATCGCATGGCACGACCGTTTTGAAGCGAAAGCTCGATCGCCCATCGCACAGGCGGTCGCTCCGGAACCGACGACCTTGATCATCCTTGGAATATCCTGCTACTACCACGACGCCGGGGCGGCCCTCGTCGTAGACGGGCAACTAATCGCCGCGGCCGAAGAGGAGCGGTTCAGCCGTAGGAAGCACGACAGCGACTTCCCCGCGCTCGCCATCCAGTTTTGCCTGCGCGAGGCCGGCATTACGATCGATCAGGTCGACCACATCGGCTTTTACGAAAAGCCCCTGGTGAAATTCAACCGCATTCTCGAGACGGTGCTCGCCGGCTGGCCCGTCACGCTCAAGCCGTGGCTGAAGGCCATTCCGTTGTGGCTGGGGCACCGGCTGCGGATCGGGCGGGAGATCCAGGACAAGCTGAACACGGACAAGGATATTCTCTACTGCCAGCACCACATGTCGCACGCGGCCAGCGCCTTTCTCGTGTCACCGTTCGAGGAGGCGGCCATCATCACCGCGGACGGCGTCGGTGAGTGGACGACCTCCAGTTGGGGCACGGGTCGCGGCAACAAGATCGAGATGGTCAAGGAACTGCGATTTCCTCACTCGGTCGGGCTGCTGTTCAGCGCCATCACCTCGTATCTGGGCTTCCGCGTGAACGATGCGGAGTGGAAGGTAATGGGGCTGGCCCCGTACGGCAAGCCGACCTACGTCGACAAGTTCCGGGAAATCGTCGACATCAAGGACGATGGCAGTATCCGGCTCGACCTCCGCTATTTCGCCCACCACTACTCGACCGCGCGGACCATTAGCGACCGTTGGACGGCGCACTTCGGCCAGCCGCAACGCGATAAAGAGACGGAGCTGAACGATTTCCATCGCGACATCGCCCACTCCGGACAAAAGGTCGTCGAGGAGATCATGGTCAAGACCGCGGCCCACGTGTACCGTGAGACGGGCATGAAGAACCTGTGCATCGCGGGCGGCGTGGGTCTCAACTGCGTGGCCAACTGGCGCATTTTCCGCGAAACGGGGTTCGAAGATATCTTCATTCAGCCGGCCGCCGGTGACTCCGGAGGGGCACTAGGCACGGCGTTCTACATTCACAACTGCGTGCTGGATCAGCCGCGGACCTTCCGCATGGAACACGCCCTGTGGGGCCCAAGCTTCTCGGAAGATGAAATCCAGACCATGTTGAAGCAGCGCGGGGCCGTGTTTGAGGTGGCAGACGACGAAGAGAACTTGCTGGATCGAACGGCCAAGATGATCGCCGACGGCAAGGTCGTCGGCTGGTTCCAGGGACGGCTCGAATTCGGGCCGCGGGCGCTCGGTTCCCGATCGCTGCTGGCCGACGCGCGCAATCCGAAGATGAAGGACATTATCAACGCCAAGGTGAAGTTCCGCGAGGCCTTCCGCCCCTTCGCCCCGGCCGTACTGAAAGAGCACGCCCACGAGTATTTCGACATGCCCGAGGGGTTGGAGGCGCCGTATATGCTGCTGGTGCCCAGCGTGCGAGAGGAAAAGCGCTCGCTACTGCCGGCCATCACCCACGAGGACGGCACCGGCCGCGTGCAGACGGTCACCGACGCCCAGAACGGTCGCTATTACCGCTTGATCAAGAAATTCGGCGAAATGACCGGCGTGCCGGTGGTCATCAACACGTCGTTCAACGTCCGTGGCGAGCCGATTGTCTGCACGCCGGGCGACGCGTATAATACCTTCGTCCATACGGGCATCGACGTGATGGTGATCGGAAATTGCATCGTGACGGAAAAGCCCGCAGCCGTGGATTACGAAGCGGGCATGAAACGCAGCGTCGCCCTTGAGTCGGAGTCGCTATTGAAAGAGGGCGTCGCAGCCCGGTAGCCTGCAGGCCGTGAGGCTACCGCGACCGAGCCGCAAGCTTCAGTTTGCGCGGTCCTGCGGCGTTCTTGGGACGTCCAGTAGTTCGAAGCATTGCGCGGGCTAAAGCCGCGCGGCTCAGGATCAGTACCGCGACCGTAAGCGAGTCGGTTCATTATCGACCGGTGTAGTTGCCGGGATGTCGTAGCGACCCACGACGGTCGCCGGAATGTTAGATAGAAGTCGCATGGCCAAGCAATCGCTCATCAAAGAGTTCTTCCTCTTCATCAAGCACGAGAAGAAATGGTGGCTCGTCCCCCTCGTCCTCGTG
>Ga0055452_10000151_pt1 | contig 16530 bp, 10 predicted proteins | sample China_Galinas_PW_6_FD_57735 | JGI IMG/M metagenome (GOLD analysis project Ga0055452, IMG submission 57735) | Wetland microbial communities from San Francisco Bay, California, USA, that impact long-term carbon sequestration - China_Galinas_PWC_D2 | ecosystem: Environmental > Aquatic > Marine >... | reverse complement strand
GGGACGCACCCTACATCGCTACATCGCTACCCAGGCTGATGCAGGAACATGGTGCGTCGACGGACGCACCCTACATCGCTCCCCCATCTTCTCTGGATGGAGATCCGCTACTATCAGAACCCGCCGCGAGCATCGCACCGAGCTGACCAAGGTCGCGTCAAGGGTGCCAATTGCGTCGCATTGTCTTGGAGGCCAAGGGGTGTCGTGGCCTGGTGAGCCTAGCCAAGTGCCGCAATCTCCGCATAAATGCTCTCGACGCACGCCGGACAATTGCAATGACGAAGCTCGGGCAGTTTGTGCGCCTCGAAGAGATGCAAATCTCGGATCGCGTCCTCGACCTCAACCCAGTTGCCGGCCGACGATTCGAGTTTCTTGCACCAGCTGCACACCTTGAGATCGGCGGTAGACCGAGGTATGTCGGCGTCGAACAGGTCGGCCGGCGTACGATCCTCCTCACGAACCGTAACGCCCCTGAACTCCACCTGTCCATTCCCCAGCTGACGGATAGTGAGTTCCATGTACCGACGACGACAAGGCCCGTCGCACCGGAACGGCAGCCGCATGACGGCTTGCTTCGTACGAACCCTTTTGAGTACTGAATAGTACAACTCTCGCGTTTGCAGGTCGGCTATGAAACCCCACAGTGGCTTACCGACAACATCAACCGCGCTCAATAAGAGATTGTTGTCTTGACCGAAACGGACCCAAGCGTCATCCACGGAGACGATCGTATCGTCTTCGTCGATGCAATAAATCGTTGGCTCCGACATGGATATGATCCAGTCGATCGTCCCGATCGACGCGATGCTGATGCGAACAATCCATTATACCCAACCATGCGACAAAGAGCAAAACCAGGCCGCAACGGCCCGTACACCATAGTCTGGGGCGAATTCCAGGGCGCTATCAATATGGCGCGCGGTTGACGCCGCAGGATGGCAGCCTGACCGCCACACTCGTCGAACACTCGCCCACTACCACACCGGCCGACAATTTCCACGCCGACCCAACAATCATGCACCCCTTTCCTCAACCTCCTCCCGGTTCATCAAGCCACGGGAAGCCACATCTCGTCGAGCGTGTCGAGCGATCGGCCTGACCTCAGCACACCGCACCAAGTTGACATAGATCGCACGACCGGTGTCAATTGCTTGGCATTCTACCGGAGAAATCGGGACGTGGTGGTGCTTGTGGGTGGGCTAATCGCCCCGCTCGGTGACCGTGTGGCCGCCGCGGTCGACATGACCTTCCCTGGACGTCCACATTGTTCACGTCATCGCCGCAAACGCACCGGCGGCCGCGGCTATCCAATAGGTGCCGACCAGGACGGCGGCAAGGATGGCCCAGGTGACAGCCTTTTTGTCATGGCGACGGTATGCCAAGATGAATTCTAATCCCCAGAGTGTTGACAACGTCACGCCGATTCTCATCAGAGCGATGAGCAGGTTGGAGCGATGGGGTACCGGAATGAAATCCGCTTCCGCATGACGCCCGGGCAAGCCCTCTGCCACGCCTCACAGTTCATCAATTCCACGAGAAGCCGGCTCTCGGCCAGCTTGTGTAGCATTCGCCTTCAGCCGAGCCGGCTGCACCAAGCGGGCCAAGATGGCATCACTGGTGCCACGACAATGTCATTTCTGTGGAGGTAAAGGGTCGTGGGCGGCGACGCGAGACAGGAATGCGGGGGTTGAGTGCGTGTCTAGCACGGTGGCCGGGAATGTGTAGAATGGCCGTTCAGAATGACAATCTGGAATTAGCGGATGCGACAAAAACCATGGTAACGATACGACGACTGCTCTCACGCGACGCAGCCCTGGCATGCCGAGTCGTTATCGGTGTGAAGCCGCACGAGGAACGTCATGGGAATGAGCCCAATGCCGAGTTCATGAGTCAGTTTCTTTCTGCGGAGACGAACTATTTATTTGCGGCACTCCAGGACGACATACCTGTTGCATACGCACTCGCGTATCGCCTACCGCGGTTTGATCGCTCGAAAAACATGTTCTATCTCCATGACATTGCCGTGCTTGCGGACTGGCGTCGCCGTGGTATTGGGCGACAACTCATGAGCTCCGTTCTCGAGACTTGTCGGTCGGAGGAGTTCTCTAGGCTATTCCTGATCACAGATCGCTCGAATGTGCCGGCATGCGGCCTGTATGCCGGCACGGGCGGTACCGCCAGCGCGGATCAAGTGCTATTCTTCTACGACTTCGACGAGTCGCAATGATCGCGGGCGGGTGAAACCGAGCATGGCGCCTCTCACCCCAGAATTCAGGCTCGCGTCACACAGCGTGATTCTTGCCGGCTTAGAGCCTATCCCAAAAACCGGGATTCGCGCCACCGCGCAGGCTGAAGCCTGCGGCTCAGCGCCATTATTGGGATAGGCTCTTAATACCGCCGTATGTCAGTCCGTGAACTCGATGTCGTCAATCACGACTCGACCCGTGGTGCCGTTAGACATCGGTTGATCGAAGACGAATCGAATGGATATGATTTGCGTCAGATCCACTTGGCGACCGTCCACCTGCAGCGCCCTGAGGTCGAGCCGGAACGTCCTGAACATGGTTCGCGTCATGTCCGCGGGGGCGAACAAGGGGGCCGGCAAGGCGATGCCTGTGGCGTTGTACGGTACACCGATGGGCGAGACGGCGGCCGTGTTTGCGTAAACCACTCCGCCATTCACGTCGCGTAGCTCCACGGTCAGCGCCAGCGGCGACTTCTCCTCGAAGTACGGGCCGACGCGGAAAGTCAGAAAGCGATACGCAGACGCGTCAGCGGTCTCCGCCGGTGGAAACTGCGCATACACGGCGATGCCCTGGTTCACATCCCAGGCCAATTCGACCGCATTCGTGTCATTGTAGTAGTGGTCGTCGCGGTCTGAGAGAAGGCGCTCCCGAAAGACATCAAATCCCGATCCCGATGCGGTACCGCCGGAACTGCTCGTGTCGATCGCAACCTCGGTCTCGAAATCGTCCCATACCATCGTGTTCGCGGGCCAATCGCGATACTGCTGATGAATCGACCTGGGGGCGAGCGTCGGCGGTCGGATTCGTTCCGGTACGCGCGAAAAATACGCCAGATAGGTATCACCCTGCAGCCACGCATACACGTAGGCCTTGAGCAAGTCTTGTTGATACGACCGATCGGTGAGCGTCGCCGGGTCGCCGATCGGCGGCGTCATCGGATCGATATCACCCGTGTCGTTATTGGGCTTCTGCGTGGCATCACTGTAGGGCCAACTGGCGTTGAAGAAGTTGTGATTGGCGCCGTCGATGAACAACATGGCTTTTCGTCCCGTGGCCTTATCGTAATGACGGAACCCCGAAGCCGGCCATTCGTCGCCGTCCGCCGCGCCGTGCAGTATCAGGTGCGGTCGGTCCCCCACCGTACCGTCATGTTTGCGAGCCGGTGCCACGGAAATCACGCGTGAAATCGGAAACGGCGCGACCTGCGCGAAGGGACCGGTCGGGCTCGCATTGTCGTTACCACCACGGTATTCACAGCACTCGACGACCGATTCGCCCCCTTTCGAGTGGCCGAGCAACGTGATGTCATTGACGTCTATTCGTTGCGAGATCGGACTGCCGCTATCGGGTTGGTTGAGCGCGCGCACGCGGTCGATGTTCATGACGGCACAAAAGGCGCGGGCGCGAATGGCCTCACCCGGCCAATCAAAAGGTGGCGCCGAGCCGAAATAGCGATCAAGATCGACACTGACGGAAGCGTACCCCTTGGTCGCCAGAAACTGCTGAAGATAGACGAATCCCTCGTAATTCTCCGCGCCCGTAATGGCGTCTGCCTGATCGGCGGTGAGCGCACCGGATTCCACAAGTCCCGCCAGCCAGCGAAGCGGTGCGTGATTTCCGTGCAAAAGCACCACGAGCGGAAACGCGCCGTCAGCAGCGGCGACCGCCGGTCCGCTCTCCTCGGCCGCCGGGTAGTAGATCAGTCCATGGATGAAGTTATTCGTTACGTCGCCGGGGTTTTCATCCGTGCCGGCTGGGATGGTGAATCGGTCGGCGATGTTGTCCACGCTGCCATACTCAATCCAACCCACATGGGGCGTGAGCACCGCCGGTCCGAGGGGATCGGCCACCACGTGTACTTCCGCACTCACCTCGTCATCCGTCAGCACGCCGATGATGTCACCGGGATCGAGTCGCCCGTTGGACACGGGTTGGCCGGACGCATTGACAAGATCGAACACGACATCGTACGCCCCGACCTTGGCGATCTGACCGATGTCATACACACTCGATGCAATCGTCTCGCCGTCGAGGCGTACCAATCGCGCGGCGGAGCCCTCCAAAGCGTTGTCGGCCGCCCAATCGTTGGATGATCGATGAGGCACGACCTGAACGTTCGCCACGGGAGGCGCGTCGAGGGAGTAGTGCGCCGTGAGGTGAGGCCACAACGCGGGATCCAACGCCGCAGCAATCGTATCCGCAATGCCGGCGTCATTCTGCTCGTTGAAGGTCTGGGTGTAACGGATATGGGGGAACTGGTCGAGCCGTTGACCGGCGACGCCCGTGAAATCGCGGATGATTAGACGAACCCGATCCTCGCCAACAAGACTGTCACCATCTCTCACACTTAATAAGAGAGCCGCCTCGCCATCCGGTTCGCGGCCCTCGATCAGGAACCGTAGTTGATCCAGATACGCCGCGGTGACCGTTTCGCCGACCGCGTCGCGCGAACCGATCACAAATTCGGCCGGCAAGTCCAGCGGCTGCCATCCTCCTTCATTTGCCGATGATCTCGACCAGATCCGTACGACATTTGGATCGCCCTCGACGTCGAGTCGCACCACGGTCCCCGATTGCGACTCGGATGCAAAGGCGTCCGGCAAATCGAGCATGGACAGGTGAAACGGGCGCATCAGGAACTTATCGCGTTCCATGTTGGACGCTGTCACATCCTCGGCACCGCCGGCATAGCGAACAGTAACGGGCACGATTGCTTCGATATCGTCGTCGGTTAATGACACGTCCAGACCATAGTCGGTCGCGGCCACGTCGACTGCGCGACGAGCGCAGGCCGGCGCATCGCCGGGGCCGAACGTGGCGCCGATCGCCGCCGCGCCGGCACGTCTGCGAAAATGGGGAATGAAATGGCGTTGCGGGATGGCGGTGCGAAGTGTCAGGGCGGCACCTTCGAGGACCACAAATTCGATGGGATCCTGCAACTGTATCCCACCGATCTCGCTCGTGCCGTCCGGGAAACCTGCGCTGAAATACGGTGTATTCTCATCCAGGAACAACGCAAATCCCGCCATCGAGGAGGGCGCGTTCAGTATCAGTCGGTGGCGCGCAAAGCCAGGGATAAAGGGATCGGCCACACTCGGCGGGCCCATGCGGTTCATTGGTTCGAGATATCGTTCACCGATCACGGCGTCCCATCGAACTTCCAGGATCAGCTCCTCGTAGGCCGATCTGCCGATTGCGTTGGTGGTTCGAAAGAGATAACGTCGTCTCGTACCCAATGGTCGCTGCCGCAAGTCATCCAGATTGGTCATCACGAAGCTCGAAGCAAAGGTGCTCTGATACGGGTTGCCGAACGCATTCGGCGGTGGTGCATCCGTGATAGGCAATTCCCGCCAGCCCATGTCGCCCTCGTCGCTATTGAAGAACTCCACACTGGTGACGAACGTAATCACGTCCCTCACGATGCACTCATTCTTGGGGATTAGGAAGCGATCACCGGCGACCTGATCAGGCGTGACATCAGGTATTCCGATGACGGGTTCGGGGTGGAACAGCGAAACGAGCGATCGTACCTCTGAGTCGTCGGCGCGAAGGACGTCCATGTCAATGACGTCAAGTTGGAGATCGCGGCTTGTCTCGATGGATGACGCGACGGTTGTGGTCAGCGTGAATTGTACGGTTCCCGATTCGAGTCCCTCTACCCAGATGGTCGGCACGTTATTGGACCAGGGCGTTTCCTGCCCGTTGCCCAGCATCATCGCTCTATTCTCGTCCGCCCAGATGCGGACACCGGTGGCCGGTACCCAACTGACCCGGAACGACGTGACATCGTCGCGACTGGGCAGATCGAATGCCTCCACGAGCGCCAAGGGCAGCAGATCGGCGTCAGGCGTGCCGAACTGCGCGAGATCGGACGTGCCGTCACCGTCGTCGTCATTATCGTTCACGAAGACAAATGGCCGGGGCGCCTCGGTACAAACGTCCGAATCGTCAGGTGGCGGGATCTGACTGGGGCAGCCCCCCATGAGAAGCGCGAGCACCAATACTATTCGAACCGTTCGCGTCATTCAGATTTCCTCAACCTTGTAGTTCACCCCACGAGACGCAGCAGGTCCGTTCGACCGTTTCCCTTTGCCGTACGTATCATGAGCGGCCTCTTTCCCTTTGGACCATTTCGCTCATCCGGCAGACGGCGTGTGGCCCATCATAGCCCCGCCCACACCCTGATGCCCGTCCGCACGATGACCGCGAGGCGGCATCGTCCGGAAATGTCTCGCACGGACAGATGAAACGGCGTAAAATCTGCCAACCCGCAACGTATTTTTTGCATTAGCCAAAACTAATGTTAATCTACGTGATATAGGTTGTCTAGGGGATAGGGTCGCTTTGCTCACCTTGGGGGGAAGAAGCATGCACCACGAACCGCGCCTACCGGATCTTCGCGTACGTCGAGCCCTCAGAAATATCGGTACAGCAGTCTCCGTGATTGCCGTCTGCGGCTCCAGCGCGTTCGGCCAGGCGCCCGCCCCGCCGGAATCACCGGTCAAGCTCTATGGGCACATGGAACGGATGGGACCGCAATGGAACTATACGGAAGCGGATTTGCAGTTTATTGCGGACCATTTCGACGTCGTCGTCGGGTTGGATGGACATAGCTACGATTTCCCCGGTGTGATCGGCGCGTTCCGGCAACTTAATGCGGATACTCCCGTCCTGTGCAGTTGGGACACGATGGCAATTCAACCGACCGGCGAACGGTTTGCCGAGGTCGACGTCGACGAAAGCGTATTCCTGCACAGTGCCGACCCAGGCTCCCTTCGTGTGGTTCGTCATAACGGCCAGACGATCGGGTGGTTTCGACGTGATGCGCGCGCCGTGCAAATGCACGAGTTTCAGGAGGTTCTGGGCGTCGAGGAATACATTGTCGAGTACTCCGACAGTGCTACCGGCGCTTTCCGCGCGCTCGGCGCGCCGATACGTGAAAACGGCTCGGAGTTCTATCGGTTTGTGAATTCGACCACGAATACGCAACGGCGTTATCGCATTCGGTCGCGCCTCTCGGGTGGATCTGTTGTGGACTACTCTTGGATCGCGCAAGCGAACGACGGTTCGTCCGCACAAATCGCGCTGGGCGTCATGGTTCCCGGCATCATCGCGGCCGTATGTTACGGAGATGGATGTCCGACGACCGCGGGGGACTTGATCCTCGAAACCGACATCGACAATGACCGTGTCTTCGGCGAATCCGACTGCAGTCAGGCACAAGGGGACGCTCTTGCCAGCTGCGAGCGGTGGCCTTTCCAAACTGTCAGCGCATACGGTGACGGCGGTCTGTTGTACCGGGGCACGATCAACATCCCGGGCGACTGGCGGATTTCGTACAAGGTAGTACACAGAACGGACCCGCAAGTTCGTTGTCCGTTGCAGGGGTCGTACCAGCGCACCGGCTACAACAACCGAATACAGTCCTTGTTCCATTCCTACCTGGTGTGGCCCGATCATCCCTTGTGGCGTAGCAAGATCGAGCAACGACTGGCCGATTGTCTTGCGGCCGGCTACGACGGCATGCGGCTGGACTTTGCCTTCGATACGGTCGACTCGCAGTGGATCGCCTCCGGAGTTCCACCGGACTGGACCGGTCCAGACGACCCGCGCATCGCCGACGGCGTGGCCGGACTGTTGGCGGAGCTGTCGGCTTCCGCGCCGGAGGCCACGCTGGTGTTCAACGGCTTCTTCTCGGCGGCCAACACGCGAAACTACTATCGAAACCTTGGCGAGATGGACGGCGCGGAATTCGAGTTTCTCGGATACGGCTGGGATGATCTATCGACGACCTTGGATCCCAGTACGGCTGCGGCCATGCACGGCATGTGGACGACTCACCAGGATGGGAAATGGACCGTCGCCCTCGCCGGACACTCGCCGACCAACACGACGGCCCGGTTGGAATCGCTCACCTTGTACCTGCTACTGGTTCACGACAATATGTACTACTTCTATTCCACCGACGGACCGGCGCGGAACATTCCGTATTTTCCGGAGTGGGACGTTCCGTTGGGCGCACCGGTCTCTGATTTGACGGCGATTGCCGATCTTGTCGATCCGCGAGGCAGAGCCCTGCTGTCCCGGGAATTTGAAAACGGATGGGTATTCTTCAATGACGCGGCGCGCCCGGTCACAGTGGATCTCGACGGCCTTTATTACCTGCTTTCAGTCACGGGCGGTACCTCACCGGAAGTCGGAGGCGATGGCGCCGCTCATTATACGGGCATTGAGTCATTGACCATCGGTGCCAATGCCGCGGCCATCATCGTCAGGCAGAGTCCCACGAACCTCAGCGTCGAGCCCTCCGTTTGCGGCAACGCGTTTTGCGAATCGGATGAATCCTGTAGCTCCTGTCCTGCGGATTGCGGTTGTGACGATGGCAATGCGTGCACGGTCGATAGCTGCAACGACGAGACGGGCCAATGCGAATTCTCCGTTGATGAGATGATGTGCGATGACGGGGATGCATGTACACATGACGTTTGTATCGCGGGCGTATGTTCTCATGTACCGCTGGCCGCCTGCTGTGGGAATGGCGTCTGTGAGCCTGGAGGCGGCGAAGACTGTCTCTCGTGTCCGGGAGACTGCAACGGAAATCAAGACGGAAGCCTGAATGCCCGTTTCTGCTGCGGCGACGGAGGTGGATACCATGCGGTCGGTTGCGACGATCTCCGGTGTACCGAGAACGGTTGGGCGTGCTCTGCCGGAGGCGTAACTTCATCGGACCCGGTGGGCACGAGTTCCGACAGTATGGTCGTTTGCGCCGAAGGTACCTGCAACCCGGTCAGGGGCTGGGATGAGTCCTCGCTCGTCACCGGATTGAATGAACTGACCATGACGCCCAAGCGGAAGCGTTGACCAGGTCGACTTTCAACCCGGGTACGTTATCCGCCAGCCCGATAACACGGCACACAGCCAAGGTCCAATGCAAGGGAAATTCCACGTTGTCTTGCAGGGGACCAGTTGGCAGGGTATTATCTCAACCGTTACGCGGCCCAGTGCGACGGCCTCGTTCTTGGTTCGCCCCTTCCGCGCATGGCGCGCGTTTTCGTTGAATGCCGGTGTATTGGATTGACGATTGCGACTTTGAAATCTCTGTCCCGCGGTATCTTGGCGGTGGTCATTTGTTGCGCATGCCCGTGGGCCTGCACGCCCGCGCCGCCAATCGGTCCCAACGGCAACGACAACACCACTGACAACACGAATGACAACTCGCCCGGCGAGGAGCCGCTTGATGTCGCCAACATACAATCCGCGACGTGGCTACTGGTAGTAAACAGTGACATCAGAGCCTTTACCGCCACGGCGTTCGGCGTCGACACCGATCTGTTCGTCACCGCGGCGGCCATGACGGAATCTATCAAACTGGTCTTCCGCGAACCCCATCCGGCGGCGTTCTTGTATCAACATAATACCGGGGCTGTTCGCATCGTCCGGCGCGTGTGGACGCATCCGGATTTCGTATCCGACGCACCTTTGCTGACAACGCCGGGTGTGGGGCTACTCGAGACGGAGGCCGTAGGGGAAGACGAGCGCGAATTCGTCGCGCTCGTCGTGGCCGGCAACGAGGATCTGCAGGGTCTCACGGCGCTGGAGGAGGTATCGCTTTGCGGATTCTCGTCCAACATCATCGACGCCGACAACATCGTCGACACTGTCAATGCCGGCCAACGACTACATCCACAGAGCACGTGCCTGCAAGGTGTGATTAGCGTGATGGGTCCGTTCGACGCCAGTGATCTCGCTACGCCGGAGAATTCCTTCCTGATTCAACACGATGTGGCCGCGCTGGGCGGATTTACGGGAGCGCCGTTGTTTGATGCGAACGGCCGGGTGGTGGGCGTTCATCTTCTCACGTTCGGCGATGCTCTCAATTTCGCCCTGCGTGCCGACAAGCTCACCGAGCTAATCCAACTGGTCGAATCGGGACAACTGGAGGGAACGCTTCTGGAGGCGGTCGACGACTGCGTGACGTCGTACGACGATGCGGCGCGAGGCTACGGATTCGATCTGCCGGACGGCTTTACCGGACCGGTAACGGCATCTGGTAGCTTCCTGTACGGCGCCGACTTCGTGCTCGAAGAGGGCGGGTTGGTTGTGGCCGACATGCGTGCGCGCATTTTCGAACCTTCGGGCTCGTTGCAGGATTTCGTTAGCGCCTATGTCGCGGCGTTGACCAATGCCGGGAGTGAAGTTCTTTCTGAATCGTTTACGACATCCAACGGGCGGGAAGCACAGTCGTTGTCCTACCTGACGAGCGGGAACGCAGGAAGTGTCAGTACCGTGGCGGAGTCATGGGTCGAGGGATCGCTGGGTTTCTACAATTTGCGCGGAATTACCGATGCTGATGATCCTGCGGGTGTCGCCGCAGAATTGCGGGCCGCAACCCTGACGCTCTGTACGGATGTCGTCGAATAGGGACCGAGAACAGGTCATACCTCTTGTTGCGCACCATGTTCGTTAATTCCATTTCGCGGGCGGTCTTCGCCGGCCAGTTGATGATCAGCCTCAGCGTCTGCTACGGCCAACCGGAGGATCCCCTCCACGTCGAGTCGCGCAACACGAACGCCCTCGCGCACACCGCGCCGGCGACCGGACCGACCAGCGACTGCCCCGATTCGCTACTGGGCGACTGTCCGCTCGGTCGCGTCGTTCTGTCAGACGATCAGATTGATGCGTTCACGCGACAGCTTGATCCAGGCGCCAATCAGGTCGCAGCTCGTTTCAAGACGGCTTTGTCGACGGCGACCGGCAGGCTGGCCTTGGCCGGGTGTGTCGCCGACTGGGAGAATGCACGGCGCGCACGTTGGCGCCAGGAGGCGATCCGCGAGTTTTTCTCAGAGTATTTTGCGGACAATCATGGATCGCTCGAGCTGCTCGAATCGAAGAGTTGGCTCCCGCGATGGATGCGGAAACTTTCCGAGCCGTATCGATCCGACATGCGTGAGCTGCTACCCGCCATTCAGGACATCGCCAGACGTGTCAAGCCGGAAGGACTCGCCGGTCGTGAACTGAAGGAATTCCTGGAGAATAACGCAGCACCTTACGTCGTATACGAAGCGCTCATTCGCCCGCTGTCTCGCCCCGATCCACTGCGGCGAGTGCTCGGCAAGTTGTTCGTGACGGACGACGATGGGCTGCTCACGGTTCCGATTGGTCAGAAGAAACGTGCCCACCAAGTCTTCGGCCAATTCTTGGCGGGCACGAAACCGTTTGCGAAACTCAAATCACAATTGCCCGCGCTCGGCCGCGATATAGCCAAAGTTGATCCGATACATATTCGACTCGCCCGCGCTTTGCGGGAGCCGTTGTTCGCAGCGCACCTGGCGCATGAAAGATCGAAGCGATCAAAGGCTGGAAGAAACCCTACCCCGAAAAAGCTGATGAATCGGGTTGTCGACGACATGAATGCGCTCCTCGACCGGACGCCGGCAGGACTACGAATCAAGCCGCCCGCTATCGGCACCATCCAAGCACATCTGGATCACTTTGACACCATGCACGGCTCGTACCAATTCGCGCAGAAGCGGATTGATCGCTTCGTGTCCTCTATCGCCGTGAAGAGCGGGCTTCGCGAGCGCTGGCGAGATGCGCTGGACACCGAGTTGGTCGCGGTCTGGGCGGCCGACACTGACCCTGCCGAGCCTTCCGACCCATTGGACATTCTGCGAAACACGACATTTCTCGGTACCGCCCTCTCCAAGGACGGAGCACGCTTGCGCATCAACCCGCGCCTTACCGCACTTGTCCAGGTCCGTCTGAGCCGCTTGCGCACGTCACTCCAGGAGCGTGTGCAACTTGTCGAGATGCTGGATCCGTTCGTCACCCGCATCCGGGACGGAGACCTGCAACGGGTGTTTCAGGCGTCTGCCGGGCGGTTCTTCGTGGCCGAGTGGGTCCGTCAGACCGTTGCGGATTCAAAAGAAACAGACGTGCGGCAGTGGGCGCCGCCGTGCCTGGACGCCTCGGCGGAGGTGGGTCAGGACTCTGCGAGTGAGGTGGAGTCGATTATTCGAGCATCGACGGCCGAAACGCCGGTCCTCACGATCGACGTACGACGATTGGTATTCGACCGATCTCACACGAACCTACTGAAATCGTCCTGCTTCTATGACCCCCGAACGGCATTCGATGTTCACACTTATCAAACCGAATTCGACGGCCATTATGTCGGTCGGATCTTCGGCGTCTTCTCGCTGCCGGCACGGGGATCAAAGAACCTGGAAGATTTCCGTACAAGGCTTCGTTCGCAACGCGAGTGGCTGACGAATCTTGCGCGTCGTCACGATCGATTGGTCATCAATATCAGCGACACGCCCCGGTGGCTGAGTCGTATTGGGTCGGCATCGACGGATGAAGCTGCGTTCTTCTATCCGCCGTCCAACCTGACAACTTGGCAGACCATGGTGCAGGATCTCGTCGTGTTTGTGCGCCAATGCTATAGCGGTCCCGTTTATTACGAGTTCTGGAGCGAACCCGACGGCCGTTTTCTTGGCACTATGGAAGAATTCCAGTCTCTGTACGCCGCCACGGCCAAGACCATCAAAAAAACGGACCCTCGCGCAAAAGTAGGCGGTGCTGCGGTGAACCACTGGAACGGAACCCTTCGCGCCGATCGCCGTCACGGCGCCGTGAACGCTGCCCTGATTCAGTACGCCCACACCAACGGATTGCCCTTGGACTTCATCTCGTGGCACCATTTCGCCACGGACCCCGATGAATTGCTGCGCGCCAAACGCGGTTATGAAGACGCGCTGCGTAAAGCCGGTTTTTCTACCCGGCCGGCATTTTATCTCTCGGAATGGAACATCCCGCTGAACCTGCGCGGCTCGCGCTATGCGGCGGCGACGGCCGCCGACTACTTCGTACGATTCCAGCGCATGAAACTGGGCATGCAAACGGTTGCCGCGTGGGTCGATTTCAATCCCCGCCCCGCGATGCACGACTACTCGCCCTACGGCCTTCTGACACAGCAGGGATACAAGAGGCCCGAGTATTTTACCCACAAACTGTTTGACCGGATGTCGCGTGACTCGCACGGCATCGCGACGATCGAATATCCGGAGTTGGGCGCCACGGCCGTGGTGTCCCAAAAGGGGGCGGGAGAGTACGATATCCTTCTATGGTTCAGGGATGACCGAGAGCCCATGCACGCTGTGACGACGATTCTAGAGGGAAAGGGCATTTCGCGCAAGGACTTGAAGGACTATGGCAGCGAGGCCCAGCTCATGGATGCCGTTCTTCACGTGAAGCCAGAGCGGCGAAGATGGACGGAGGCATTCAGGACTGCCCGAGACATCTTTCTAGGCCATCGCGGGCAGCCCGTGGCGGTGCAATTGCACTTTCCGGGCTCTGAGCGGGTTCACGTACAAAGCGCACAGTCGGTGACCACCTCACTTAGCCAGAAAGCCGTATTTGCTGTAGACAACAAGATCGCATTTGATTTGAGACCGTTTGAACTTTGTCGTATTCGGGTATCCCTGCACTGAGGAACCAGGAAGATCATGATGCACACGCGCACCAACCCGTGGCTGGCCTATCCGACACCGAGACCGAACGCGACACTGCGACTGTTTTGCTTTCCGTATGCAGGGGGCGGCGCGTCCGCCTACCGACGATGGCACCAATCGCTGCCTGCGAGCGTGGAAACACATTGCGTCCAACTTCCCGGCAGGGAAACGAGACTTCGTGAACCTGCATTCAAACGCGTGGGCCCACTGGTGGAAGCCGCGGCGGAGGCGCTTCTTCCCTCACTCCATGAGCCGTTTTGTTTCTTCGGGCACAGCATGGGCGCGATCATCGCCTTCGAGATGGCCAGATACCTGCGACGCCATCACAACATTGGACCGCGACGTCTTTTTGTTTCTGCACGCACCGCGCCGCAATTGCCGTCGTCCAACACCCTCAAATACGACTTGCCGGACAACGAGTTTATGGAGGCGCTGATCCGGCTGAACGGCACGCCGCGTGAAGCACTGGAATCGCCGGAGTTGATGGAGTTGCTCCTACCGATTCTGCGCAGCGACTGTGAGGTGTGCGACACCTATGAGTACACGGAGGATGCGCCGCTTGAATGCCCGATTACGGCCTACGGGGGACTGGGCGACAAGGAATCCCCACAAGCGGATCTTGAAGGCTGGGGCGCGCATACCAGCGCCGAATTCGTGCTTCGCATGTTTCCCGGCGATCATTTTTACCTGCACACCGACCAGGAACAGTTGCTCCGGACACTGAGCGATGATCTGAGTGGGACTGCGTGAACGGTATGCGCCGCGTTGGAAGCCCGGACATAAACCCATGAGCGAGGACTGGCTAGAACGTCTTGACGCACCACCTCTGCTGGAAAACGAAGTACACTTGTGGCTGGCGAAGCTGGATTCCCACAGTGACCAACTCGACGCGTGGTATCGTTGGTTGGCGCCTGATGAGTGTGAGAGAGCAAGCCGGTTTCATTTTGCAAGAGATAAAAATCGCTTTGTGGCGCGCCGCGCGATTCTGCGTCAGATTCTCGCCGATTACCTTCTAGCGGATCCGAGGGCTATTCAGTTTGCGTACGACGAGTACGGCAAACCGAGTTTACGCATCGCCGCCGATCGCGCGCATGTACGATTCAATGCGTCGCATTCCAATGGTCTCGCACTGATCGGCGTCACACGGGGCAGAGACCTGGGTGTCGACATCGAACACATGCGGCCGGCGTTCGTCCGCGAGACGATACCGGAGCAGTTTTTTGCCCCGTCGGAGGTCCAGGCCCTTCGCACGCTACCTGTGGACCAGCAGGTTACCGCCTTCTTCAACTGTTGGACGCGTAAAGAAGCCTATATCAAGGCCATCGGCAAGGGTCTATCCGAGCCGCTTGATCAATTCGAAGTCTCGCTTCGGCCCGGGGAACCGGCGGAGATCCTGAAAATCCAGGGTAACCGTGATGAGGCAAGTAAATGGTCGCTGCAAGCCTTCGCACCTGCCGACGAGTATGTGGCCGCCCTTGCAGTGCGTGACGGCGCGCCCTCCATACAATGCCGGGAGTGGGCGTAGGCTCGCTCACGAATGACAAGAATGCTCACAATTACCGAACGATAGAAGTCACGGGGAGACGACGCGCGCGGCACCATACTGCCGAAACCAGGTGGACAGCCGTCGCGCCACTTCGCGCGCGCCGGCTTCGTTGAAGTGCATATCGTCATAGAACCAAGCGGTATTCCCACTCATAGATTGCAGATCGACGCACGGTATGCCAAGTTGCGCGCAGGTTGCCATGAGGGCTTCGTTGAATCGATCCATGCCGTGCCGCAAGGCTCCCGGTGCGATGCGGTGATTGTCGGTCGTCCAACCCATCCACAAGAGCCGTGCGGCGTCCAGCGGCAAGTCATCCCGCCACAAAACCGGCTGCGTCATGCAAATAAGACGGACATTGTTTTCCGCGCATAAACCGGCAATCGCTTTGATTCGATCGAGATAGTCATCAATCGCGGAATCGAGATCGGGCAACCGATCAACGATCGACATTTCGGCTAGTCTCCGGCGACGCAGTTCATACACGTCTCCCGCCTCATCTTCTACCGCGATCATCCGGTGGCGATGGAGGATGGATCGAAGGGCCGCCAGGATTCTCGACCGACTCCACAGAGGCCCTCGTGACGCGGTCAACCCACCGGTGTCTTGTTGCAGCGCGCGATGGAAATCATTGCCACCGACCAACATGACCACGTACTCGACATCGTCGAGAATTCCCGATTCAGACAGATACCGCAAGTGGTGGCGCGTATCGTAGCCACTCATGCCGACATCGCCGACCCAGTAACGTGCCTCGGAAGCCGCATTCAGTTCTTCCATCAAGAGCCTTGGCCACGTCTCCTGGTCATCAAGGTAGAAACACTCCGTGGTGCTGCCTCCTACGCACAGAACTCGCGTGGTGCGCTCGTCGGACGGCCACGCCGGTCCGCGCATGCCACGTTCATTCGTCGAGTATCGGGAATCACCGTGGATGCCTGGCATGATGCCGGGCTTCGGGTGCGAGATCACCTGGAGGTTGGGACGCCGGATGTGAAACGACGATGGCGCCGAGAGCACGATGCCGACGGCTATCTCGCCCACCAACCATCCCGCCGACAATCCGCCGACGAGCAGGACGATTCGCGCACTGTTTTGCCGCAGTCTTTGGCAGGCCGCCGGAATCACCAGCAGCACGATGACTGCGATGATCAGCAGCGGGCAGGCGGCTACGATGGCTTGATCGAGGCGTGATTGGGATGTCCAGCCATGTGCCCGTGCCGCCAACGTG
>Ga0055452_10000150_pt1 | contig 16555 bp, 16 predicted proteins | sample China_Galinas_PW_6_FD_57735 | JGI IMG/M metagenome (GOLD analysis project Ga0055452, IMG submission 57735) | Wetland microbial communities from San Francisco Bay, California, USA, that impact long-term carbon sequestration - China_Galinas_PWC_D2 | ecosystem: Environmental > Aquatic > Marine >... | reverse complement strand
GGCTGACCTGATCGGAGAAAAATCGCCATAGAACCCATGAAAATGGCGGCAGTGCCATTCAAGAGTGTCTCCTTTTTCTTTCTCTATGCTATGAACAGCTCGGATCGGACCTTGAAGCGGGCCGCGAGCTTGCGGATGTGCTCGACGGTCAGCGACCGCTCGCCCTTGAGGATTTTCGATCCCATGCTGGGGTGCATGCCCAGAAGGCGGGCCAAGTCGGAGGCATTCATGTCGTTTGCGCTGAGCAGATGCCGGAGAGCGTCGATCCCGCTCAGGTCGGAGGTGTCGATGCTGTGGTGCTTGGCTTCGTAGACCTCCACGAGCTGCACCAGCGTCTCCAGGTACTGACCCTGCCCCTCTGTCAGCTTGCCCAAGGCCATCAGGCGATCGATCACCTCAAGCGTATTCTCGTTGTGAACGTCGTCCGTGATGGCCCGGGGGGGCATCATCTGGACGAGGGCCTCGTACTGGGCGGGCAGCTTGCCGGTCGCGTTTTTCGTCGTGCCCATTGTTACTCCTTCCACGTCCCTTCGTCGTACTCCTTGTGCGTCAGTACGTGTCGCACGTTGACGAGCCCGTGTTCGTACCGAATCCGGGCAACAAGCCGGTACTTGTTTCCGCCTATGTTGAAGACGGTCAAAGTCCCGCTGTTCTTGGTTTCGACACCGTCCGCCTGTGGATACGTTTGCCACACGTCCTGCAAACTCGACCATGTCGCATTCCGCGCCGTCTTGTACCACTCCCTCAGTGGCGACTCGGCGTCCCCGTGACAGTCCCAGAACGCCCTCAGCGGCTTGAGACTAATCACTCGCATATAGACATTATGTCTAATCGTCCGCTAGAGGTCAACCGATTCTTAGACAAAATGGCACAACGGGCTCCGGTCGCAGCCGAGGGGCGTAGGTGTGTCTCGCCCCAGGTTGGGCCTGATTATCGGACGGGAGCGGGTGTCCTCTCGGGTGGAGGGAGGATTTGAGACCCAATAGGCCTGCAGTCCGCTTCTGCCAGTTGGCGTTTCGCCACGGCGTGCCGCGAATAGACGCCGGTATGCGGCCGCGATGGGGCCGACAAATGCCTCGTACTCGTATTCCATGTGAAACACCTCCGCCCGCGCGTTTCCCCGGTTGATGACAACGTGCGTTTGGGACGCACCCTTCGCAACTCTGTTGCCGCTGATTCGTAACGCAGGCATCCTTGCCTGCTCTTTTTCGTTCGTTTCGGAAAACAGAGAAGCAGGCAAGGATGCCTGCGGTACGTATCCACAACGGGACGCCTCGGAGTCCCTCTGGCACGTGAGCGATCGCCCGAACGCTTCCTGCACGGCCGGACGCGGCATAAACTCCGCGGGCCATGAGTGACCGCGCGGTTTGCGATTTCTGTCATCTGCCGCTTCCCGGAAGAGATGCAGTGGATACCGCCGGAGGCGCGGAACCGCAGTACTGCTGCTACGGCTGTCACCTCGCGGCCAAGATCACGAGCGCTCGCGGCGACCAGGGGCATGCCACGTGGCTGCTGACGCGGCTGGGCGTATCCACGTTTCTCTCCATGGGCGTGATGGTCTTCAGCCTGGCGCTGTACAGCCACAACGTCTACGGCGAGCAGTGGTTTGAGGGATCGGCCCTGTCGCGCGATCTCTATGGACTGATGCGGTATGTGCTGCTCCTTCTCGCCACGCCGGTGATCCTCCTCCTCGGGTTGCCGATTCTCTCGAACGCCATGCACCAGTTACGCTCGATGCGCGTCGCCACGGACGCGTTGATCGTCATCGGTGTCGCAGCGGCATTCGGCTACTCGGGCGTCTCCACGTTTCGCGGCTCCGGACCCGTGTATTTTGAGACGGCCTGCATGGTGCTGGTCCTGTTTACGCTGGGACGGTACCTGGAGGCGACCGGCAGACTCAAGGCCACCACCGCGGTTTCGAGCCTGGCGTCGCTGATTCCCGACGACGTGGCGGTATGGCGCAACGATCGCGAGTTCATGGTCCCCGCGGAAGAGGTGCTCGTGGGCGACGTTCTTTCGATCAAAGCCGGGGATCGCGTGGCGGCCGACGGTCGAATCGAATCGGGCAGTTCCCACATCGACGAGCAGTTGCTGACCGGTGAGAGCGCCCCGGTGGCAAAGAAAGTCGGCGATGCCGTATTCGCCGGTACGATGAATGTCGACGGCATGTTGCGCGTGCGCGTGGAAGCGATCGGCGGTGAGAGTGCCGTCGGTCGACTCACCGAACTGCTCGAGGAAGCCAGGCAATCAAAGGGTCGCTACGAACGCATGGCGGACCGCACGGTGGCCTTGTTTGTCCCCGCCGTCATCGCCATCGCCGCCGTCGGTGCCCTGCTCGGCGCCGCCGCCGGGTCGGCCGAGCGCATGATCATGACACCGCTCTCCGTGCTTCTGATCGCCTGTCCGTGCGCGCTGGGGATCGCCACGCCGTTGGCCGTCTGGGCGGGGCTCGGCGCTGCCGCGACGCGCGGCGTGCTGTTCCGAAATGCGGACGCCTTGGAATCCCTGGCTGGCGTGCGTGCCGTCGCACTGGACAAAACGGGCACCTTGACGACCGGCGATGCCACGGTGGTGGCGTTCCATCTATTGTCCGAGGACGACGCATCCACGGAGGAAACACTGAACCTAGCGGCACGGATGGCCATGAGTTCCAACCACCCCCTCTCCAAGGCCGTCTGCGCCTACGTGGCCGCCGGTGGAATCGACATACGGCAAGCGTATTCGACCCGCACGATTCCCGGACGCGGAATTGAGGCCGAGGTCGATGGTGCCACGGTCCGCCTGGGCAATATCGAAATGATGCGAGAGGCCGGCGTCCGAATGGAAGAGAATCAGCAGGGCGTGCTGGCAAGGCTCGCGGACCAAGGTACGTCGATCACCTGCATGGCACGCGGGCGCCACTTGATTGGCGTTTTCGCGTTTTCGGAGACCCTTCGCGCCGAGGCGCACCGCGCGATCACACGATTGCGACACATCGAAACGCACGTCGCCGTACTGACGGGCGATCAACAGAAACGGGGAGAGGCCATCGCGAAGACACTGGAAGTGCCCACATGGGCCGGACTCTCACCGGCCGGCAAAATTGAGCACCTGCATAGGCTCCGCCACGAACAAGGCAAAGTGGCCATGGTGGGCGATGGACTCAACGACGCGCCGGCGCTGGCCGCTGCCGACATCGGCATCGCCATGGGATGCGGCGCCGACGTATCACGAGAAAACGCCGACATCTGCCTGATGGGAAACGACCTATGTGCCTTGCCCTGGGTCGTGAACCACGCGCGCCGCACCGTGCGGACGATCAGGGCAAACCTCTTCTGGGCCTTCTTCTACAATGTGATCGGTGTGTCCCTGGCGCTTACCGGCAAGCTGAACCCGATTTTTGCGGCCGCCGCGATGGTGGTGAGCAGCATTTTCGTCGTCTCCAATTCCCTTCGTCTCGCGCGCGCGGGAACAGGGGGCGATACGGACGGCCAGTTATTGGAAGAGGATTCTGATAAGCCTGACCGAGGCGCCCGGCCATGGGACGCACCCGATACGCAGTCGAGGAACGCCATCCCGCCTACCGACGCAAGGACAGGCCGTACAAGGTCACCTGATTCTTGATCTCAACCATGGAGGTCTCGCCGAAGTTCTTGATGGTCATGAGCTCGGCCTCCGTCCTTTGACACAGATCTCCGAGGGTGTGAACGCCGAGCGCTTGCAGACACCGTCTGGATCGGACGGACAATTCGAGTTCGCTAATCGGCTTGTTCAGTGCGACGTTGGCGTCGACGTCCGCCACGGACACCGGCATCGCCGGCATGCTCGCATCGACCGTGTGCATCGTCTGCCCGAGACCCAGTCCCTTCTGGGCAAGCATGGCCTTGATTTCGTTGAGCGATGTTTCCCCAAAGTTCTTATAGGAGAGAAGTTCGGCTTCCGTGGTGCGCAGCAGGTCGCCGAGCGACCGAATGTTCATCTGCCGCAAACAGTTGCGGCTTCTCACGCTGAGTTCGAAATCGGTTACCGGCGTATCGAGCAACGCGTACTGCTGCTCTCGATCGCGGTGGGATCTCTCATCGTAATACATGTCATACGAACTCTCGACGGATTTGAGAAACTGCTTCGCCCGCCGATGGTTCGGGTACTTTGAGAGCACCGTATCGAGACACCGTTTGGCGTCATCGAATTTGCCGCAGTCTTCGTATAGAAGGGCGAGGTTGACCAGGACATTCGCACTCGTGCCTTCTGAACCTGCGCTCATTTCATACAGTGCCATGGCCTGCTCGTCATCGCCCAAAAGATCGGCGAGCTTCGCCGCGCGGAATATGACCTCCGGATTGTCGGAATCCTCGTCGACCAGGTCCACGTAGGCCTCCAACGCCGCGTGGTACTGATAAGATCGCTCCAGCCAGAGCGCGCGTAGAAATGATAACTCTCCGCGGTTCTGATCCGTCACTTGGACCGTATCCAGCGCTTCCTGCGCCTCTTCCATCCTGTCGGTTCGGATCATTTCCGCGATCGAATCAACTGTTTCCGTCATTGTGTACCGATCCACCTCTTTCTTACAAACCCTTGATGAAAAGACGCGTCCGCGTGACCGCATGAGCCGACAGACACGGGTACCCGATGGGCGCGAACTCCGAATGTTAGCCTAAGGGGCACCATGACGCAATATCGGTCGCGCCGTCCAGTCACGTCGGATGATGCCCGCCGTGCCCCCGGTCGGCGAGCTCAAGGGCAAACGGATCGCGCGGCGGCGGCGCCCGGACCTACGATGTTTCATCACGCGCCGCCTCGTCGTCAATCGACCGCAGAAACCGGAAATCGAAAATCCCGGTATCGTGACCATCCGACCAGGTAAACTTGATGGCGTAATGGCCCACGAGATTGGCGCTCGACACACGCGCCTTGGCTGGATCAAACTTCAGAATCGTGAGGGGATTCTTCGCCTGCTCCTCACGCTCCGTTCGACAGCTTGCACAGGGACAGACCCGCCGCAGCGCCCCCAAGTCGTAGGTACTGCGCGTCCCATCCTGCCATTCAATCAGCAGCCGTTGCGCTTCCAGCTTGACGGTGAGATCCCTCGGCGTGACCGCAGCCGTACGACCGGGCGTGCTCCGAGCGGGATCCGCCGCCGTTCCATCATCACCTTGATCGGTCATCAAGCGTATTCCAATCCACAGCGGGCGGGTGCATAGCTACTCCACAGATGCACGCTCGACCACGGCGTGCGACCGGCTCCCCGGGCGAGCCGTTTCAAACGAAGGAACATCGTACCTGGCATGCGCCGAGCGCGAAGAGGCAATGATCTCGTCATTCGAGTCACCGGCCAAGTACTTTCCAAAAAACAGCACCGCGCGTCGAGAGTACGCGTCCGGCGCCACGAGTATGCTCTGATTGTGCTTGGCACCCGGCACGATCCAAAGAGATTTAGGTCCGTCAGACAGCTCGTACAGCGATTGCGACTGGCTGATCGGTATGTAGCTGTCCTTTTCCCCGTGCACGAACAGGATGGGCTTGCGGCCCAGCCTTGCCAGCGCCTTTCGTACGGACGGGTAGCGACACCGAAAACGCCGTTGGCACTCACGAAAAGCGGCCCAACGAAAGAAGCGCCACACCACCGGTGGGTGATTCCGTGCCACAATACGTATTCGAGCGAATGTCGCGGCGAACCGCTTCATCAGGTACTCGAGCGTGCAATCGCTACTGAAAGCACCATCCACAAGAATCGCTTTTACGCTATCCAGTCCCACGGAGGCCAGGATCGCGGCACCGCCTCCGCGTGAAATCCCAAACAGACCCACGTCCCGCGGTCGCCCCCGTTGTTCCAGGTAAGACCCAGCGAAAGCGATCGCACCGAGCATATCCGCCTGCTCACGGTCCGAAGGCCATTGCCGCGGGCGATAGCCTTCCTCGGGTGCCGACATTCCGTGTCCGCGGAAATCGAAAAGAAATACATCGAAGCCGGCATCGAGTAGCGGCCGACAGTAGCGGAAACCACTACGCCGGTCGCTGCCGACTTCGTGTGCGAAGATGATCATCCCCTTGGAAGGCTGGTACTTGGCACCACCGAGCACCACACCCTCAAGCAAGTGCCCGTCGACGGCGCGGAATCGAACGTCCTCACCCGCACGAAACACGGCATCTCCGTTTCCGTTGCCGTGACCGTTACCGTTACCGTTACCGTTGACATTCGCAGGGGCATGGTCATCCAGCAGATTGATGAGGATCCTGACGTACTTCCTCACCACGATCGCCGGGTACGCCAGAAGCAATAGCACGGTGCCTACGAAAATCACCCAAGGCCATGACCCGCCGACAACTGCAACGACTTGTAATGCCTCTCGATGATCCATGCTTGGTAGTAGTTGCTATCGTGTTCTTCGAGGTGCCGGGCGCGCCCGAACTACACCGCACTGCCAAATCAGACCGGGATAAGCGCATCCCTCCGTCGACCCGGACACTGCCCGCGCACAGAACCCGAGCCCATGAGTGTTTACCGAATGGCGACCTCTTTGGCAAGCCGACACCAAACTCGCCGCCCCGGTGAGGCCAAGCGACCGAGGCATTCAATCTGTCTGCCAGGCGGGGAACTCGGGCGCCTCGCCGCGAAGTACGCGTATGACGTCCTCCACCACAAGGTTCATCCGATCGAGTCCCTGCGTGGTTCGAGCCCCAATGTGAGGTGTGAAAAGAGTGTTGGGCGCCCCCAGAATAGGGTCGTCCTCGGCCGCAGGTTCCTGTTCAAAGACATCGAGCGCGGCACCGGCGAGATGCCCGTCCTTCAGGGCGGTCACGAGGGCCGCATTCTGCACCACCCGGCCACGAGCGGTGTTGATCAGAAAGGCGCCGCGCTTGAATCTGGCAAGGCACCGCTCGTCGATCAAACCACGTGTTTCGTCCGTGAGCGGTACGTGGAGCGATACAATGTCGGAGGTGGCGAAGAGATCACCTTTTGCCGTAGCCGTAGCGGAAAAGTCCAGCCACCCGGGATCCACAATATCGTTGTACAAAATCCGGCAACCGAATCCGTTGCGGCACCGGCGTGCCACGGCCCGTCCGATTCGCCCCAGGCCGACAATGCCGATCGTCAGGTCTGCCATGTCGCGCCCAACGGACGCACGCCTGGCATTTGTGAATTGTTGGGTACGAACGCCCGTGTCGGCGTCGCGGAGCCCGCGGACCAGCGCGATCATCAGCCCCACCGTGAGGTCGGCCACGGCACCGGTTGCGGCATCAGGTGTGTACACGACAGAAATGTCGCGTTCGCGCGCTGCTTCGATATCAACGTTTTCCAGTCCGACACCGCCCCGTCCGATCACCCGGAGGCATTTTCCGGCGCCAATCACGCCGCGACTCACTTTCGCAGTGCTTCGGACCAGGAGCGCATGGGCATCTAATACAGCCTCTCCGAGTGTGGCCTCGTCGCAGGCCTCGAGTTGCGTAACCGATCCGACTTCCGCAAGACGAGTAAGAGCTGCCTCATCGTACGATTCCGCGACAACGATGCGAATGGGTCCCTGGTTCTCCACCGCAGGATCATCCGATCGCACCACCACAGCGTCAACTCGACTGATACTGGAATCGATTGGGGTAACAAGGAAACTTTGACACCTGCGGGGCCGAAATCCGCCCCGCAGTAGTCGGCGAAACGGGAGTGCGGTCAGCCGACCGGCCGAGCCCACAGCACCGCGAGCAAGAACGCCACGGCGGCCGTGACGATCAGCCAGAACGGGTGGCGTGAACTCTCGTGCAGATGACGGGGGTCAAGAACCGTAACCATCGGACACCTCCGTTTGAATTGTACCACAAATCTGTCAGACAAGTAAGGGAAATGTGTTGCGGGGATGCAAGAAATGCCTCATGACAGCCCCACCACCCTCTCGTATGATCGACAACATGGGCGACGTGGAATCACGGGAGTTCGTCGTGCTGGCAACAAAGCTCGCGCATGAGGCGACGGCTATCGCCATGAGCCGGTTAGGGATCGCGGCCACCGCGCGAAAGGCCGACAACAGCTTGGTGACGGACGCGGATGAGGCCGTGCAGGCGCACATTCTCGACGGAATCCACGCCCGGTACCCGGATCATGCCTGCCTGGCCGAGGAAGCACACCACGGAGACTGGAAAGCACCTGACCCGAGTGATGCTCGCTTTTGTTGGGTGATCGATCCGATCGACGGCACGCGCAACTACGTATCCGGGTTTCCGTGCTTCGCAACTTCGATTGCCGTACTCGAAAAGGGTCTGCCCATGGCGGCGGTCGTCTTTGAGCACAATTTGAAACAATGCTACGCCGCAAGCCGCGGCAGTGGAGCGACCCTTGACGGCGAGACAATTCGCACCAAGGAACCGGAAGCCGGCGCCGACTGGCTGCTCGGGATTCCTTCCACGAAAGACCCGCTCAGCGTACGCGTCATTCAGACGTGGGTACAAACAAGAGGATTTGTGCTGCGGAACACGGGATCGACGACACTCCACCTCGCCATGGTTGGATCGGGAGCCCTTTCGGCAGCTTTCGCCAAACGGTGCAAGATCTGGGACATCGCGGCGGGCGTCCTAATCGTCGAAGAAGCGGGCGGCGTGGTGACGAGCCCAACCGGCGGCTCGCTATTTCCGTACTCCTTCGATGCCGAACCCGACGCGGACATTCCCTTCCTTGCCGCACCTCCCGCATTACACCAAGCGCTACTCAAGACGATCGAAGCCTGACGGCACAGTCGGCCAACGCGTCGCATCGATGCGTCGTTTTGACTGTAAGTTCCCAGTCTCTAGTCTCTAGTGCCCCGTCACAGCTCAATTCTCGGGTTCATCGAGGGGGGCATGGGCAAACTTGTTTGCCCGTGGCTTCTCCGAGAACAGCACGGGCAAGCTATTGCTTGCCCATGCCCCCCGCAAATACAAGTGTGACGCTGCACTAGTTTCCAGTTTCCAGATAGACTGGACACTTGAGCCGAATGATAATCGTCGTGTCAGGCGGGAGTCGATTGCGATGCAAGCCGGGCCGGCCGTTTCCGTGCGGCACGCCCGCATGTCTTTGAGTCGACATCCGAATCGCATCGTGCGTTGATTAGTAAATACAACCAGTGGAACCCGAGGAGCCTTGCGATGCATGCCCCGGCCATCGCTGCGCTCGGTCCGCAAGGACATAGAGAAGAATCAGGCATTGGCAGGAATATGCCTCTGCCATATAGGAAACCCCGTGGTGAAGGACGTCGATCCACAACCGACAGGTCCTTCGTGCCCTGCACCTGTGTGCGGCTGCTCCTCTTGGCAGTCGCCACGGTGCCGATTGCCGGTGGTGGCGCCTGCTCGCCTATCCCTTTTTCAGGGCCTGGCGGCGCCGGCGTCACAGCCGGCGGTCAACAGGACATCGCCGCGGCGCGCACCGTGATCGAAGACGGCGGCATACCGGACCCCGCCGCCATCACTGTCGAGGGATTCCTGTCCGAACACAGCATTCCGATCCCGGCGCCACAGCAACCGAGAATCCTCTATGCCACGATGGCTTCCACGTGGCACCGCGACTCTGACGCCTTCACGCCGCTGGCAACGGTACAAATTGGTTTCGGCACCAATATCGATCGTAACACCTTTGCGCGCGATCCCCTGAACGTCGTCGTGGTCATCGACAAGAGCGGCTCGACGCGGCACGTCGGAAGGGTGGCACGGTCTTGCGCAGCAAGGCCGTGGCCGATCGTGGTGACCAGTAATGCGCCAACAACAACTGCGCACCAACACAGCACGCACCACGGCCTGCCTCCGGCAGACCGTGCCGCCCCCCCTCAGCCCCTTGCTCCGGCCGGCCTCTGGTAGCCGATTTCGCGGTTTCCGACTATCCTTCAGGCATGAGCACGACAACGATTCAGGACGTCGATCGGACGGAAACGCAGGAGTGGATCGAGTCGCTCGAGGGCGTGGTCCAAACGTCCGGCCGCGAGCGGGCACGGTACCTGCTGCGCAAACTGATCAACTGGGGCAAGCACAACGACGTGGTGGCGCCGTTCACGGCCACCACGCCCTATGTCAACACCATCCCCGTGGAGCGACAGCCGGACTATCCCGGCGATCGCGAGATCGAGCGCCGCATCAAGAGCCTGATTCGCTGGAACGCCATGGCCATGGTGGTCCGCGCCAATCGACGCTCCGGAGGAATCGGCGGCCATATTTCCACGTTCGCCTCCGCCGCCACGCTGCTACAAGTGGGCTTCCATCACTTTTTCCGCGCGAACACCAAAGACCAGGCGGGCGATCAGATCTACTTTCAGGGCCACGCGGCGCCCGGCATCTACGCACAGGCTTATCTGGAGCGACGGCTGTCCAGCAAAATTCTGCACAATTTCCGCCGCGAGCTGGCGGAGGGCGGTGGACTCTCGTCCTACCCGCACCCGTGGTTGATGCCGAATTTCTGGGAGTTTCCCACCGTATCGATGGGGCTCGCCTCGATCACCGCCATCTACCAGGCGCGATTCAATCACTACCTGCGCGACCGGGGACTGGCGGACACGTCGCATTCGCGCGTGTGGGCCTTTCTCGGTGACGGCGAGATGGATGAACCGGAGAGCCTCGGTGCCATCACCCTGGCGGCGCGCGAGGAACTGGACAATCTGATCTTCGTGGTCAACTGCAACCTGCAACGGCTCGACGGACCGGTGCGCGGCAACGGCAACATCGTGCAGGAACTCGAGGGTGCATTTCGCGGCGCGGGCTGGAACGTGGTCAAGGTGCTCTGGGGAGAGGACTGGGATCCGCTGCTGGCCGCCGACACCGACGGCGTGCTGGTCCAGCGCATGAACGAGACCATCGACGGCGAGTGGCAGAAATACACCGTGGAATCGGGCGATTATGCCCGCCAGAAGTTCTTCGCCACAGATCCGCGGCTGCTGCAGCTGGTCGAACATTTGTCGGACGAGCAGATCCGCAAACTGCGCCTCGGCGGTCACGATCCATCAAAAGTCAACGCCGCCTACCAGGCCGCGACGGAACACAAGAATCAGCCGACCGTCATTCTCGCCCGTACGATCAAGGGCTATGGACTCGGCGAGGCGGGTGAGGGGCGCAACATCACCCACCAGCAGAAGAAGCTGGACGAAGAGGAACTGCGCCACTTCCGCGATCGCTTCGATATTCCGATCTCGGATGATGACCTCGAGGAGGCCCCCTTCTATCGACCGGCAGAGAACAGCGAGGAATTCCAATACCTCCTGGCCCGACGGCAGGCGCTGGGTGGCTTTGTGCCGCGTCGGCGCATACGGACGGCACAGCTTACGGCACCGGATCGCGAAGTCTTCCGCGAGTTCATCGAGGGGCACAGCCAGCGCGAGATGGCCACCACCATGGCCATGGTGCGCATGCTCGTGCGGCTTCTCGACGAGAAGGACTTCGGCAAACTGATCGTCCCGATCATACCCGACGAGGCGCGAACCTTCGGCATGGACGCGCTCTTCCGTAAGTACGGCATTTACGCCCACACCGGGCAGAAGTACGAGCCGGTCGACTCGCATCTGTTCCTCTACTATCGCGAAAGCAAGGACGGTCAGATTCTGGAGGAGGGCATCACCGAGGCCGGCGCGATGGCGTCGTTCACCGCAGCCGGCACGGCCAACGTCACGCACGGCGTCAACACGATTCCCTTCTACTTCTTCTACTCCATGTTCGGATTTCAGCGGACCGGAGACTCGATCTGGGCGTGCGGCGACGCCCGGTGCCGCGGCTTCCTCATCGGCTGTACCTCGGGTCGCACCACCCTGGCGGGCGAGGGATTGCAGCACCAGGACGGCCACAGCCACCTGCTGGCCAGCGTGAATCCATCAGTCATCAGCTACGATCCGGCGTTTGCCTACGAGATTGCCGTGATCGTCCGTGACGGCATTCGCCGTATGTACGAAGAACGCGAGCCTGTCTTCTACTATCTTACGGTGGGCAACGAGCCGTACGTGCAGCCGGCCATGCCCGATGACGTAGAAGAGGGCATTCTCAAGGGCCTCTACAAGTTCAAAGCAACAGCCAAGCCAAAGAAGGGGCAGCCACGCATCCACCTGTTTGGTAGCGGCGCGATCCTACGGGAGGCCTTGAAGGCGCAGGAGATCCTGGCGGAACAATTCAAGGTGGCAGCGAACGTCTGGAGCGCCACGAGCTACAACCAGCTGCGGCGCGAGGCACTGGCGTGCGAGCGGTGGAATCTGCTCCACCCAGGCGAAGAACCGCGCGTGCCATATGTGGCGGACGTGCTCGAAAAGGAGCCCTGGCCGATCGTGGCAACCAGTGATTACATGAAGGCGCTGCCGCATCAGATTTCGCCGTGGGTGCCCAACGGGCTGTATGCACTGGGCACGGACGGCTTTGGCCGAAGCGAGGCCCGGGCCCAACTGCGCGATTACTTTGAAATCGATGCCAGATACGTCGCGCTGGCCGCACTACAGCAGCTTGCCGCGCAGGGGAAGTTCGATCGCGCCAAGCTTGCCGCGGCCGCCAAATCGCTGGGCATCGCCGCCGACAAACCGGATCCCATCGTGCCGCCGCAGGGAGAAATCGTGCAGGACGGTGAATAGAATACGTTACCCACGAAGCTACCGAGTACGGCGTTTCGGAAGTCGCTCGACTATGGGGGGTGCCCCATTCTTCGCAAAGCGAAGGGTGGGGGACGGATGCGAACGTCGTGGAACTTGCGAATTCCCGCACTAGGGGGCACGTGGGTCCCGGTCTGCCGGATGCCACTGGCTGCTCGTCAGCCAGTGCGGAACGCATCTATCACGCGAAGGCTGCAACGATTGAACGAAGCGAGATAGATTCCCCGGGACCGTAAAACGGCATCACATCACGTGAGCCGTCTCTCCTGCCTTCGACAGGTCTTGATCGTCCTTCGAGGAGGGCAGATCGATGAGATTTCGACACCGGTGTTTTCGGCATCTCCTGCTCGCCGCGACGTCTGTTTCACTGACGGCCACCGCCCTCGGCGATGCGAGTCCCGATCCGACCACCGCGCCGTACGGCAATCGAATCGACCGAGCGGCCGGGTGGGCGCGGCCACGAAGCGACGAACGCATGGCCGAGCGACGAATGATGGTCGACCGCCAACTTGCCGGGCGTGACATTACGGACAAGGCCGTGTTGGATGCCATGCGCAACGTGCCCCGTCATTGGTTCATGCCCGAGAACACGCGACACCTTGCTTACCAGGATCGACCGGTAGGTATTGGCGAAGGGCAAACGATTTCCCAGCCCTATATCGTCGCGCTTATGACGCAGGCATTGGCGCTGAATAAGAACTCGAAGGTACTGGAGGTCGGAACAGGCTCGGGCTACCAAGCTGCGGTGCTGGCGGAGATCACGCCCCACGTCTATACCATCGAGATCGTCGAGCCGCTGGCCAAGCGCGCCATGGCCACCTTCGAGCGTCACGGCTATGACACCATCAAGACCCGCATCGGCGACGGCTACGTCGGCTGGAAGGAGCACGCCCCATTCGACGCGATAATAGTAACCTGTGCCCCCGAGCGCATCCCAGCCGCACTGATCGTGCAACTGAAGCCCGGTGGCCGGCTGTGCATCCCCGTTGGCGCTGAGTTCGGTGCCCAATGGTTGCGGCTTGTGACCAAGAAGAAGGATGGCTCCCTGGCGAAAAAGGATTTGCTGCCCGTGCGGTTCGTGCCCATGACAGGCGACGCGCAGGCGCCGAAAAAGGACAACTGATCGGGGTTTCGACGTGAACGCTTGCGCCTCGAGGGATGAGCGAGTCATGTCGAAGATCATCGCCGCGCATGGACCCGCTCGCTCGCGCTCGGGGCTCTGATGGAGGGTGCCATGCTCCACGCCGGGTGCCCGGTGAAGTGGAAGGATGACGTGGTTTGGTACAAGAAGAATGGACGAGGCGTCGTCTGTACGCGTGCGTGGGCGGTCAACGCTCCGCCGTCGGCGGCACAACGACCGGCGCCACGGTGGGCATGGCCGCCACCTCGAACTCCCGTTCCACGGGGTCCGCTATCGGCACACTTCGCGGCGCGAGCGCCTCGCGAGTGACGACAGTAAGGCACATACAGAGTACCACGGCTTGGCCGACCAGGGTGAACACCAAATCGAATACCGGTGTCGCGGGACCGAAGAAAAGCGGTACGGGGGTGGCGAACATGAACCAGAGAGGCAACACCCACCAGTATCGGCGCACCAGTGTCGCGCTCAGCGGAAGAACCAAGACGAGCAGACCTATAACGGCCACATTGCCGTATCCCCAGGGTAGAAACGGACTGCGAAGCTGCGCGAGGACAACGAACGCAATCCAAAGCCGCGTCATACGCAGTCGATTTTGCGCCACGTCGTTGGTGCCGGAGACGACCTTGTATTTGCGAGCCTGTCGGCATCCAATCCAGACTGTGCTGACCAGCAGGAAAAGTGAGAACGCCAGCGTGAGCGTTCTTGCGGCGTCATGCGCGTTCGCTTCGCCAAGCCACCCCAGCTTGGACAGCTTAAAGGCGATACCATAAACGGAGCCGTTCGACATTAATGGACGGAGGTTCTCGAATGCAAAGGAAAACGCTTCGCCGCTTGCCAGACGCGGTATCTGATAAGTCAGAAAAGCCTCAAACGGCCCAATGCCGTACACCAGAAAGGCGGTGCCGGTATAGACCATCATGGCCACCCCCGTCCAGATCACCGCCCGCCAACGCCGTTGGGATAACAGCAGGAGAAGCAACACGCCCGGAAAAATCTTCCCCACTACGCCAAACCCGAGAAGTGCGCCGCCAAGTGCGAATCGCCGTGTCTCGAACGACAGAAAAGCGAGGATCGTCAACAGGACGATAAACAGATGCGCGTTACCGATCTGCAGCGTTCCCACGACGGTCGAGGCGGTTAGCAGCGCGGGCCATAGCAGCCAGTACGGCCGAAAAGTCCAGCCGTCGATCCATCGCGCCAGCCAAAGAAACGTAATCGCAAGCAGAACGAGATTGAGACCGAACCACACCGCACGCGCATGGAAGAAGTCGGTGGTCGAGGCCCTGAGTAGCCCAGGCAGCAGCAGAAACGGTGGCGGATATTGAAAGCGATCGATGTGCAGCAGGTCACCGATGCTCTTATGGACCTGCGATTCTGTTTCGGGGTCGCGGTAGTGCATAGTGCTGTAGATATTGTCGACACCATCCGAGGCTAGTTCCGCCGCCACCATATAGCAGGTAAAGCAGTTGTGTTTCGGAAGGAACGGCTTGGTGAGTTCCGGATCGGGGAGTTCGCGTATTCGTGGACTGTAGGCGTAGGCGGCGTTCGTCGCGTCGTGCATGAACACGCCGAGGCTTGCGATGCGATAGCCAGCAAACAGACTCGCCGCCACCCAGATCGCGAAGAGAACGCGGATACCGCGTCCACCGTCCGTCGGCACATTCAGTCGTCGGGTCAATACGAACACCAGCCCACATGCGACCAGCGCGATGGCAATACCGGCCAGAAAAGGCAGGCCGTAGCTCATGGTGGCCACCGTGAGTCCCGGACCGACGATGCCGGTCACCGCCAGCGCCACGCCACCGCGCATCCAAACGGGTGCTCCGCTGCTCGGCTGATTATTCTTCATGGAGACCTCGTGATAGAAAGGCTACGTATCGAATGGTGTCACCGCCCGAACGTGTGACAGAGACCATAGCGTACCGGCGATGCCTGTCCAGAGTCAAGTGGAGATGACGCGATGTGTGCGAAACGGTACGGATTGATCCTTGAAGAGGGAAATTCCCGCACCCCTTCCTTCATAAGGATCGCGGAGCGCGTCGTGGACCACACTGGCGGGCAAGCCGCCAGCGGCACCCATTCTGAGACGCTTTGTTAGAGTGCTAGTTGCGCCGGCCAAAGATGATGTAGGCGTAGTACAGCATGGTCATGATCGCGGTGATCGTGGCCGCCACGTAGGTCATGGCCGCGGCGTTGAGCACCTTGCCGACGATCACGTTCTCCTGCGGCGTCACGATGCCCTGCTCCACCAGGATCGACCTGGCGCGTGACGAGGCGTTGAACTCGACCGGCAGATTGACGAGTTGGAACAGTACGACCAGGGCGAACATGCCCAACCCTACCACCGCGAGCGACATGCCGAACGACCCTCCCGTAAACATGCTCAGGATGAAGCCGCCGAAAATAAACGCCATCGACAACTGGCTGCCGACCGACGCCATCGGAACCAGGCCGTTGCGGATGGCCAGCGGCCCATAGGAATGCGCGTGCTGAATGGCGTGGCCCACCTCGTGCGCGGCGATGCCAAGTGCCGACAGCGACCGGCCGTTGTACACGTCGGGGCTCAGCCGGAGCATCTTGTTCTTGGGATCGTAATGGTCGCCGAGGAACGACTTGACGGGCTCGATGCCGACGTCGGCGACGCCATAGACGTTCAGAATGCGCTGTGCCGTCTCCGCTCCTGAGAGGCCGCTGCGCGCCTGGACCTTCGAGCCCCTGGCATAGGCAGACTTGACCATCCACTGCGCCCACATCGCCAGCAAAATGGCGGGACCGACGATAATGAAGTACATGGGATCAATGAAGAAAAAGGCCAACACGTTCATTAGCCAGCCTCCTAACAGGCAGTTCTTTTTCTCTCACT
>Ga0055452_10000149_pt1 | contig 16580 bp, 12 predicted proteins | sample China_Galinas_PW_6_FD_57735 | JGI IMG/M metagenome (GOLD analysis project Ga0055452, IMG submission 57735) | Wetland microbial communities from San Francisco Bay, California, USA, that impact long-term carbon sequestration - China_Galinas_PWC_D2 | ecosystem: Environmental > Aquatic > Marine >... | reverse complement strand
CACCAGGCGCTCCCGGGGCAGCAAGCGCGTCCGCAACCAGCGTCTGCTCGACGCGGGCTACCGCTTCCGATACCCGACCTACCGCGAGGGCTACGCCGCGGTGCTCGCGGACCTGCTCTGATGCCGCGCTTCCCCCGCGCCAATCCCTCGGCCGAGGCCATGCCCGGGTCGGTCTACGCGCCGGTCGGCGGCGACGCCTCGGCGCCGCCGGGCGAGGTCTGCCCGCTCAACGTCGGCGACACCTGGCTCGAGCCCTTCGAGGGCGGACGCCTCGAGGACATCCACCAGGCCGAGCATCCCGGTCTGAACCGCTACTCGCCGACCCAGGGCCTGGCCCCCCTGATCGACGCCATCGTCGAGAAGGTGCGCGGGCGCAACGGGCTCGCCTGCGAGCGCGAGGGGGTGCTGGTGAGCGCCGGCGCGACCCCCGGTCTCGCCGCCGCGGTGGGCGCCCTGGCCGCGCCGGGCGAGGAGGTGCTGATCCTGGCGCCGTTCTGGCCGTTGATCCGCGGCATGGTGCAGGCCTTCGGCGCCCGGCCCGTGGAGGTGCCCTTCTTCGACCGCATCCACTCCGTCGACGACGCGGTAGCCGCGGTGCGCGAGCGCATCAGCGAGCGCAGCGCGATCCTCTACGTGTCGACGCCGTCGAATCCCACCGGCCGGGCCCTGCCCGAGGAGTGGCTCGCCGCCCTGGCCGGGCTCGCCCGGGAGCACGACCTCTGGCTCTTCTCCGACGAGGTGTACGAGCGCATCGTCTATCGCGGCCGCCACGTCTCGATGGCGCGCTTCGCCCCCGAACGCACGCTCACCTTCTTCTCGTTCTCGAAGTCCTATGGCATGGCGGGCTACCGCGCGGGCTATCTGGTGGGACCGCCCGAGGCGGTGGCGCAGGTCCACAAGCTCGGCGCCCACACCTACTACGCGGCGCCCACCGCGGCCCAGCTGGCGGGGCTCCACGCCCTGCGCGATGGCGACGCCTGGGTCGAGGACGCGAAGGCGCGCTACCAGGCGGTCGCCGACGCCACCGCAGCTGCACTCGGATTGCCGCCTCCCGAGGGCTCGACCTTCCTCTTCCTCGACGTCCGCAAGCGCCTCGACGAGCGCGGCATCGGGGGGTTCCTCGCCGATTGCGTCGCCGACGGCGTCGCGCTCTCGCCGGGCGCCTCCTGCGGCACCGGGTACGAGGGCTTCGCGCGCCTGTGCTACACGGCGGCGGCGCCCGAGCGGGTGGCCCGGGCGGTCGACGCCCTCGCGCGCCGGCTGCGCTGAGCCCCGCGGCTACGCCCCTCGCCCGGGAGCCCCGCGCTAGACTCCTCGGGCTGGATTCCCGCCGTTCCACCCCGAGGAGATGCCGTTGTCCCGATCCCAGGTTGCCGTGCTCCGCACCTCACCCCGCACGGTGCTCGAGGACCACCACCGACTGATGAACCTGGCGGGCTACCAGCAGGTGCTCTCCAAGGACGTCGAGACCGCCCTCAAGATCAACATCTCCTGGCACTTCTTCTACCCGGGGAGCTCCACCACCCCGTGGCAGCTCGAGGGCGTGATCCGCGCCATGAAGGCCGACGGCTACGATCCGGGCCGGATCCACGGCTGTCACAACCGCACGGTGGTGATCGACGCCCACCTCGGCGAGCGCGAGAACAAGCAGATCAACGTCCTCGAAGAGCACGGGATCGAGAACGTGCACCTCTACGAGGGCGGCGAGGAGTGGATCCACGTCCGCGACGCGGTGGGAGAGCTCGCCGACGACTTCCTGTGCCTGAACGACGTCTACCCCGACGGCTTCTCGATCCCGAAGCGCTTCATCGGGGAGAACATCATCCACCTGCCCACGGTCAAGACCCACGTCTTCACCACCACCACCGGCGCCATGAAGAACGCCTTCGGCGGGCTGCTGAACGAACGCCGCCACTGGACCCATCCGGTCATCCACCAGACCCTCGTCGACCTGCTCGCGATCCAGAAGAAGATCCACCCCGGCGTGTTCGCGGTGATGGACGGCACCTTCGCGGGGGACGGGCCGGGTCCGCGCTGCATGATCCCCCACGTGAAGAACGTGCTCCTGGCGAGCGCCGACCAGGTGGCGATCGACGCCGTGGCGGCGCGCATGATGGGCTTCGACCCGATGTCGATCGAGTACATCCGCCTCGCCCACGAGCGCGGCCTCGGCGTGGGCGACCCGCGGGAGATCGAGATCGTCGGCGACGTGGATGCGGGGGAGGAGCGCTGGAACTTCGTCGGCCCCTTCGAGAAGATGACCTTCGCCTCGCGCATGCAGCACCTGATCTACTGGGGCCCGCTCAAGAAGCCCATCGAGTGGTCGCTCAAGACCTTCCTCGCGCCCTGGGCGTATCTCGCGAGCGTCGCCTACCACGACTCGATCTGGTATCCGCTGCTGGCCCGGCGCCGGGTGCAGCAGGTGCTCAAGAGCGAGTGGGGGCGGCTCTTCGCCAACTGGGAGACGGTCCGCCCCGACGAGCGCGGCTTCGAGAACGTCGGCGACACCCCCGCGGAGCTCCAGCTGAGCGGTCTCCGGGCCTTCATGGCGTCGCTCAAGATCCTCGCGACCTGCTTCATGGAGGCGCCGGAGCTCGAGGCGCGCCGGCGCCGGAAGCTCGAGGCCCGGGCGTCGGGCTGACACCGCGAAGGGTTTTCGCCGCATCTCGGAACGCCCCTACCGGTGGTACCCTGGATGCACATGAGCGACTCCCCCGCCGAGCCCGGTGGCCTGTCGCACTGGGTCGAAGAACTCGTTCACGTCATGGACCGCATGAACTGCGGTCTGATCGGCCGGGATCCCCAGAGCCGGATCCTCTTCGTCAACCCCCGCATCCTGCGCTGGACCGGCTGGGAGCGATCCGAGCTGATCGGTCGATCCCTGCACGTGCTCTTCCCCCCGGAGATCGCGGCCCAGACCCGGCGCGAGATCTCGGCGACCGAGGCCGGCGACCTGCGCGCGCGCCTGTCGATCATGCTGCGCAAGGACTCGACGACGTTTCCGATCCTCGTGATTCCCCAGCCCTTCGAGGACGCGGAGGGGGGCTACGCGGGCATCGTCTCGCTGGTGGTCGATCTCGGCACCATCGAGACCGCCCGGCACGTGGGCGGCACGCCGCCGCGTACCCTCACCGGACGCCTCGAGCAGATCTCGTGGGAGCTTCAGTCGCTGAGCCTGGCGGCGGCGGTCTCGGCGGAGACCATGCCGCTCTCCCACCCCGACCTCCGGGAGCTCTCGATGCGCGAGTCCGAGATCCTCTCGCTCCTGGCCTCGGGAGATCGCAGCGCCGCGATCGCGAAGCAGCTCCACATCTCGCCCCACACCGTGCGCAATCACCTGAAGTCGATCTTCCGCAAGCTCGGCGTGAAGAACCAGGGCGAGCTGATCGCCCTGGTGCGCAGCCTGGGCCAGGCCCCGGGGCCGGACTTCGAGCGCGACTGACCTGCCGTCCCAGTGAGGGAATTCGCCTCCAGGACGCCGCCCGCGTCCGATCCCCGGCACGAAGCGCTCAGCTCCGCCCGACCCGGCGCCGATAGACGGTTCACCCAGGTCGGAGCCCGAGTTGAGCGACTCGCCGGTCGAAAGCCACGCCGCCATGATCCGCCGCATCCGCCGCGCCAAGGTGGACACGTCGTACCTCTACGACTCCGAGCGGCTGCTCGACGAGAAGATCGAGTTCCTGGCGAAGAACTGCAGCCGCGTGCTCGACTTCGGTCGATCCTCCCGGGAGCGCTTCGAGCGCTTCCACGAGGGCCAGGCGATCACCTGCGACATCAACCAGTACGACGACTACCCCGACGTCATCGACGACCTCTGCGACGTCCGCGCCCTCGAGTGGGGAGGGTTCGACGGCATCGTGTGCATGGCGATCCTGGAGCACGTCTATGCGCCGCACCTCGCCGTGGACAACCTCCACCGGCTGCTCGAGGACGGCGGCCACTGCCTCGTCTACGCGCCCTTCCTCTGGAGGTACCACGGCGCCGCCGACCCGTCGTACCTCGACTACTTCCGCTTCTCCCGCGACGGCCTCGCCTACCTCTTCCGGGACTTCTCGGAGGTCACGATCTACCCCTTCCGCGGCCGCTTCTCGACGTTGCTCAACCTCACCGACTTCTGGAAGCCGAAGGTCGAGAAGCGCTTCGGCCAGGGCGTCAACCGCTTCGTGGATCGCGTCCTCGGTCGCCTGCTCCGGGATCGCGAGCAGGTGCGACAGGCCTCGGGCTACTTCCTCTGGGCCAGGAAGTAGCGGGGCCCCCGGGGTCGCCCGGCCCCCAGCGACTCTGGGGCGATGGGGCTTCAGTTGCCGGTCCGTGGAGTCGATGAGAGACGCCGTGGGGGAGTCTCGCGTCGCCTCGTCGCCCGGCGTCGCTCCCGGGTTCCGAAGCTGGAGCGTCGTACCGCTGCTCCAGGCCCTGGTGCTCCGGGAGTTTCGCGGCCGCTACCGGCGGTCCCTGTTGGGGCCGGCGTGGGCCGTGCTGCAGCCGCTGCTCTACATGGGGATCTTCGTCTTCGTGCGCCGGGCCCTCGACGCGCCGTCGCCCGCCGGCGTGCCCTATCCGCTCTTCGCCTTCGCCGCCCTGGTGCCGTGGATGCTCTTCGCCAGCGCGGTGACGCGCTGCACCACCTGCATCTACGCCAACCAGAGCGTGGTCAAGAAGATGGCGATGCCGCGGGAGGTGTTCCCCCTCGCCGCGGTGGCCGTCTCACTCCTCGATTTCCTGCTGGCCTTCGCGGTGCTGCTCGGGATGATGGCGTGGTACGGGGTGGGCATCGGCCCGGCCATGCTGTGGCTGCCGCTGCTCGTCGCGCTGCTCGGCGTCTTCTGCCTGGCCGCGGGCTTCGGCGTGGCGGCCCTCGGGACCTACAAGAACGACCTCGCCCTCGGCATTCCCTATCTCCTGCAGCTCTGGCTGCTCGCGACCCCGATCCTCTACCGCCTGGAGGACATTCCCGCGCGCGCCCGCTCGATCTACCTGTTGAATCCGATGGTGGGCTACACCGAGGCCTTTCGCTCGGTCCTGCTCCACGATCGCGCGCCCGACCCCGCGACCCTCCTCGTCGCCGTCGGCGTCACGGCCCTCGCGATGCTGGTGACCTGGCCCGCCTTCCGCGGCATGTCCCGCTACTTCGCGGACGTGCTCTAGCCGTGTCGTCGGAGCACGCGGTGCGCGTCGAGGGGCTGTGGAAGCGCTACGGGCCGCCGTGGATGCGCGCGGCGCGCCGCGCCCTCGGACGGGTGCGGCCCGGCGACGAGCACTGGGCGCTGCGCGACGTCTCCCTCGAGGTCCGCCGGGGAGAGACCTTCGGCGTGATCGGCGCCAACGGCGCGGGCAAGAGTACGCTGCTCAAGGTGCTGGCCGGGGTGAGCCCCGCCACCCGGGGGCGGGTCGACGTGCGCGGCCGGCTCTTTCCCATGATCGAGCTCAACGCCGGCCTGCACCGGGAGCTCACCGGCCGGGAGAACATCCTGCTGCTCGGCGCGCTCATGGGCATGGGGCGCGCGGACATGCGCGCGCGCATGGGAGCCATCGAGGAGTTCTGCGAGCTCGAGGCGTGGCTCGAGCGTCCGGTCCGCACCTACTCGAGCGGAATGCTCGCCCGTCTCGGCTTCAGCGTGGCGATGAACGTCGAGGCGGACATCCTGCTCGTCGACGAGGTGCTGGCGGTCGGCGACACCGGATTCAACCGAAAGTGCTACGAGGCGCTCCAGCGCCGCTCCGAGGACGGGGCGACGGTGATCCTCGTGTCGCACAACGTCCGCCAGGTCGAGCGCCTCTGCGACCGCAGCGCGCTGCTGCGCGCCGGCGAGGTCGCGTTCGAGGGGCCTCCGGCGGAGGTCGTCACCCGCTTCTACCACGGTCTCACTTCCCGGCCCGCGCCTTCGAGCGACCCGGTCCGCGAGCGGCTGCTGGCAGCGCCCACCTCGGGCGAGCTGCGGGTGGTCCGCGCCGAGATCGACCGGCCCGTTCGCGCACTGGGGGTGCTGCAGCTCGCCCTCGAGATCGAGGTCTTCGACGAGGAGGTCCAGCTGGAGATCGCGGTGGCGATCAACAACTTCGAGATGCAGAGCGTGTTCGCCTTCTCCAGCCGCAACCGGCTCTCCGCGGCGCTCGCCGAGGGCACCCGGGTCGTGCGCTGCACGATTCCGGTGCTCAACCTGCGCCCCGGTCACTACAGCCTCGGCTTCAAGATCCGCGGCAAGGCCGACCACTACATCCAGGAGTTCAGGAACCTGCTGACCTTCGAGGTGGAGTCCGATCCGGATCGCGCCCGCGAGATCGACGGAACCACCGGCCTCGCCTACACGGTCCACGAGTGGAGCGTCGAGCCGGCGGAGCCGCGATGAATCCCCGCGGCCGCCGCGTCGCCTTCCTCACCGCGAGCACCGATCCCTGCGACGGCTGGGGGCGCTTCACCAGCGGACTGCTGCGCGGACTCGCGGAGCTCGGCGTCGAGGCGACGGTGCTGACCGCCGAGGGCGACCGGCACCTCGAGTGTGCCGCCGGGATCCGCCTCTACGACTGTCTCCCCGATCCGAAGCGCGCCGCCGCCCGCCATCCATGGTCGGGAGCGCTTCGCATGCGACGCCTGATCCGCGAGTGCTCGGTCGTCCACGTCCTCGCGGCCCCCTACGCGGCCTTCGGCCGCTGGCTGGCGGGCCGCCGTCGGCTGGTCGTGACCGGAATCGGCACCTTCCTGCCGCGTCCACTCTACGACCGGCGCCTCGAGCGTCGCTTCCGCGCCGCCTACTCCCGTGCGGACGCGCTGCCCTGCATCAGCGCCTACACGAGGGATGCGCTCCTCGCGCGGATGCCGGAGCTTCGCAACACCTCGGTGATCCCCCCCGGTGTGGACACCACGGCGTTCCACCGGCGCGCCGGCGAGGCGGGCGAGGGAGTCCCGCGCATCCTCTCCGTCGGAGCGCTCAAGCCGCGCAAGGGCCACGGCTACACCCTGCGCGCGTTCGCCCGGGCCCTCGAGCGCGTTCCCGACGCCGAGCTCACCCTCGTCGGCCGGATCCTGGACCGCGGATACTACGACGGGCTCCGGGAGCTCGTCGCAGACCTCGGGATCGAGGACCGGGTCGCGATGGAAACCGAGCTCCCCGACGCCGCGCTGGTCGAGCGCTACCAGGAAGCCTCCGTCGTCGCGCTCATGTCGATCAACGTCGGCGACGCCTTCGAGGGCTACGGCCAGGTCTTCGCCGAGGCCGCGGCCTGCGGGGTGCCGGGCATCGGCAGCCTCGGCTGTGGCGTCGAGGACGCCATCGTCGACGGGGAGACCGGGCTGCTGGTCAAGCAGAAGGACGTCGAGGGCTACGCCGACGCCATGGTGCGGCTGCTCCGCGACGACGACCTGCGCGAGCGCATGGCCGACGCCGCCCACGCCCACGCCCAGACGCGGCGCTGGCGGACGATCGCCGGACGCTACACGGCCGTGTACGGCTTCGGGCCCGAGGGCGGCGCGCCCAACTCCGGCGGACGCTAGGCGTCGAAGGCCTTGCCGAGCTCGGCGAGTACGGCCTTCTCTTCGGCCGTCACCCGATTGCCGAAGCCGAGCAGTCCGCCGGTCGCCTCGGCCACGCTTCGCGCGCGGCCCAGGATCTCCTTGCGCAGGTGGCTGCGCTCGGTGACGCTCAGGGAGGCGCAGATCTCGACGATGTAGGCGCCCCAGCTCTCCAGCAGCTGCGCGTTCGGGCGCGTCGTGAGCCAGCTCTCCAGCAGCCGGGCGCTCGGGCTGCCGGGGGGGATGCCCCCGGCCTCGGCTGCGGTGAGGACGGCCCGGCGCTCCTTGTCCTTCATCTTTCCGTCGGCCCAGGCCACCTCGACGAGGGGAACCAGGGCCAGCGCGGCCCAGGTGTCGGGGGTGATGTCGAGGGAGACGAGCGTGTCGAGGAGGGCGCCGTCCTCGAGGCCGGAGATCTCGGCCAGCCCTTCCTTGGCGGCGCGCTTCTGCTGCTCTTCGCGCAGGTGCGCGAGCAGCTTGGCGTTCTCTTTGGCGAAGAAGGAATCCTCGAGGGCCTTCTTTCGGTCGCCCAGGGGCCCATCGGACATCGCGATCGTCTCCTCGCAGGGCGCTCGGCCCGTCCGGCCGGCGGCGCCAGAGTTTAGTGACCTGACCGGGGCGATCCACTGTACCCTCGCGGAATGAACCGGTCGCCCCGGAACGCGGCGCTCGCGCTGGCGTTCGCGCTCGCGGCGTGCTCCTCCGGCGATCCGCCGCAGATCACCGATTGCGTCCCGGTCGCCGGGATCGATCCCCTCTGCGGCTTCGAGAATCCCGAGGATCTGGTCGCGCTGCCCGGGGGCGACTGGCTCCTGGCCAGCCAGATGGAGTCCGGACGGCGCGAAGCCCCCGACGACGGCGGCGACTCCGCTCGCCCGACGCACCCCACGGGAAGCCTGGTCGCCGTCCCCGTCGCGCAGCCCGCGCCGCGCCGGCTGTATCCGCCGGAGCCGGGATCGCCGCCCGCTCCGGGAGCGCCCGCCCGCCTCGGCGACCCGGGGTGTCCGGGGCCGCCGGATCCCGCGCGCTTCGCCCCCCACGGCCTCGATCTCGCCTTGCGGCCCGCGAGGCCTCCGCTGCTCCTGGTGGTCAACCACGGCGGGCGCGAGGCGGTCGAGCTCTTCGAGGTCGGCTGGGCCGAGGGCGCTCCGGCGCTCTGGTGGCGCGGCTGCGCCGTGCTCCCGGTCCCGGGCTGGCCCAACGACGTGGCGGCCCTGCCCGACGGGGGCTTCGTCGTCACCCGCATGTTCGACGCAGTGGAGGGCTTGGCCTTCCTCGCCGACGGGGTGCGGATGCTCCTGGGCTGGCCGACGGGCTCGGTGCTCGAGTGGACCCCCCGCGACGGCTGGCGCGAGATCGACGACATCCCCGCAGTGGGCCCCAACGGAATCGAGGTGTCGCCCGACGGGGCGACGCTCTACGTGGCGTCCTGGGGATCCGGCGAGGTCTACGTCCGGGCGCGGGAGGGCGACGACCGTCCGACACCCATCCCCGTCGGTCCCCACCCCGACAACCTGACCTGGTCCGCCGACGGCCGGCTGATCGTCACCAGCCAGATCGGCGGGCTCGGAGAGATCACCGGGTGCGGCGCGCTCGAGGCGGGGGTGTGCGCGATCCCGTTCCAGGTCGACGCCGTCGATCCCCGGACCGGCGAGGTGAGCGCGCTCCTCGCCCACGACGCGGCGGGGGCGATGGGGTTCGCGACCGTCGCCCTCGAGCACCGCGGGGCGCTCTATCTCGGGACCGCCGCCGGCGACCGCATCGCGCGGGTCGCGCTCCCCGCCTTGAAGGAGCCCGCCTCGAAGGCGCCCGTCGCGCCGGAGTCCGCTTCGCCGTAGCCGGTGCGCGGCGCCGGAGCGCTACTCGTGGATCTGCTCGGCCAGGTACTGCTCCTTGCCGATCTCGTCGACGATGTGGAGCTGCGCCTCGAGCCAGTCGGCGCCTTCCTCCTCGCCGTGCAGGATCTGCTCGAGCAGGTCGCGGGTGCCGTTGTCGCCCTTGTCGCGGCAGAGCTTGATCGCGTCGTTCAGGCGCTTGATGGCCTCGGTCTCCACCGCGAGATCGACCCGGTGCTGCTCGATCGGGTCCTCCCCGACGCGCACCGGGAAGAGGCGCTGCATGTTCGGGATGCCGTCGAGGTAGAGGATGCGCTCCATCACCGCGTCGGCGTCCTTCATCTCGCCGATCGACTCCTCGCGCTTCTTCTTCGACAGGCGCTGGTAGCCCCAGTTCTCGCACATCTTGTGGTGGATGAAGTACTGGTTGATGGCGGTGAGCTCCGCCGTCAGCACCTGATTCAGGGCCTCGATGATCTCCGGATCGCCTTGCACCGGTCGTCTCCTCTCGCGCGCTGGGAATGCCAGAGCATGATTCGGCAGACGTCGATCGAAATCCAGTCAATCGAAATTGAAATTGGATACCGATTTCGCGGAGCGCCGGGTCAGCCGGTGGCGGCGACGTCGTCGAGGCGCGCGAAGCAGGCGGAGTGGCCGTCCTCGCCCGCGGTCTCGGCGAGAAGGATCTCGCGGATCGCCGGGGTACAGCCGCCGCAGCTGCGACCGGCCGAACAGGCCAGGGCGACCTGACGCTGGGTGGTCGCGCCGTCCCGCACCGCGTTGCGGATGGTGCGGTCGTTGATTCCCTTGCAGTGGCAGATGATCACGGGGCGCTCTCCTCGGACCCGGCTTAGCCTAACCCAAGTGAAAATGAAGTTCAAAATCGTTTTCAAGAAAAAAATCGTCTTTGTTTTCAACAGCTTGTGAGATTCTTTGCCTCGGTGCTCCCGCGAGGAGAGCCCTCGGGTGGGATCGCCCTCGTTCGAGACCGCCCGGGCGCTCGCCTCGAGTCCCCGCCACGTCGGCGGCTCGCGCCTGATACTGTCGGCCCGATGTCGGGGAGCAGGAGATGAGCGCGGGGGTTCGAATCGCCCGCGGACCGCGGGCGGTCGAGGCGGGGCTGCTCGACGATCTCGCGCCGTGGATCGACGCGGCGAAGCGGGACCCCGCGGCGCTCGAGCGGCCGCTGCGGATCGTGGTGCCGTCGGCGAGCCTGCGCGCCCACCTGAGCGCGGCGATCGTGCGCCGCTTCGGCGCGGCCGCGGGGCTGCGGGTGCAGACGCTGCACCGCCTCGCCCTCGACGTGCTCGATGCATCGGGCGCGCCGCCGCCCCGGGGCGATCGCCTGCTGCCCGTCGTGGTCCAGCGCCTCGCGTCGCGCTCGCCCGCGCTCAGCGCGCGGCTCGAGGGCCTGCGCGACGGCTACGGCATCGTCGCCGCGGGCGTCACCGACCTGCTCGACGCGGGCTTCGAGCGCGCGCTCTTCGACGGCGTCGCCGAGGCGATCGACGAGCTCAGCGCCGGAGCGGTGGGCGATCGCGCCCGCGCGCTGCTCGGGGTTGCGGATGCCTGCGCGGTCGCGATGGCGGAGGCGGGACTCGACCACCGCGCGTCGCTCTTCCGCAGGGCGCGCGCGCTGCTCGAGGAGCGGGGCGACGCGGCGCTGCCCACCCGCGCGCTGCTGGTCCACGGCTACGCGGACGCCACCGGCGTGCAGGCGGACCTGCTCGAGTGGCTGGTGCGCAATCTCCCGGGGTGGGTCTGGCTCGATCGGCCCGCGGATCCCGGCGAGCCCGGACGCGAGGAGCCGGGCAACGCCTTCTCCGATCGCTTCACCGCGCGCATGCTCGGCGCGTCGGGGACCACGCCGCCGGAGCCGGAGCCGACGGAGCTGCCGCGGGTCGAGGTGGTGCACGCCCCGGACGTCCAGGCCGAGGTGCGCGCGGTCGCGCTGCGGGTGCGGGCGCTGCTCGACGCCGGAGCTCCCGCCGAGGGGATCGGGGTCGTCGCGCGACAGCTCGGACCCTACCGCGCCGCCCTGCGCCAGCACTTCTTCCGCCTCGGCATTCCGTTCTCGGGGTGCGGCGCCGAGGGGCCCCCGGATCCCGCGCGTCGGCGCATCGAGGCGCTGCTCGATCTCCTGCGCCGCCGCGACCGGACCCCCACCGAGCGCTGGCTCGATCTCGTGGAGCGCTGGCCCGGGACCTCGGCACTCCACCTCGGACGCCGGGCCGACCTGCTCCTCGGCCTCCACAGCCTCGGCGCCGGACGCCTCGGGGACGTGATGCGGCTGGGTCCCGCGGAGGTCGCGGGCGATCTGCGGCTTCCCCAGCGCCTCGGGTTCGAGACGAGCGGCGAGGGCGCGGGCCGGGGGCGCTGGCGCTTCCTCGAAGCCCGTTGGCTCGGCGCCGCCCGCGAGGCGGCCCGGGCCCTTCACGTCCGCTTCGACGCCTGGCCCGAGCGCGCGCCCCTCGCCGGGCACCGCGCCGCGCTGCGGTCGCTGCTCGAGGACTCCCTCGGCTGGACCCGGGACTCGCCCGGCGCCCGGGCCGTGGAGGAGGCGCTGCTGAGGGACGAGACCGGAGCCCCGGACTCCTTCGTCCTCGACGCCGAGGAGCTTCCCGCCCTGGTCGAACGCTCCCTCGAGCGCGCCGCGAGCCGGCGCCTCGGCGGCCTCGGCGCCGGGGTGCAGGTGCTCGAGGTGATGGAGGCCCGGGCCCGCACCTTCGAGCAGCTCTTCGTGATCGGCATGAACCGCGGCGTCTTTCCCCGCACCATCAGCGAGGATCCGCTGATTCCCGATCCGCTGCGCCGCCGGCTGCGCGTCACCCTGCCGGACCTTCCCGTGAAGGCCGACGGCCACGACGAGGACCGCTATCTCTTCGCCCAGCTGATGGCCGCGGCGCCCGCCGTCACCCTCTCGTGCGCGCTCTGCGACGACGACGGAAAGTCGCGCCCGGTCTCGCCCCTGCTCGACGCCCTGCGCTGGGCCGGCCACGTCGGACCGCCCCAGCCGGCGCCGTCGCTCTTCGGCGCGGCGTCCCTCGAGGGAGCGGCCGCGGCGCTGCGCCCGGCCCACGAGCACGCCTTGATGGCGGGGCTGTACGGCGCCTCCCGGGCCCACTTCGGCGGCGTGCTGGCGCTGGCCCTGGCCGAGGCGGGCGGCGGCCACGACCGCGCCGGTGGCCCCGATGTGCTCGCCCGGGCCCGGGTCGGGGTGCTCTCGGAGCACGATCCCCGGGGCGCGCTGCGCTCGAGCCTGGGACCGTACTTCGGCCTGGTGGGGCCCCCGAGCGGCGCGGCCGATCCCCGGGCGGCCGACCTCTACGTGACCGCCGTCGAGACCCTGGCGAAGTGTCCCTGGCAGGGGTTCCTGCGCCGGGTGCTGCGCCTCGAGCCGGCGCCGGACCCCCACGCCGCCCTGCCGAGCGCGGCCGATGCGCGGATGGTGGGCTCCCTCGTCCACCGCGTGCTGGAGCGGATCGCGCGCCGAGCCGGCGTCGCATCCGGGGGCGCGCTCGCCGACGCGCTCGCGGCGGATCCGGTCGACCTCCCGTGGCCCGCGGCCTCCGAGCTCGACGCCCTCGTCGCCGAGTGCGCGGTCGGCCTCGTCCGCGACGAGGGCATCGGAGTTCCAGGCTTCCCGCGCGTGCTGGCCCTCCAGGCGCGCCCGCGCATCGAGCAGGCCCGGGAGAACGGCTGGACGGGCGGCGGCTTCGGCGCGGTGGCGGTCGAGTCGACCGGGGTCGCGCGCGTGCGCGACCACCAGAACGCCCTGCGCGGGATCCACTTCAAGGCCGACCGCGTCGACCGCGCCGACGGCGGCCTGCGACTGATCGACTACAAGACCGGCAAGCTCCCCGCGGAGCAGAAGGGCGAGCCCGCCCGGGCGCGCGCGCTCCACAGGGCCGTCCGGCGGGGCGAGCTGCTCCAGAGCGTCGCCTACGCGCTGGCCGGCGCGGAGCTCGGCTTCCCCGACTCCGAGGGGGTGTACGTCCATCTGGTCGAAGGCGAGTTTCCGACCCGCACCTTCGCGACCCCCGCCAGCGATGGGGACTTCGTCGACGATTTCTCCCAGGCGGTCGGCGCGCTGCTCGAGGCGTGGGATCGCGGCGTCTTCGTGCCGCGGCTCGCCAAGCCCGGCGGCGACGAGGAGCCCGCGCTCTGCGAGCGCTGCGAGGTGAAGGAGGCCTGCGTGCGGGGCGACTCCGGCGCTCGCATGCGCCTGGCCGCCTGGGTCGAGAACGCGCCGCCCGTGCCCGACGCGGTCGTCGAGCGCGCGCTGCTCGCGGTGTGGAACCTGCCCGCGGAGGGCGGATGAGCGACGCCGGCCGGGACGAAGACCTCCGGCGCGACGACGCCGAGGCGCGCCGCATCGCCCAGGTGGAGTTCGCGCGGCCGCTGGTGCTCGAGGCCGGCGCCGGCACGGGGAAGACCACGGCGCTCGTCGCCCGGGTGCTGGCCTGGGGGCTCGGAGCCGGATGGGAGAAGGCCCGCGCCGCACTCGCCGAGGCTGCGGCCCCCCCGGCCGCCCCGGACCCGCGCCCCGACCGCATCGCCGCCCGGGTGCTCTCCCGGGTCGTGGCGATCACCTTCACCGAGACCGCGGCGGCGGAGATGAGCACCCGCCTCGGTGAGGCGCTGCACCAGGTGGAGTCGGGAGAGACGCCCCTCGGGCTTCGCGACGAGGGAGTGCCCGAGGATGCGGGGGAGCGCCGCGGGCGCGCCCGGGCACTGCGCGGCGCCCTCGACCATCTGATCGTCCAGACCATCCACGCCTGGTGCCGGCGTCTGCTCGTCACCCATCCCATCGACGCCGGGGTGCATCCCGAGCTCGAGGTCGATGCCGACGGGCGCATCCGCCAGGAGGTGGTTCGCGAGCGGGTCGAGCTGCGGCTCGAGCGCGGCTACGCCGAGGCGTCGCCGTTCCTCGAGCTGGCGCGGCTCGGCGTGGGCCCCTTCGAGCTCGAGACCGAGGTGAACGCGCTGCTCGAGGCGGGGTTCACCGCCGCGGACTTCGAGGAGGATCCCTTCTCGGACGATCGCCTGGCGGCGCTCGGGTCCGAGCTGGCGACGGCGGTGGCGGCGCTCGAGCGGGCCCACGCCGGCGCGCTGCGCGGCCTCTCCCGGGGCCAGATCGCCGATCTCACCCTGGACCTCGTGGACGCCCTGGGCCGGCGACTCGCCGACGCGCCCCTCGCAGACCGGGATTCCCTCGCCGCGCTGCGCGCCTGGCTGGAGACGGCCCTCGACCCGCGGGTCCGCAAGCGCCTCGGGGATTGGTCGAGCGGGCGCTTCAACGTGGGCGAGACCGCCGCCGTCGGCGACGCCGCCGACGCGGTCGCCACGGCGGCCGCTTCTCTCGGCCCGCTGCTCGACGCCCTCGCAAGCCTGGACGCGGACCTCCTCGACGGCGCGCGCGAGTGCTTCCAGGTGCTGCTCGGCGACGTCGAGGCGGAGCTTCGCACCCGGGGCATCGCGACCTTCGCGTCGCTGCTCGAGGGCGCGGCGCGTCTGCTCACGCGACACCCCGAGGTGGCGGCGCGAGTGCGGGGCGGCATCGACCAGCTGCTGGTGGACGAGTTCCAGGACACCGACCGCCGCCAGTGCGCGATGGTCCACAGCGTCGCCCTCGAGGGTCCCGGGGAGAATCGCCCCGGGCTCTTCGTGGTGGGCGATCCCAAGCAGTCGATCTACGGCTGGCGCAGCGCCGACCTCGCCGCCTACGACGACTTCGTGGACGGGCTCCTCGAAGGCGGCGGCCTTCGCGCCCGGCTTTCGGTGAACTACCGCTCGGTGCCCGCCATCCTCGACGAGGTCGAGCGGGTGATCGCTCCGGTGATGCACCAGCGCCGGGGCATCCAGCCCGCCTTCCAGCCCCTGGTCGCGAGCCCGACCCGCGCCGGGCAGACGGGCTACGCCGACGACCGATCGGCGCCGGTCGAGTACTCGATCCCCGCGGTCTGGGACGCCGCCGCGGGCGCCGCCGCCGAGGCGAGCGCGCGCCAGAGCGCGCGCCTGGAGGCCGATGCCCTCGCCCGGGAGCTGCGCCGGCTCCACGACGAGGCGGGGGTCGAATGGAAGCGCTTCGGCGTGCTCTTCCGCAGCCGCAGCGACTGGGACGTGTTCCTCGGCGCGCTGCGGAACGCGGGGGTTCCCTTCTCCGTCGCCGGGGACCGCAACTACTTCCGGCGCCGGGAGATCCTCGACGCGTCGGCCCTGGTGCGCTGCGTCCTCGACCCCGGCGATCTGGTCGCCCTCGTCACCCTGCTGCGCTCCGCGATGGTGGGGGTGCCCGACGCGGCCCTCGTCCCGCTCTTCGGCGGCGACCTCCCCGGGATCGTGCTGGCGCTGCACGGGCCGGATCCCGGGGTCCTCGATTCCGTGGGCCGCCTGGCCGCCGAGGTCGCCGGGTCGCTCCCCGACGGGATTCCCGGGCTCGACCGGATCGACGGCTGGCAACATAATCTGGTGTCGGCGGTCGAGGCCCTGGCGGCGCTGCGCGAGTCGGCGCGGCGGGACCCGGCCGACGTCTTCGTGGAGCGCCTGCGCCTCGCCCTGCTGATCGAGCCGACCGAGTGCGCGCGCTTCCAGGGGGCCTGGCGCGGCGCGAACCTCGACCGCTTCTTCCGGGATCTGCTGCAGGACCTCGACGGGGGCGGCGACTTCCACCAGGTGCTCCGGAGGCTGCGCTCGGCGGTGGCCGAGGGTCTCGACGCCGAGGAGGGGCGGCCCCGGGAGGTCCTGGAGGACGCGGTGCAGGTCATGACGATCCACGGCGCGAAGGGGCTCGACTTCGACCACGTCTACCTCATGCAGTGTCACAAGGGGGAGGGGCAGGGCCGAGGCGCCCAGGTCGACTCCGGGCGCGTCGACGGCCAGCTGGAGTACTGCGTCCTCGGCGCAGCGACCCCCGGCTTCCACCGGGTGCTCGCCGAGCGGGCGGTGCGGGAGGAGGCCGAGCGCGTGCGCACCCTCTACGTCGCGCTCACCCGGGCCCGGGACCGGCTGGTGGTCTCCGGGCTCTGGCCCGACGTCGGGGCCCGGAGCCGGCCGGGACGCCCGGTGGACCTGCTCGCCCAGCGCCGCGAGGACGTTCCCGACCTCGAGGCGGCCCTCGGACGGGCCTTCGCCGATGCGGGCAGGGGCTTCGTGGACGCGGCCGGGGCGCGCTGGGTGTTTCCCGTCGCGGCCGGGGCCGCGGCCGGGCCCGACGCCGAGGCCGGCGGAGGCTCCGT
>Ga0055452_10000145_pt1 | contig 16665 bp, 12 predicted proteins | sample China_Galinas_PW_6_FD_57735 | JGI IMG/M metagenome (GOLD analysis project Ga0055452, IMG submission 57735) | Wetland microbial communities from San Francisco Bay, California, USA, that impact long-term carbon sequestration - China_Galinas_PWC_D2 | ecosystem: Environmental > Aquatic > Marine >... | reverse complement strand
CTTGGTGCGTCCGGGACGCACCCTACGACCTGACGGCGAGCCGCGGCGACCCCAAAAGGGGTCGAGGCGTGTAATCCCATTGCCCCGACGGGGCAAGCCGGTGTGCAGCCGTCTGATGGCTGATGGCTGACGGCTGACGGCTTTTTCTTGACAACTGATAACTGACCAGTGAAAACTGACCAGTGAAAACCAACCACCACCCCGATCATCCTCGGCGTTTTATTCCTGGGAGTCCGCACCATGCCCGAGGCCACCGTCAGCCAACACCGCACCACAACGCGCACGCAACGCCCGGCGCCTACCACCGTGCGCCGTCGCCCCCTCGCCGCCACGCGCCTGCTCTTTCCCCCTTTGTTTTTTCGTCACTCCTTTCCTGCGTCGCTTCTTCCCTCTCCTTCGTCGCTCCGTCGCTTCGTGCTCCCTGCTCGGTCACTCTCAGTCGCTCCGTCGCTTGCCCCAACAATGCCAACAACGTGTCAGTACGACAAAAAAAATGACGAAACGAACCCATTTCAAAGTCCTACTGTAATCCCGAAATGCGCGACGAATCGTGCCCAACCGATTGTCAGGGCTGCCCGTGGTCGATGCCAACCGCGCGGAGCAGGCAGGGATGCCTGCGGTGCATTGCCGGACGGGCTGGCGGGGATGCCTGTGGTACGTTTGCGGAGGGGCAGGCAGGGATGCCTTCGGTACGGGCATCGCCGCCGCTCTCTGCGAAACGTATCGTCAGAGCTGCCGATCAAGCCGCCGGTAATGGACTGCTTCCATCACGTCTTCGGCGATGATGTCGTCGCGGCCAGCGAGATCCGCAATGGTACGCGCGACGCGGATGATCTTATCGTGAGCCCGCGCAGAGAGACCCAGCTCGGTCATGGCCTGGCGCAGGACCATCTCGCCCGCGTCGTCCAGCTTGCCGAATTCGCGCAGGCGCTTGCCGCTCATCTTGCCGTTGGTCATGGTCGTGTCATCGCCGAAGCGCACGCGCTGCCGCCCGCGCGCCGCGAGCACCTGCTCGCGCATCGACGACGAAGGCGTGCCCTCACGCGTGCTGCGCAACTCGTGGAACGAGACGGCCGGCACCTCGACGTGGACGTCGATGCGATCGATCAATGGGCCGCTGATCCGCGAGAGATAGTTGTCAATCTGCATCGGCGAGCACTTGCAGCCGCGCTTCGGATCGGTGTAATAGCCGCAAGGGCAGGGATTCATGGCCGCAATCAGAATGAAAGAGGCGGGGAAAGTGACGGTGGAATGCGCCCGGGCGATAGTGACGACCGAATCCTCCAGCGGCTGACGCAGCGCCTCCAGCGCCGAACGCGAGAACTCCGGAAACTCGTCGAGAAAGAGCACGCCGTAATGCGCGAGCGACACCTCGCCCGCTTGCGGAATCGTGCCGCCCCCCACCAGCGCCGGCGTGCTGGCGGAATGGTGCGGCATGCGCACCGGACGAGTCGCCAGCAATGCCACGGACGGCCGCAACTCACCCGCCACCGAGTGAATCCGCGTGGTCTCCAGGGATTCCTCCAGACTCAGCGGTGGAAGAATCGTCGGGAGGCGCTTGGCCAGCATCGTCTTGCCCGATCCGGGAGGCCCGATCATCAGCACGTTGTGCATCCCCGCCGCCGCAATCGTCAGCGCCCGCTTGGCGTGATCCTGCCCGCGCACCTCGGCGAAGTCGCAGTCATACTGCGAACGGTCGGTGAAGACTTTGTCGATATCGATGCAGAGCGGCTCCAGCGGAAGCTGGCCGGAGAGAAAACCGACGGCTTCGGTCAGCGATGCCACCGGAATGACATCAAGATCCTCGACGACGCCGGCCTCGTTGCCGTTCTCTCGCGGCACGACAATACCGCGAAAGCCCTTCTCCCTCGCGAGCAGCGCCGCAGACAGCACGCCGCGCACCGGCCGCACGCGACCGTCAAGTGCCAATTCACCGAGCACGAGATACCCGTCGGCGCTCTCGGCTACCACGTCGCCGTTGGCGAAGAGCATGCCCAAGGCGATGGCCAGATCGAACGCGGGGCCCTCCTTGCGCAGGTCCGCGGGGGCGAGGTTGATCACCGTGCGGTTCTTGGGGTACTTGTAGCCGGAGTTGTGCACGGCGGCGCGGACGCGTTCGGTACTCTCCTTGACGGCCGCATCGGGCAGACCGACCACCATGGCGGACGCGAACCCGCGGCCCGCCACGTCCACCTCGACCTCCACGGCGATCGCTTCGATCCCGTGAAACGCCGCACTGTGCAACCGGGCAATCATGAGGCGTGGATTGTACCCGAATAAAAACCGAACGCGAGGGGCAGGAGCCGATTTTTTGGTCATTTTCACAGATTCCACTTGATCTTCACGCGACGTCATGTTGTACGCTTTCTTGGTAGGTTGATTGATCGAGGCTGGAGCCAACGCCGTGACGAGACTCCCCGGAATAGGCTATGAAGCATCACTCGACTCGGACGGTTGCCGTTGCCCCGTGCGTGGCCGGCTGATCCCAAAGATCACTCAAGACTCTCTGATGTACGGGTCGATATTGAGCCTATATGCGCGGGCCCCTGCCGGAGGGGTGGTGCGCCGGACGGGCAATCTCTTCCTCCACTAACCCAAGAGGAGAAACACTCATGCGAGCACGGAGTACTTTGCGGACGTTGATGCTATGGCTACTGCCGCTTTCGATGGTGTGGACGGCCGGTTGCCCGCCGACGACGGGTAATGGGAACGGTAACGCGAATGCCAATGACAACGGAAACGGAAACGGCAACACTTCGGGCACGGGGCTGCCGGCGGATGATCTATGGACCACGCCGCCGGGTAGTGCGACGAGCTACTCGTTCCTCGATACACCGCTACCGGCCGACTTCTTCGGGCCGGGTTCGGATCCGTTCGACGGCACGGTCATGCTGCAGGGTGCAGCGCTGAATCCTTCGAGCCTGGGACCGGCCGATACCATCGTACGCCGCATGGAGGACAAGTGTCCGACGGACGTCGGCGATTCGGTCACGGTGCCTGTCGAAATTGTCGCGTTGAGCCTGGTGAGTGTGGAGCCGATTCAAGTGACATTTAACGGCGGCCAGTCGACGGAAGAATGGGATCTTCAAGTGTGTCTGTCGTCTTCGCCGCAGCCGATGGGCAGCATGACGATCACGCTCGACGAGGAGGATTGTGGCACGTTCGATTCCATGATTCCTGTGGTACCGCGTTTCACGTTCACCAGTCGCGCCACAAACGCCGAGCAGTCCGTGGATTGCGGTGAGCCAGGTCAATTGTGTGAGCGCCTCGACCTGGAGGGCACGGGTAACGCCTGGGTGCTGCTTGACGGTCCCGGCGAATTCGATCCGGCCAACAATGATGTCGTACAGGTGACACCAGGCATGGATATCGACTTCGACTGTGACGGCGTGCCCGATACGCAGACAGTTGATCCGTCATCGTGCTTCCTCGGCGGAATCGACTGCAAGAATGGCGGATTCGAATGTACTTTCAACGAAGAGGCGGAAGGTCGTCTGGCGAGCGGCGCCGGCGGCCAACACACTTCGTTCCTCAACTCAGACAACGACACGGACAACGACGGCTGGCCCAACGACTGCGATAATTGTCCTGATATTGCCAGCGCGGATCAGACGGATTCAGACGGCGACGGTCACGGTGACATCTGTGACAACTGTCCCGACGATGACAATCCCGGGCAGGAGGACGCCGACGGTGATGACGTGGGGGACGTCTGCGATAACTGCATCGACACGCCGAATCCGGATCAGGAAGATACGAACGGTAACGGGATCGGCGATGCCTGCGAGGGCGGCGGACTCGGCTTGTGGGCCGACACGCTGGGTACGTACGTACTTCAGGGTAGTTGCCCGGGCAACGGTGAAATCGTCACGCTGGCACTGGTCGGAAACGAGTTGGTCTTGCAAGGTCTGCCCGAGAACGACGACATCCCGCTGGTGTGCCAGGACCTGATCGCCACGGGTACGGATGTCGTCGCGTTCACGGTACCCGGTCATGAGCTGACGTTGACGATCGCCGGCACCAATCTGCAACTCTCCCTGTTTCAACCCGATACGTTTGGTGCATGTGAGTCGAACATGATGCCGCAATAGTGATCCACCGGCGTCACCGTAGACACCGTGCCTGGCATATGAACTTGAGCGGTCGCCTTCAGCGGCGGCCGTTCTTCTTTTGGTGCCATGGGCACTCGCGCCCTCCATGCGTCGACTAAGGCGGCGTGGCTTCGGGATAGGCCGGCAGCGTCGTGAGCCGCGCGACGTCCACTGCGCCGCCGCAATCACGGACTTCCAGCGCTTGGTCATGCGGCACGGGCTTCTCCTTTCGCGCCGGCGTCACCGGCAGAATACCCGTGCCGCTATAGTGTCATGTTTTGACCGCTCCGTAGTGGCACCATCGCGGCACGATTACGGAAGGTTGAACACGTCGTCCGACAGCTCGGTGCCGATGCCCGTGTTGCGGCGCACGACGTTGGCCAATTTGTTGGCCTCCAGCCAGTCCAGTATATGCTTCAGCGGCGCGAAATGGCGCTCGAACCAGAACCGATCGCCCACGCTCAATCGCCGGAAGTGGTCCAACATCACCGTGCGAATGAGGGTCCCGACATGCCCGCCGATCACCGGGTCCTCGGCCAGGCCGCCGATCCAAGGATCGATGTCGCCCACGGTCGAGTAGACGGCCTGTAATTGCGCCTGAATGGCGGGGTCGGAACTGATTTGATCGAATTGCGTTACGGGGGGCAGGCCCCAATCGACGCGGGCCTGGTTGTAGTCCGGCATTCCGTGGTCGCGACCACGCTGCAAGTTAAGGGCCGCCAGGTCCAACCCGACCGACCCGGGCGGTTCGCCAAAGAGGAGGTTGCGCACCTCATCCACGATAAAGGGGTCGACCGCCTGCATACGTTGCCCGGCCAGGCCTCTTAGCAGCGGGTCAATCCCCTGGTCCTGGATAAACGTGGGGTTGAAGAAGGCCTGGTCCAACGGGAGTGAACCGATGGCGGTCACGTAGTCCAGAAAGAGGGCCGGATCCAGCATGCTATGCCCCAGGCGGAAGGCCGCCGTGGAGAAGAAGTTGCTCGTACCGGCGTTTACGTACGGATCGTAAACCACGTAATGCCCAAGCGGGTTGGGTCCGACCAGTTCCGGCAGGAACTCGCGGAAGTTGATGACCTGCATCTCCGCCCCGACAATGGCACGGGCGAACAGATAGATCTGTTCGCCGGTCATATGGGGGTAGTGATGCTGAATCATGGCCGCAAGCCAGTTGTGCTCGCGCATGAACAGTGTGTGCATCGAGGTCAGTGCCACCTGCTCGTTGACCCGAATGTCACCGGAGAGGAAGAACCTGTCCTGCGGTGCCCCGGGCGGCGAGGCGTTGATCACGTAGCCGTCCGCATCACAGCAGGGACACGGGTCAGAACCCGACCAGGGAGGCCGGTAGTTGAACGGCAGAAGGTTGCCCGCGCTGGTGCGCAGCATACCGGTTCCGTCGTTGGTGCGCAGTGCCCAGGCGCGGCACTCGTCGGAGCCGTAGATGTTTGATCCGTCGATGTACGACGTGATCCCGTTCAACTGTTGCCGGACCTCATCTGAGGCATGCGGCGGATAGAATATGGACCGGGTGAAGGGGATGATCTCGACGCCGGTTCCGGTCGGGTCGAAGTACTCGTCCCACCGCGGCACGATGATATTGAAGACCTTGGAGCCTGTATCGGTCAGATCGACGTCGTGGTCGTAGAACTGGCCCCACTGCCAGGTGTAATCGCTGGCGTTCAACGGATTGAGGATGGATTCCCCTTGTCGGCATAGGTGGTTGCTGGCGATGCGCGCCGAAGGTCGGTTCGGTCCGGCTGGCTCCGAGACGCCGTCGGCGTAACCGGGGGTGGTGAGTCGCAGCAGCGCCGTGTTGGCCGCACCCCAGTCGTCGTGGAGGAGGTTGTTACCGGTGCCATCGATCTCCCGAAACTCGAGCAGGAAAGCGAGTGCTGCGCTCTCCGATGTGCCCTCGAAGGGACATATCTGCGGGTTGTGCGGAGGCTCCACAATCTGAGCGAGTACGGCCGGGCCGGAGAATACCGCCAGCAGTCCCAGCGCCGGTAAGAGCCTCAGGAATTTGTGAAACGTGGGTTCTCGTTGGGTTCGGTACCCTTCGTATTGAGCGTGATACATGGATTCGATCTCCTATCGAAGTGTACTGATGTAGTCGCTAGCACGCGTAGCGATCACGTAAGTGCGATCTCATCAATGCGCCGGATTCGGCGTTCGCGAACCTTCGCGCGGCTCGCTGGGTGGTTGTTCGAAGAGGCGGCCCGCGTGCCCTCGATGATTCGAACGGCGCCCGCGCGCGCCACGGGACGGACCAAGGCTGGATCGACCTGTTTCGTTCGATATTACGACCGTGGTTTCGCGGAGCGAGTCTTTCGAAGTGATGGCCCAATACTTCACGAGGCGCTCGTATGGCTACGACACGCGGCAGTTGACGCGGGGGATGCGCCATCAGTACACAATGGCTGTGTCCGGGCGTTGCCTTGGCCTCCAGAAATTAGCTAAAACGAGATCGTCAGCCGCGAAAGGACGTGACCCCGGCCGTACTGCACAGGCTTTCGCGGAACAGTTACTTCACGAACCGAATCATAGAGGTGTGCCGCCGATGCCCGACCGGCAGTTTCGGCGAGCGGACTCGGCGCACCGTAACCTTCCGATGTCGAGGCCGCATGCATGGTGAGTCGTTCACTAGACTCTAGCATCCGCCAATCGATGCCGGGCACTTGCAGGCATTACACAAAACTCGTACCGCCGGTTCTGTGGCCTCCAGATCTCAGGCAAATAAGATTGTCAACCGCGAAAGGGCGTGGCCCCCAACCGCATGGGCTCTCGCGGCAGGTTTCGTTCACGAACTGGACTTCAAAGCTGTGCTGCCGATGCTCGGTCGACGGTTGCGCCGACCATGGACTTCATGCAACTTTCAAAGAAGACGCGCGAATCAAACGTGATAGCAACTTGAGAGGGCATGTGTGCTTCTACTCGCTACCTGTCCCACAAGTGCCACTATACGACGATGCGCCAGGTTTGCAAGTCAAAAGTCGATTATCTTGGGTGAAATCTTTCGGACACGTTGGCCGCTCCCAGGGCACGATCTGGTTGTGCATGTGCGACACAAGAGTGTAGTATGCTAAGTATACATATACGAAACTAATATAGTGGAGCAGTGTTTATGCGTGTGCATCGAGGACATGCGCTGCACGTGTTGTAGAATCTTCCCACTGTCATCGCGGAGTGAAAAGTGGCGGGTGAATTGTCACAATAAAGGTAGTGCAAAGAAAGTGAGCTATGATGGGACACCCACAAGTCGCGGTCGATTGGCGCACCCGCGAAAGTTGTCAAACAGCAGACTGCGCGTCGTTATCCTGCATGTTGGTGACGGTCTCGGTTCTATCCAGGGCTGGCGCGGGCAAGTCACCGGCCTTCGGTCGAGTCGGCAGGTGGCCCATAGGGTGGAAGTGTGGTCAGACGAGGGTCCCCCAACGCGCCTCCGATCGTAAAATGGTAAAGGGATTGAAATTGGGTGTTCTCGAAACCGAGAAGCTCGTGCACAAGGTCATCGAAATAGCATCCGATACCCGTGCCGCGTAACTCTGCCGCCTCTGCCTCCAGGTAGAGCACCTGCCCCACCAATCCGGCTTCCCAGAACAACCGGCGATAGTACCAGGTACCGTGCGCCTGTAACGGTTTTTCCAATTCAGCGATCATCCCCAGGCTGAAGGCGCCGTCTGCCGCGATGGCCTGTTCGCAGCTGACCTGGCCGGCGATGCGGCGAAAGTCGCCGGCTTCCAGCAAGTATAGTGGTAGGCCGTTCGGGCAACCGCTTGGCCGTGTCCACGCGAACCCATTGTCGGTCTGTTGGCGCAGGGCTTCGAGTGCTCGGTGTGACCGCAGAAGAAAGTAGAGACCCGGCGCGAGACCATCGACGCGATGGACGAACAAGCACAAGTGGATGCGTGGCTCGTCGTCGAGTGACCACCAGGGGCATCGCGCCGGGCGGTGAAGCATCCTGTCCAGGAGGAGGTAGAACGCCTCGACCGCCATGCCGGTCTTTCCATCCATGTCAACGGCGCTGCGGCGCTGTTTGATGATTCGGCGCGCGGATGGCGAGTGGCCACGCCGTGGCAAGGTCACATCGTGTTCATGCGGTGTCGTCAGATCGACGGTTCCGAATCCTGCAGGCTTTACGCACGCGGCGGCGGTGTCGTCGATCAGGGGCCAGTCCACGTGCTCCTTGCTAAGGCGATTGGCCTTGCCGTGCCACGTTGCTCGCGCGACTGATTCGATCTCCGCATCAGCAATGAATCGCGGAATAGGCGTCGTTCTTGTATCTGCCGGAACTACGGCTAATAGAAGGTCAGGGTGCTCCTCCTCCGCTTCGTCGAAGTCGGCCCTTCGGTCGAGTCCCAGCAGTCGAGTCATTGACCGGTCCGAAAGATCTCGAAGCCACGTGGCGTGCCATCCCTGTAGAGCGGCGGCCAGGCTGATCGTGGCGATAGCGTGGCCGACATCGTGCTGGCAATAGCGAAACGCGCGCTCGCCGTACTTCCATGCCTCGCGCCAATGAATCGACGTGAGACCCGCGAAGAAGGTGCCGACAGGAAAGCCAAGAGTGAGCCGCCGCCACGATTCCGAAGTGAGTCGGCAGCGTTGTTCCAGGGCGTGCGCCTGCGGCGCGTAGTGGTAGACACCCGGCGAATCCGCGATGCCGGGCACGGCGTCGAGCATCAGATAGCCTTCCGTAGGGTGGAGGTTGCCGCTCGACGGGTTGATGCGAAGAGCCCACCGCGTGTCACGGTAGGCTTTCCACGCTGACAGGGCCAGAGCATGCTCCAGGAAGTCCGATATGGCGTCGATCGTCACCGACCGTGGTGTCGGCAGACTTCCGGTGAGCAAGTCATCGTACGATACATCTTCGGATGGCACGCCCAGCCGAAGAGGGATGGCCGGCACCCCGTGAAAGCGGCGAAAGGGATCCGGCTGATTCGCCCAATCCATGTAGCCGAGCGACCGCGCCGTGCGCCGGGGGTGATGCTTGGTTTCCTGATGGTACCGTTGAGCCGCGTTGCCGGGTGCCATGGTGGGAGCCTATCAGCCCCCTGTGGTCGGGGGGCGCAGAATCAAGCCCGGGGGAGGGCGTCGATTTTGGCCGCGAGGATGAAGTCGCTCTCCGTCAGCCCGTCGATCTTGTGTGTCCAGATATCCACTCCGACCTTGCCCCAGGTCAGCGAAATATTGGGGTGGTGTGCCTCCGCTTCCGCCACCTCGCCGATTCGATTGACAAACGCCAGTGCCTGAACGAAATCGGGAAACTTGAAGCTCTTTGTGAGGTGGTGGCCCCGTTCGATGACCCAGCTGTCGACTTGGGTCAGCAGGCGGACGGCGTCACGTCTTGTAACAGGCGGCACACCGCCTTCGCAGGGAACACAACGTTTTTCAGCAAGTTCCGACACAGTTTCTCTCCTCGGAATCGTAATTCCATGCCTGCACAAACAGCGCACCGGGGGGTTACATTCCTTCGACGGTGGGGAGACGCGTCGACAGCCTGCCTTCGACGTCTGTCGACGCCGCGGTGCCGTTCATGTTCATTTATACGTGGAACGCCGTCGTCCGTCTACGCCTCTCGCACCGCCGATTATCGCCGTTCTGTGCGACTCTCGACGGACGCCGTGAGACCTCGAGGGTCAACGCCGCGGCGGCGCGCCGCGCCGTGCGATCCCGGCGGGACACGCCCGGAAAGAGATCGCGATCCCGGCTGGATACGCTCGGTAGGAATTGGTGATTACGACCCATGGCGGCATTTCGGCCGGACGGATTGACGCGCGACATTTTCGCGGCTACCTTCCTGCGAATCCTGCCCACGGGGCGTAGCTCAGCCTGGCTAGAGCGCAGCGTTCGGGACGCTGAGGTCGCAGGTTCAAATCCTGTCGCCCCGAGTTGACGTACCCGCGACCGTCCATTTTGGGCGGTCGTTTTGCTTCCGGGGTGAATTGGCCATGGACCTCGGCTGGCATCTCCGCACTTCATCCACGTTTCGTTGCCACAGCGCGTATGCGGCGTCGTTTGGACGCATCTCGCCTCGGCGCTGGAGTCACTTTACAACGCATGGAATCAGCCAAAGAAAATGGCCGAATGGCAGGGCCGGGATCTGGGGGGCCGGTGCAAGTCGTCGCTTGACCGCGCGAGCAGGCAAGACCCTTCGATGTTGGGCGTGATAACGCCGTTCGAGACCATGACCGAGGGGCAAGAGACCCGGCACTGAACAACGATCAAGAGATTCTCTGCAATAATCGGAGGCTCAAACTGCGCCTGTCAATCGTCTGGTCCGGATAGAAAGCGTACCTTGTCGGCTTGCCTGCTTGGATGCTTGGGTGTCGCTGGCTGGCGAACTGGCAGTGGCACCCGTGCACCAGATCGTGATCGTCAATTCGAATCGCGCGGTCAGTCCTGTTGAATCGAGGCAGGCGACAGATGTTGCCTGGGTCTGGAAATGCCATCGAGAGTCGTGTACTCCGCCTCGATCGTCAACCAGTAACCCCAACACTCGGTATCGCTTTCCAGGCTGAGCTGGATGTCCGGATAGGTGCCGCCGGCCAGGTTCGGGTCCTCCACCACGCCGCTGACAAAGTGTACGTTTTCGCCGCCGATGAGAAGATCCAGCGACATACTCTGCCAGCTACTGCCATCCGTCCAGGTCCATCGGTCGTAGGTGCCCTCGCCCGTGATCTCCGTCGGCTCATCATGGTTGTAAAACGTGACGAGCCAATCTTCGATCGTCACGTCGTAGACCCTGTGCCCCTGCGGGACACGAATGTGCGGCAATAGCGTCAAGGTGCCCGTAAACTCCGTCGCCGCATGCACAGCACACGCGGGGCATGGAGGCCAAAGACTGCCGCTCGGCTTGCATCCGTATGCGAACAGGCTCTCGGGAAGAACGGTGTAGGTCGCGTTCTCCCATCCTGACAACTTGCCGATATTGGCCAGCTCCGGGCCTGCTGCCACGGTCAGGCATACCACGCCCATCAAGCTGACAACTGTGATTACCTTTGGTCGTGTTTTCATGGTTCGTTCTCCGAAATGAAAAGGACTTGCGTGAATCGGCAACCGATGCTATCGCGGGCCCGGGCCGCCTTTCACGCCAGAGTCGAGACCTCCATGTGCCATCCCAGACAAACAAACACCATCTCTCGGCCACGTATTCCGTCACGCACGAGTTCTTACAGAAACGCTGACCTGCGAGTGCCATGGCGTTTCGTTTTGTAACTGAATGGAGAGCAGCCGATCGCGCGGAATTCGAGTCGTGCTTCACCGGGATCGGCGCCGGGCCGGTGGCCCCGGGATGTGAGCGACTCGACATGGAGGGCGACGAGGATATCGATTGCGACGACTGGCTCCCGTTCGCGCAAGCGTGGACCGCGGCTGATCCTTCAGCGGGGTTGGAGGCGTGCGTCGCCGTCGATGTCCCCGTAGTATCGGAATGGGCTATGGCCGTCATGTCGTTGGTGCTTCTCACCGTTGGCACCCTGGCGTTCCGGACAAACATGGCTCCTGTTCATCTCAGAACGTCCATCCTATCCTGAACCACGTGAACCGATTCGTCGCCCGGCACAAGTCTGACGGCAAAGCCGGGTGCGCCCCTGACGCACCACGTCTTTCGGCTCCCCTGTGGACGCTGTTCGTCGCCGGGTGCCACCGCCCGCTTGCAGGTTGACCCTAAGTGCGAAGACGCCACAATGGCGTCTCGGTACTCCGGCCCGCGTTGGCGGCGGAGCATCTGGAGAGATCGCCTCATGACTCGTCGAAATGACGCTGAGCTTGACCTGTTGCAGTACTCCCACGACGCAAATCGTTCCGCGACACACCACAGACCACTGCACGGCGGTTACAGCTATGAGAAGATTCTCGGCGTTGATCTTGTACAGCGCTGCTTGGCCACGTTCGAGAGGGCACACGACAAAGTGAGAGTGCTGGACATCGGTTGCGGAGACGGATGGGCTCTGCACCAACTGCAAGAAGAACTGAGACGCCGGACATTGGACCATCATTTCGAATTCTACGGTCTCGGCATGAACCGCTATCCGCGCATGTACATAGATTCCGATCATTTTATTCACGCTGGAATCAACCAACTTGTCTATGGCGGTCCGCCATTTGATCTAATATTTTCCGTGTTCACTCTTCATTATGTCTGGCACAAGATGGAAGCCGTCGAGAAAATACACAATCTTCTTATGGCCCATCATGCGGAAGCGCATATTCACTTTCCAGGTTTCCTGGTGAGAATCGATGACGACGTTCAGTTGGATGAAGAACTCGGCAACGAACGGTTTTCCAGCGTAGTAAAGTCGTTTTCCATGCGGGAAAGAAATCCCGATGTCCAGTTTCGCGTGGTGCCGTATACCAGCGATGATGAGGACGGCGCCTCCTTGGGATCGTTCGGTGTTCTAAGCATGTCCAAGTCGGACAAGTGGCTTGATTGCGGGTTCTTGTATACCGGATGCGAACTTGTCCCTTACGGATCGAATTGCGTATACGTTGCATCGAACTACCTGCGAAGGAGGACTCTGTTTGGGAGGACCGGCTTTGAGAAACTGACGCTCACGCGGAGGATGAAAACCTCGACGGAGCACATAAAGGACTATCAATATGATATTCAGTTGGATCTGTGCATTCACAGCAATCCTTCACCGCATATCATCATCAACTACCCTGGAGCCAACCGCGATGTGGATGGGATCCACGGGAGATTCAAATCCATTGCGGCCGAACTGCAGGACAAGCATCTCGCGCCGATGGTTAGAGCGAACAACCCATTCATTCGAAACGTGGACTATCCTTCCATGCTGAGGGACAACTTGAGATTCATCGTGGATTACGTCCTGGAGCATGCGGAGGAGATATGCGGTAATCTCAAACCGACTTTGTATCTGATGGGCCACTCTGCCGGCGCGTCAGCCATCGGGGCTATTGCTTCTGCCTATCGCGAAATCGAGAAGATTCTTCTTCTTGCACCGTCATTGGATGCTGGAAAGGATGAGATAAGGGAAGGGCTGCGGGATTACGCTGGAGAGATGTATATTGTGGTGGGCATGGATGATAGGGTGATATTGCCGACCGAATCGAAATTCCTCTATCATGTAGCGCTCGCGGCCTCACCCAAGAAATTCGTGGCGCTCTGGAATTGCGACCATGATTTCAGCGGAGTAAGAAACTACGATCTGCTGCGCAAAGCGCCGCTCTGGGCTTTCTTCGGTGACAAGGAATTTCCAGATGGGAACGATCCTTTCGAACCGCGGGATCTGATCTACAGATAGTCGACGTGCTGGCGCGGTGATTGTCGCGCCGGCCGCTGGCTCGGAGCCTATCCCAGAAACTCAATCAGGGTGCCACTGGCGGCGCGTCCGCCAGTGCCGGCCTGCGACCGTCGCCGGATTCTGAAATAGTCTCTTGATGTAGGCACTGAACAGCATATGGAAGACGGGCAGCAAGGCATGAGTAGGGCACTCGGCGATGGGCAAGGCGAAGACCTGCGGCGACCATCCCGGAGGCAATTGGTTCGGGCACGTGATTCACCTGGTCTACAGGGCTCGTTCGTCGCCGTCTTCTTCCGGTTTGTGCGATCGACCCGCGCCCGGTAGGTCACGCATGGTCTCACCGTGAGGTGTCTGGGTGGCGGCTATGCGCCAGGCACAACCACATTCGGGACAGATGGTAGCGCCGTCCGATGGGTCTACCGGTAGACCGCGGATGTCGTATCCACAGTATGGGCAACGAAGATGCGCGAGCATGATTTCGCACACGTGCTTGGCCCGGGCACGTCGGGCACTCTGCCAGAATTTCACGGCGCCCAAGGCGAACACGGCCAGGTTCGTGGGCCACAGCACATACTCCACCGCATCCACGCCGCTGCGCCATATGATCTTCCAGATAATCAGAAAGATAACGCACGCAAGGAATGCAAGGACACACGCCACGTAGCCGCGGAATTGCCACTTCGGTAACCCGAACCCCACCTCGTCAACGATTCTTCCAAGGGGATCCGACGGAATCACGTCATGGCGTCGGAAGAGCTGCAACTCGTAGGGATAAGGCACTTCACTGAGCGGCCGCGCGCATCCTTGATGCGATGGCTCCGCCTTGAGTCTGTTGGTGTCGCGGTGTCTGTCGCCATTCGATCGTCTGCCAAATGACGGTATTTTACGCCAAACTTCGAACAAGTCGCAAACCATTGCCCAACCTAGAGTGGCACGCGCGCGCCGTGTAACGAATTTAGAATGGCAGGGTAGATTCTTAACCGTCGGACAAGTAAAATGTGTTGAATCCGCGGTGCAGCAGACTCTTCGGAGTTTGACTCGATGAACGTTCACCTCATTCAAGAGGCGCTAGGGCTCTACAGCCAGGGACAGTACGAAGCGGCCGCCGCTGCATTTCGTCAGATTGGCGGTGCGGACGGTGCGTATGGCGAGGCCGATTGCCTGTATCAGCTCGGGCACAGGGACGAGGCCACGCAGGCGCTTCACCGCTGCCTCGCGCTCGACCCTGACCACGAAGATGCCCTCGTTCTCGAGGAAGCCTTGGCACGCGAGTCGGGGATGGCGGATGACGAAACCGACCGCACCAACAACGAGCGTCCATGTCTTTCGCGGACGAGGAATCGGCCGTTCGTCGGTATGTGTACCTACCCGACAATCGAGGATCTTGACAGGGTATATCAGGCCGCCAAGGAAGCGCTGCCGGAAGTGGAGAGCCATTACCGGCCGTCAGGTAACACATCATTCTCGGCTTCGCTGTTGCTGTTGGTGGCGACGCCGGTCGTATTGGTCTTGGTCGCGGTCCTTTGTGGAGGGCTGTGCCTGGGTTGGTTTTTCCTGGAATCGCGCTTCTTTGATGGGGGCAGTTTCCTGGCCGAACCGAATCCCAGGGAGGTTACCGCCTGGCTGGGCATCGCGCTGGATGTCGTGCTTGTGGTATTGCTCAGCATCGTGCCGAGTCTGATATACATCAAACTCAGCCGGTTTCTGAAGAACCGCATTGCCTGGGTCCCCGCTCTGCTTTCGGGCGTCGTCGCACTGTTGATCGCCGTCATGCTCTTCTTTCCCATGATTGAGGGGCAATCCATCGCACCTACCGCCATTACGTTCGCGTCCTATTCGATCCGCTGGCTGCTCATTGGTGCCGGCCTGCTGATCGCCCCGATTGTCGCCGCGGCCTACACTCATGGTGAACTCGATGAAGAGCGGTCTTGCGACGTGACAGGCGTGTTTCTCAAGCCTGCCCGCAGGTTGAACATCGATTTCGACTTCGGCGAGAACGCCCGTGAGTTGCTTCTGCAAGGACGTTACGACGATGTCGCACAGTTGCCGCGGTGCATCGCCGGCCACTGTGCGCGCATCACGCTCTGGTGGAACAAGAGGGCGGAATCCGCCTTCCTCGAAATGAGGGTATTTTTTGGCAGCAGTGTCGCCAAGTCGAAGAACGGTACGAAGACGAAGCGCGACAACTGGTTGGCATTCTCAACACGACTCGACCGCACTACCGCACAGCGCCTGAACACGGCGTACGCAGCGTAGCCGGCGAAGCGCCGCGATTTCGTGGACGGAATTCAAGAAGGTCTAACGAGACTCAGACTTTCAGGCCGCAACCGTGCGTTGCAGTAGACGACGTTCGGGCATCAAGGTCCGACCAACGCCAATGGCGTTGCACAGAGAAGCCCAGGGTCGCACAGCGCACCGTGGGTTAAGATCGCCCCCACCACACACAAACCCCGAAGGGGTTTTACAGGCCCGCGACGGTCATTCGGGCTTGGTCGATCGCAGGCCACGAATCTGTTGGGACTACGATGTCTATTGCATTTGTTGTCCGCGGGTTGTCTATTCGCGCACGATTGTACAACTCTTTCAGAGTTGAATGGTCCATGGTGGCACGCAACCCAGGGTGGTGCTTCGCGGCTGCGCCGCGTCGCTTGACCGTGGGCTGTTATGTTGAACTCCTTCGGAGTTCTTGCCCAACCGATTGTGAATGGTAGGATCTTAATCTCATCGTGACGCCAAGGCCGACTTCGAGCGATCGAGATTCATGAATCGCACCGTGCAAATCTCGTTCATTGGGTCGACCATATACTTGTCATGGCTGGCCATGATGGGCGTACACGAGTTCGGTCACGTTCTTCATGCTTGCTGTTCAGGCGGATCGGTTTCGAGGGTCAGCATCCCGGCATTTGGCTTCTCTCTAACGGAGATCGGGCATAATCCGAGCCCGCATTTCGTGGCCTGGGGCGGACCCGTGTGGGGCAGCCTGCTTCCACTTGGGATGTGGGGTCTTGCCCGAGCGTGCAAGCAACGATACTGGTTTGTGGTGCGGTTCTTCGCCGGCTTCTGTCTTGTCGCCAATGGTGCCTATCTCGGCGTGGGGTCAATTATCCGTGCGGGTGATGCCGGCGACCTCATGAGTTACGGGTCGCCGCAATGGCTGTTGGTCGCGTTTGGAGTCGTCACAGTTCCCGTCGGATTGTACCTGTGGAACGGGTTGGGGAGGCACTTTGGATTGGGCCGCCCGCATGGAGTCGTCGGTGAGCGCCCACCACACCCATTGTTGACCGGCGTGCTATCCTTTCGGGGGAACTGACCGA
>Ga0055452_10000144_pt1 | contig 16678 bp, 11 predicted proteins | sample China_Galinas_PW_6_FD_57735 | JGI IMG/M metagenome (GOLD analysis project Ga0055452, IMG submission 57735) | Wetland microbial communities from San Francisco Bay, California, USA, that impact long-term carbon sequestration - China_Galinas_PWC_D2 | ecosystem: Environmental > Aquatic > Marine >... | reverse complement strand
CGCCAAGGGTGTCGCACCCGAACCTCTACCGCCGCTCGGTACCGGCTCGACAACTGTACCTTGCTAGTACCGCGTTTCATGAGTCCCACGACGTTCGCATCCGTCCCCCACCCTTCGCTCTTCGAAGAATGGGGCACCCACCATAGTCGAGCGACTTGTGAAACACCGTACCAGGTTTGTTTTTTGGGGGTCGGTGACGAACTCGGCGACCGATTGTGACCCCTCGGGAACTACGAAAGCTGTGCCTCCCTTTGATACGGATTCGGCTCGGATTTCGTCGGCTCTGTTTACTGACCTGCTTGGATTTCCATCGCACGGTACACATCGTCGTCGCCCTTCGCGAAAACGAGGGCTGCCGCATGACTTTTGTCCGCCGTTTGAATGGCCGAATTGGAGGACTCTGCATTCCCCATCATTCCGGTTTTGCCGACAGGCACGCTTAGACCCGACGCCGCACTGATGGCTGCCGCCAAGCAGGCCGCACCCCATACGCCGAGACATGCGCCGGTCCATCGTTCGATCGCAATCGTTCTTTCATCAAGCGGATCCGAGCCGGCGAGGATATCATAATGCCGCGCTTGCATTCGCTGCATTAGCTCAGCTCCAGTGAATGTGCCGAATTCGCCTACCCTCGCGAGGAGCGACACGCCCCGCTCCCGAGCCCTGTCGCCTTGCTCGACAACGAACATGCACGCCCCATCGCTGGTTGGCTTGCTGCTGTCGGCGAATCCTGACGCGAGATCCGGCGACAATCGATCCACGCCGCCAGCGTAGATTATGTCAGCCCGCCCAGCGCCGATCAGCCTGACAGCTTCGCACACCGCTTCCAATCCCGAGGCGTTGCCGCTTGCCACCGTTGAGTTGGGTCCGCGAATGGACCACGCGCGTGCCAATGCGCCGGAAAGGTAGTTTCCCACCGTCTGCGGAAAATGGATGGGGCTGACAAACCGGGCGGATTGAGCGCGAACCTCATTGGCAAACTGGACCATTCCTAGCTGGCCCGCCAGCGCGCTCCCGACCACCAGACCCACACGGTCGGCCGGGTAGTGGTCTTTGTCGAGCGACGCCGATGCGAGGGCATGGGATAGCGCGATCGCGGCGATGGCCGCACCCTTGTCCTTCTTGATTTCAGGGCCCAGGTCACCGCACTCATCAAGGATCGTGTCAGGGACCGGAAAAAACCGGGTTCCCGCCTGTGTTTTTACGTTGCTTGTTGAGAGCGCAGCCAGAACCGTTTCAAACGGTCCCCAGGTGAATGGCGTCACCCAGCCGCAACCGGTGATGACGACGTCGGGATTCCGCGCTGTTTGAGTCATCATGGTTCCCGCCTTCCCAAACGATCGTGCGTCACAAGGAGCCACGTCGAGCGGCATTAGTAAGGACCGGCACGCCGGGACTTGCCCATGGGTCTTGCCGTATTGCGCGGGCAAGAGAGTCCGCCCATACTGCCCGCACTGCGTAGCGCATACTTGCGCACGCAGATGTAGATGCTCGAACCTCAATCAGAATAGCGTCCCGGGCATCAAATGTCATTCCGTCACCATTTGTCGCGCCTGTGAGTTTTTCCACCCTGGAAATCGTCATCCGAGTTGTTGGGAATCCGGCCGTCCCCACTGGCGTTGGATGGTATCAGCGCGTATCCTTCCCCTTGATTGCTCATTTGGTAAAGCCCGTCATTCTTTTATGGAGGCATATCATGACGCGTAATCGAGGGACCATGTTTTTCGCATGCGGCATCCTGCTCGCAAGTTTCGGCTGCACGGCCAAGAATGTGGACTTTTCCACCATTCAAAAGCCGGCCCGTGCCGCGGAGTTGTCGGCGTTTGACGTCTTCGTCGGTGAATGGGACTGGGACGCGGAAGTTGTGAACGCCGTCGACGCCGACAAGAAATGGAGCGGTACGGCCCAATGGTCGTGGATTCTCGACGATCGCTGCCTGCACGGCTCGATGTCGGCTAAGAGTGCCCACGCCGAATTCGAAGCCGCGGGTGTATGGAGCTGGCACCCGAAAAACGGCAAGTACATCTGGTGGATGTTCAACAACTGGGGCTATCCGCAGCAGGGAACGGCCAAGTACGACGCCGATACGAAGCACTGGACCATGCCCTTCAAGAGTGTCGGGCTGGACGGCACGACCAGCCACGGACTCTATACGCTTACGGTTGTCAATCACGACAAGATCGATTGGACGCTCACCGAGTGGGCCGACGTGTTGCACACCGTCAAAAAGTACGAGATGCAGGGAGCTTACGTGCGTCGCAGATAGTTTGGCGACCGGTGTGTTCTAATCCCTCAGCGGAGTCGATGCGTGCTGTGCGGTTGCTCGCGGATACAGCGCGCGTCGTCCGCTCGCGAAACTGACAAGTCAAGCCGGCGACGACAACTCTAGGGCGGTACGGACGATGCCATGACTCTGGCGGCCGCCGATCGTGGGTGCCGTCGAACGATTCGAGCGTCTCGACTCAAAACGACGGTTATCGGCGCCATGGAGTTGCCCATCCAGCTCCACCGTCACGCCCTGCGGTGTATCGGCGCACCCATCGAAGGCGTCAGGCGCGCCGGTCGCATTCCTTGCACACCCCCGCCGCGGAGACCGCCGCGCGCTGAATTACCGTCCGATACATGCGGCTCTGCCCGACCTTGTCGAAGAGCCACACACTTCGCGATGATCGTAGAGTGCTCTGTGCGGCGCCCCGGCGAGAAGCCAACGTGAAAGCGACCCATTGTTCACGTAGTTATCGAGTCCTGTTGGAGTTCACGAACCGTATTGTAGACTCGAAAGGTGGATTAGGGACGCGACATCGCCTCGTGGAGGTGTTTCTGCGCCCAGGGATCCGCGGTTCGCATGCGTTTTATTAGGACGATACAGCGATGACCTTACTCCGCCGTGTGACTGACGACGAGGTTGGTGTCCCGCAAGTGAATCGCATGGTTCGCTATCTTTTCGGGGCGGTGGCGTTCTTCTGCTGCGCGATGTTGGTCATGCTGCACGGTACCGGCCCGGTGCAACACCCGATCGCGCTTTCGTTTCTGACCTCACTTAGCGCGGCCATCGGCGGGGCTTGCTTTTCGTGGGTCTCGGTCGTCCGCATCAACTGTAGCACCAAGACCATTACGCGTCGTTGGGGGTTCTTCTTCGCCGGATCACCCACGGAAGAGACCATCGAACCGACCGCCGTTCGGTTGTTGGTCGATACGCATGATTCGGGACACTTGCCGCTCGATCACCATCTGATCATGTTGGTTCATGCCAAGGGGCAATCATTGATTCGCACGAGCTGGTGCCTGGATTCGGCGCGACGGCTGGCCGAGGAACTTTCCGACTTTCTCGAGACGGAACTCTACGAGGACCGCCTCACCACGAAGGCACCGTGGTTCAAACCACTGATGGGCATTGGCATCGAACCAGGCCAGTGGTACATCGGGCGATCAGGGCAAACGGATGCGCGGCTGTTGAATGCCGATGCGCGCACGACGCACCGAGGATAAAGGCGCCCGCCGAGAAGGCGGTCGAGTTGCCTGTTTGTCTTATGGCGCGTCAGAAAGCCAACGGCACCCAGGCCACGGCATTAGAGTTCTATCATACACTACATGTGAATCTCTGGCGCATCCTCCTCCACCGTGGCACGGCGCGAATCCCAGAAGATAAAGGCGCAGAGTACCAGGAAGGCGACAAGGCCGAGCCAGTTGAAGATCCTTCCGACCGATGCCGGGCTACTGCCTTTGTTGATCAGGTAGCTCTGGACATCCACGGCGAGGATAAGCGGCTTCGTCCAATCCCATGACTTCAGACCGTTCAACACCACGCCGATGATAGCCGCGCCTGCGATGAACCCGGAAGCAACAACGATTCCCTTGCCGTTCCTTGCTTTCTGAAGAGATTCGTCCTTCGTCCCCTTCTTGACCGCTGCCGCTACCAGCGCACCAACAAGAATCGGCGCATTGAGCCCCATCGGGAGATACATTCCCAGTCCAAAGGCCAGCGGCGAGATGCCGATCAATTCGAGTAAGAGGGCAACCATGATGCCGACGCCATAGGGTAGCCACGGGACCTGTCCCGACTCGCCAAGAAAACTGTCCAAAGCGCTCTTCATTAGATTTGCTTGAGGCGCTTCAAGCGCCTTTGTCGGATTGAGCTCTGGATCGAAGCCCCGAGTGTCTGCAAGCAGCATAATCGTGCCTGTTACGACTACTGAGGCCAACAAACAAGAGGCGAGGCAACTCCACTGAATACGTCGTGGGCTGGCGCCGGCCCAATAACCGAGTTTGAACTCAGTCACAAGGGTTCCGGCAACGGATAACGATGACGCCACGACGCCGCCCACGAGCAATACCGCAAGCTGTCCGCCGGCACCCTTCTCCAGTCCAGCTGCCATTAACGCAACAGCGGTCACAATAATAGTCGTTACAGTCATTCCCGAAATTGGCGTTACTGAAATAGTTGCGATCGCCCACGCCGATACCGTAATGAAAATGAAGGAGACGCCCAACGCCAAGAGTACCGATACCGCAGTCAAGTAGTTCGCGCCCTCCATGCCTTCCAGGACGAACGCGCGAAGGTAAATTGCCAACGCGACTGTAGTTAGAATGCCCATCAGTCCAAGCACCGGATAGCTAATATCCTCATCTGTTCTGTTTATCTCGATCACGTTCTCGTGTTTGCGGATTAGGCTACCGAGCGCCTCACGGAGTGCCGTCACAATGATCTTGCTCATTTTCAGAATCGAAAGCAGGCCCGCCGTGAAGATGCAGCCAATGCCGATATTCTTCGGAATATTGCTGAAGATGGTGCTGGCATCTGTCGCTTTGATCACCGGATTAATGGTCTGCAGCGCTTCCAGGCCCAACGGTGCCAATAGGGGGACTATGACGCAGAACGACAGAAACGAACCGGCCATTATGATCGATGCATAACGCACGCCGATAATGAACCCCAGTCCGATGAATTCGGCACCGGTGTTCATCGAGAAGACTGCCTTTATTTTTTCGGTCAGGTTGGTCCAGAACTCCCCGGTAAACGCAAGCGCAGAGGTTGATTTCTCGACTACCTCGCCCGTGGCTTGCGCCTTTTCATTCCATCCGACGTGGATCTTTCCCGTCGTGAACTGCTCAGAGAACAAGTGAAAAGCCGCAGTAATGACCGTATAGATCGATGCGACAATAAACGAATATATCAAGATGAATGCGTTCTTGCCGCCCCCCTGCCCGGTGACCAGGATCTCATTCGTTGCGGTGCCTTCAGGAAACGGCAGTTTTCCGTGCATTTCCTTCACGAAGTAGCGGCGAAACGGTACTAGAAAGATGACGCCAAATATCGCCCCCAAAAACGGGATCAGGGCGATGTGCATGAATACCGTCCAACTACTCAAATCCAGCTTCTCGTTGATCTTGAGAAGGTAGATGGCCGGCATGGTGAAGACGGTACCGCCAGCCACCATGCCGGATGTCGTGCTGATCGCCAAGATGTTGATGTTCTCGATGATGGTGCTGCGGCGACGCCCTGCTTTCAAGAGGAAGCCGGAAAGCCCTACCGCCAGAATCGAAATGGGAATGGCCGTCTCGATGCCCTGCCCCACCTTCAGCGCCAAATAGGTCGCGGCCATCGCGAACAGGATGTTCATGGCCAGCCCGAAGATGATCGACCGGGTCGTGATCTCCGGCGCCGTGATCTCCGGCGGAACCATGGGCACGTATTCCTCGCCCGGTTTGAGTTCGCGATAGGCGTTTTCCGGTAGCTTGCTCTGGATTTGCGGTTCGGCCATTCCTGCTTCCTTTGACGTATTGAGCGTATTTCCCCGCGCACCCGCGCCGCGCCGTGCGCCGCCACGCGTTCTAGAGTTTCCAGAATACCACGATGCCGAGTCCAACGGAAGTGGCTTTTCGGCATGACGCCCCGTGACCGGATCTATCGCATCCGCCCCGCCCGCACACCGGCGGCGGCAGGCGGACAGTCCGGCTGTTCCTGCGTGCACAGCCCGCCGCACCTCGTCGTTTGTCCTCTATCCCGCCTCGTTTCACAAACCGAGGTGGTGCAGCAGTTGATTGTTGGTTGGATTCGCGCTACCTTCCGCGCATGGGAGCACAGCCCCGAGTCCTGATCGTCGAAGACGAGACCGATTTGCGGGAGTTGATTCGCTTTAATCTCGCAAAGGACGGCTACGACTGTTGCGCCGTATCTGACGGCGAGGCGGCGCTGCGAGAGATTGAGGGCACCCCGCCCGACGTCATTATTCTCGATCGCATGATGCCCAAGCTGTCCGGCGATGAGGTCATTACACGGCTGAAACGGCAAGACGCCACGTCGTCGATCCCGATCATCATGCTCACGGCCAAGGCGGAAGAGTCGGATGAACTGGTCGGTTTTGCCTTGGGTGCGGACGACTACATTACCAAGCCGTTCAGTCCAAAGCTGCTCGTCGCGAGGGTAGGCGCGTTACTTCGCCGCCGGGAGACGGACCAGCAAAGTACGGGAGACCAGGTCTCGATCGGTCCCGTTCGAATTGACGTGGATCGCCATGAGGTTCACATCAACGATCAGCGGATTCAGTTGACGGCCATGGAATTCCGCCTGCTCCAAACACTCGCGAACGCAAAGGGGCGAGTACTCAGCCGCGAGCAGCTCATTAACGCTGTGCTCGGTCCAATGGTGGCGGTCACGGATCGGACAATCGACGTTCACGTCGCCGCGCTACGCAAGAAGGCCGGCAGCGCGGCGCCGTGGATTCAGACCGTTCGCGGCGTAGGGTATTCCTTTCGCGCACCTGATTGAAACTGCTGACCATGCGTCTTCGTCCCAAGCCCGGTCGGTTCTTCTGGAAGCTCTTTTCCGGCAACGTTCTACTCCTGGCCCTCGTTCTTGCGGTGTCTGTCTGGCTGCTGCTGCGTGAATTTGGGCGATTTCATCGCCTGGAACTTCGAGACCATTTGAGAACGCAGGCGTCGACACTTTGCACGATTCTCGGCGATCGATTGGATGCCCAAAACGCCGCAGAACTCGACGACTTGGCCAAGCGCCTGGGGACCCGCGCCACGGAGGGCACCCGCGTGACGTTCGTGCTCGCCGACGGAACGGTGGTGGGCGATTCGGAAGCCGATGTCGCGAAGATGGAATCACACGCCGACAGGGTGGAAATCCGTGAGGCGCTACGAAACGGCTGGGGGTATTCCACACGATGGTCGCATACGGTGTCACGTGAATTACTCTACGTAGCGGTCCGCGTGGGGCCGTCAGACGCACCGCGAGGCACGGTACGCGTCTCCATGGCGGTGCGGCGCATCGGTGAACGCACCAACTCCATGCGCCATCTGGTATGGATGATTGCGGGGGTGGTCTTGCTGGCAGCCGTTGCATTGGCGTTGGGACTGGCGCGGATATGGAGCCTGCCGCTGCGCCGAATCACGGTGATTGCACGCAGATTGGCCCGCGGAGACATGTCGGCGCGGGCGCGGTTCGGCGGCTCGGACGAACTCGCCGTTCTCGCCCAGTCGCTCAATCAGATGCGCGACCATCTCGGCCATCAATTATCCACGATCGAAGGGCAGCGAGAGACGCTGGCGGTCATGCTTCTCCAGCTTCAAGAGGGTGTGATCGTCTCCGACGGGCGAGGTCGCATCGTGATGCTCAACCCACAGGCCGCGCGTTTCCTGCGATTGCCCGAAGGGCCGCAAGGAGACGTTGCGGGGCCTTTCGAAGGAAAACCTGTGGAAGAATGCGTTCGGAATCACGACGTGCAGCAGATGCTGCTGCCACGAGCGGCCCGCAGAGGTGCCGTGCCGGCGACAGCCCAGGAGCGCGATTCGGTCGCTCACGCAGTGGAGGAGGCGCGTATCGAGCTTCCGCGTGAAAATGCGCCGCTGTCAGTGCTGGCGAGATCCACCAACATCGTCCTTCCCCCCATCGCCGGAAGTCCTGCATCGTTCCCGGGATCTGAAAACGTGGGGCGTTTGCTTGTGCTCACGGACATCTCCGATCTCACCAAAACGATACAGATGAAGACCGATTTCGTCGCCAATGCCTCGCACGAGTTGCGAACACCGCTGTCCGCCATTCGGGCGTCCGTGGAAACGGTGATGGCGATGGACCTCGAGTCAGAAGGAGGTGAAGCCAAACGCTTCATTGAGATGATCGACCGACATAGCGGCAGGCTGGATGCCATGGTCGCGGACTTGCTGAACCTCTCGCGCTTGGAAAGCGCACCCGAGTCCTACGAACCGGGCCCGCTCGACGTCGCTGCATGGGTGACTCGGTTGTCCGAGCAATGGGCGGAGCCAATTGCCGCGCGAAATCTGACGTGGAACGTCGGGGTGGATGAGCAGATCCGATCGATCCAGATTAGCGAGCAGCTCTTGACGCTGGTGGTGAACAATCTCTTGGAAAACGCCATCAAATTTACCCCATCCGGCGGCCACGTGGGTATCGCGATACGTCGAGAGGGCTCTTCCGTGGTCGTATTTGTCACCGACACGGGTTGCGGCATACCTGCGGAAGAGCAGGAGCGTGTCTTCGAGCGGTTCTATCAGGTCGAACGATCCCGGGGCGGCGGTGGATCGGAGGTACGCGGCACGGGACTGGGTCTTTCCATCGCTCGTCACGCCGTGGCCGCGATGAATGGGGAGATGCAGCTTACGAGCGAATTGGGTCGCGGTACGACAATCCGGATTCACCTTCCGCAAGGCTAGAGCAAGCTCTGCCTGGCTGTGGAGTCCGTAGCCGGCTTGTTCCCGGACGAGCTAAGAGGCTCCGCGGTACACCTGACCGTTTGGCGATCTCACACAAGCTTTATTCAACTGCGTACGGCCGCCGCACGGCCAGCGTACCCGCTGTCAAGATGACCAGCGCCAATGCCAGAATGCCCCACTCCGAGGCCGCGGGTACGCAGTTCTCGATTGGATCCGGTTGACAATCACCTGACACTGCATCGCAATTGTCGGTGGTGCATGGATTGCCATCGTTGCAGTCGCATGGATTGCACGCGGTGGCCCCTTCGTTGGGTTGGAACTGCCCGGTCGGACACGGCTCACACGGCTCCTCGCCGCTTGGACTGAATTGTCCCGGCGAGCAGGGAATCCCGCCCAGCTCGAACGCCCCGATATCCACGCCGTTTCCGGATATGCGTGCCGAACCGTCGAGGTCGAGGGGTAGAGGCTCCGTCGTATTCCCATCCCCATCAAGATCTTCACTATCTTGCGGGAGGGAGTCGGAGTCTCCGGCATCCACGCCGGGCGAGGTCGGCGAAAGCCGCAGATTGTCGTCCTGCGTACCGGCTATACCGTCCGGGCCGGCCGCATCGACGAACTGCGGATCGCCATCGATGTTGCCGGTTCCCGTCCAGCCGCCCTGCGCAATACTGAAGAGTACGTCCAACGATGTTCCGGCTGAAGCCGTTCGAATTGTCAAATCACCTTCCGCCTCCGGCCCATTCCATAGAATAGAATTGCGAACCTGGACGTCCGCGTCATCTACGAACAGCGCCGCGCCTCCTGCCGAATTCAGCACCGTGTTTTCGGCGATGGTGCTGTTGGTGATCACGGCATGCGCGCCACCCGCGACGGTCACGCCGCCGCCCGTGTTTCCATTTGCGTTCCCGACCAGCAACGTGTTTGTCATCGTCAAATCCGATTCAGCCTCGACATAAACGCCACTTCCCGATCCCGAGCCGGCAAGCCGGTTTCCCAAGAAGCGGCTGTTCCATATGTCCAGCTCGCTCTTGTCGGTGGCGAAGAGTCCTCCTCCCTGTGTCCGCTGTTCGTTTCCAAGGAAGTCGCATCGAACGAGCGTGGTCGAACCCTTTTTTACGTACAAACCGCCACCCCAACCATAGGTGAAGAGATCCTTGTTGCCTCTGAACACACAGTCCTCGAGCACCGATGAACCGGAGAGCGCAACATCCGCTCCCTCGCCCTCATTGATGCCATCCTGAAACATTCCACCACCGCTGATGGCCCGGTTGTCCTCGAACACGACTCGCTTGAGGATGGTACGGACGGCGTAACCATTGTGGAGTCCACCACCGTTCTGTGATTCGTTCTGACGAAACTCGCAATCGGTCAAAAACGCCTCGCAGAATCCGGGTTCACACGTTTGACAGAATCCGTCGCAGCCCGTGCTAATGTCCTGGCTAATGACCGCGCCGCCGCCGAACAATCTAGCGGTATTCGCGTGAAAGATCGTCCGGCTGATACGCGGCGAACTCGCATACGCAAAAAGCCCGCCGCCTAGTGGATCGGCCTCGTTGTTCTGGAAGAGGGAGTCGTCGATTGTGAGTATCATGTTAATCGCCGCATGATAGTGGCCACCGCCTCGTTCCGCCGTGTTGCCGTCCCATATGCAATTCTCGAACGTGCCGAAGCTGCTCAGTCCGTAGGACGCACCGCCATTGTTCTGGGCGTGGTTGCCGACAAACGCTGTATTCCTGACAGTGAGATTGGTGCCTAGAAACCAAAGGGCGCCGGCATGCCCCTGCGTCAGGCCGTCCGCGCGGTTTCCCGTAAAAACGCAGTCCTCGATGAGCGCATCACCCACCGGCGTACAATCGAGTGGGTTGTCACAGTTCTCGATCCATATTCCACCGCCTGTGCTACTGGCAAAGTTGTTCGTGAATTCGCAGTTGCGCACGGTGGCGTTACTGTTGAACACACTCATGGCGCCGCCGTTCCCGATATTGTCGTTGGGCGACTGGGCACGGTTGTCGACGAACGTGCAGTCTTCGAACAGATGTTGGCCTTGCGGGGTATTGGCCGAATCCAGACTGTTTTCGATCCATGCGCCGCCACCCTTTAAGCTCGCGCTGTTGTTGTTGAATTCGGTGCCACGTACGGTTGCGTCACCGCTCAAAACAAAGAGGCCGCCGCCTTTGTCCAGGCTAACGTTGTCAGTGAACATGCAGTTTTCAATCAACGGTTGGCTTTGCGGCGCGCAAGTCGGGTCTTCGTTGTGTGCAAGCCACGCGCCACCTCCTTCGGTGACTGCCGAGTTGTTGATGAAGGCGCAATTTCGAACGACGGAGCTGCCACTCTGAATGAGCAGCCCGCCCCCCTTTATGAGGGTGGAATTGTCGCGAATCGTGCAATCCTCGATCAGCGCGGCGTCGGTGTGGATGTTGATCGCACCGTGATTGAGGGACCAGTTGTCGCGTACGATACAATTACGGATCGTCGGCCCGCCCGGAATACACATCGCGCTGTCCAGACGAAGGTGCAGTCCGCTGCCTTGGTTCGTGTTCGCGGGTCCGGTGCCGTCGGCATAACCGCCTGACACCGTGAAGCCGTCCAGCACCGCGTCCGTGGCGTTGGGATCGTTGTAGGTGACGACGTGGTAACTGTTGTCGGTCCTGTTCGCAAAGTCCGGCCCGTCATCGCCCCCAAGGTCGCCACTGAGCATCGTCTCGTTCAACACGAGATCACGTGCATCCGGGTCAGCGGTACCGCAACCAGCGTAGCCGCCGACTACCGTTACGCCGCTCTTCAAGACAAATGTGGCGAGACGATCACCTGTTGTCTGGCCGGCGCCGTCGTCCGGACGATAAACTCCGCCGGCCACGCGCACCTCGTCGCCGAACGAAGCTACTGCGAGCGCGTCCTGGAGGTTGCGGTAGGCGTCACACCAGTTGGTGCCGGTGGGAGACCCACCCGTCGAAGCGGCGTCTACATACCAAACGGCGGCCCGTCCGGGGGTGGCTTCCATCGCTCCTGCGCATAACAAACACGAGAAGGAAATCGTTGCTTTCAAACGCTGTTGCATGGTTCTCCTCCCATTGTTAAGTGACTTGTCTTCGCATCGTATCAAAATCCTGCGCCCAATGCTAGGCAATTCCGCCGTGCGACCGACATTTTGCATTGCCAAAGGCGATATTATCTCTGATTGCCAGACGATGAACTATGTGAAATTGGGCGATTTGACGCATTCCGTCCACACTCGTATCTCAGAACTGTGGGATAACGAGAGCCGCGAACGGCTAATGAAGGCGTGCACGTGAATTGCAGCCGAAGGGCGAAGATTGGCCGCCTTGAAGTGTGTCGACTGTACGTGTTGGAGGTAGGGATTCGCCAACCGTGCGGAACCGCGCCCATCCAACGCGCGATGACCTTCGGTGCCACTCAGTACCTGCAGTGCACACGAGCGGCTCTTGCCGATCCGCATCCACTCGACGGTGCGCTGAGGCCGCTCCCCGGCGGCCGCAGTACCGATTCCGTGGCCGCGTTGTCGAGATATCACAGAATTCAAGCTTAACGAAAACTTAACAATTCGCTCACCATGTCTTAATCCGGCGCGCCCATCATCCTCGCCGAGGCGTCAGAGGATTCGTTGCATACAGCGGCGACTACGAATTGGCTTCCAGCACGTTGTCGTTCAAGACATTCGCGCTGAAGACAAATTGGGAGGCAGTATGAAAACGTTCACTACCTGTGGGGTGCCCGCCCTACTACTCGCACTAACCGTTGCGGCCGTGCCAAGCCGGCATGCGGTAGCCCAGAGCGCGGGAGAGCCCGTGTCCTCGACGAACGAATCCGCCAAGGCGGACAAAGCCGATGCCCCGAAGGCGGGCGACGTTGCCCCCAAAACTGCGAAAGAGCACAAGCCCTACGATCTACGCACAACCAAACGGCTCACCGGCGATTGGGGCGGCGCGCGTACCAAACTGGAAGACGAAGGAATCACGTTCAAAATCGACGTGATGAATCAGATCATGGCCAACCTTCACGGCGGGTTGGAAACGAAGAACGGCCATGACACCGCTGGCAGCTACGAATTCAACGTGTACCTCGACTTGGAAAAAATGAACCTTATCGACGGCGCTGAATTCTGGATTCGGGGCAAAGGTACGTGGGGCGGCGACGACAGCGACTTCGACAAGGAGAAGATCGGCGCATTTTTCAAGACCAACCAGGACGCCGGTTCCGAGGAACCGATCTTCGTCGACAAGTGGCACTACCGACAATATCTGTTCGACAAGAAACTCGAGCTTCGCATCGGGCGGATGGAGCCGGTCAAGGATCTGTTCGATCGCAGCAGTGTCATGGGCCACGAGGACAAGTGGTTCCTGAATCGCGCACTCGTGCGGAACGCCACGATCCCGTCCCACAAGGGCCTTGGTGTTTTTCTGAAATGGAAGTTCTCGAAGACGGCGTATCTGAGCGCGGCCGCACTGGACGCCCAGGCCCAAGACCGCCAGACGAATTTCAATACGGCGTTTCATGATGAAGACTGGTTCCGCTATTTCTTCGAGTTGGGGTGCACGCCGAGCCTGAAATCGAAAAACGGCGACCTGCCGGGACTCTATCGCATCGGCACCTGGTACGATCCCACACGAAAGACGAAGTTCTTCGACACGTTGGGCGGCCTTCGTGCAGAGCGCCACGAGAGCGGCGATTGGGGGTTCTACGTAGGCTTCGATCAGATGGTCTGGAAGGAAAACGACAACCCCAAAGACAAGCAGGGTTTCTCGATTGCCGCCCGATACGGCTACGCCCACGGAGACGTCAATCGGGTCGACAACTTCTGGGCCTTTGGCACGAAGTACCAGGGGCTAGTCTCGGGGCGTGACAAGGATCTATTCGGAATCGGCGTGGCTCAAGGCATCATGTCCGATCAGTTTCGCAGGATACACGCCCGTGCCGATCGTGAGACCGTGTACGAGATGTACTACTCGTATCAAGTGACACCCTGGCTCACGATCAGTCCGGATCTCCAGTTCGTGACAAATGCCGGAGGTGACAAGGATGATGACAACGCGCTCGTGGCCGGCATCAGGATTCGAATGGTTCTCTAATTCACTTTGATGGAAAGGAATGATTGGATGCGTAGCAATCTAGGCAAGAAGGGTAGAGCGGCATCGCTCGCGATTCTCACGGTCGGTATAGCTTTCAGTTCGTTCTGTTCGGCGGTCGACTTCAGGCAAAACGCCGTCGCAGGTACGATGTCTTTCGTCAAGGGCTGGGTGGGCGATCTCTGGACTGCCTTTATCCCTGGTCCCGACGATTTTGTCGGTAACGCGGGCTGACCGGCGGCGCGGATTCACCGCGTTGTGCGTTTGACGCGATCAATGTCATCGAGGCCGGGCGAGATACGTTCCAGCCTCGGATCGCGATGCCGCACCGACCACACACACTCATCAGGGAGACTGAATAATGAATTGGCGAACAACTCAGAGAAAGAAACGCACGCTATCGGCGCGTTCGTTTGCGACAGTCGTGGCCGGCCTCGTGGCGTATGCGACCTTTGGCGGCACGGCCCAGGCACAACTGAAGGGCGATGTCAAGGTCGATGGATCCAGCACGGTGGCCCCAATCACGATGGCTGCTGCTGAATTGTACCAGGCCGAGCAGCCGCGCGTCCGCGTCACGGTGGGCATTTCCGGTACCGGCGGCGGCTTCAAGAAGTTCCTGGCGGACCGTGCCGACCTGCGGACGGACATCAGCGACGCGTCGCGTCCGATCAAGGGCAAGGAAATCGCCCGGGCCAAGGAACTCGGCATCGAGTACATCGAGGTTCCGATCGGCATCGACGGAATCGCGGTCGTCATCAATCCCAAGAACGACTTTTGTGATTCTCTGACCGTCGACGAGCTCAAGAAGATCTGGGAGCCGGGCAGTGCCATCACGAGTTGGAAGGACATCCGTCCCAGCTTTCCCGACATCCCGTTGAAGCTCTACGGTCCGGATACTGACAGCGGCACCTTCGATTACTTCACGGAGGCCATCGTAGGTGAATCGCGGTCGTCGCGAAGTGACTACACGGCGAGTGCCAGTGACAACGTGCTGGTACAGGGTGTCGCCGGCGATAAAGGGGCGCTGGGGTACTTCGGCTTTTCCTACTACGAGGCCAATAAGGATAAGCTCGGACTTGTCGCCGTGGATAACAACGTCGGCAAGCCGATCAAGCCGAGCCTCGACGTGATTCGCTCGGGCGCCTACAAGCCGCTTTCGCGTCCGATGTTCATTTACGTGAACAAGGAATCATTCACCCGGCCCGAGGTCAAGAGTTTCGTCACGTTCCTGCTGAAGAACGCGCGGTCGATCGTCGAGCACCCGCGCGTGAACTACGTCGCCTACTCGAACAAGCTCTATCAGATGGGTATGAGCCGACTTGAGGCAGGCAAGACGGGTTCCGTCATGGCCGCCGCACAAATGCACGGTGAGCCGACGTCTGACATGGAACAACTGTACGGCTCGCACTAAACGAGAGACTCGTTTCGTCGCATAACTTCGCGCCAATGTGCGGCGAGACCTCTCTCGAACAGGATAGCCCCCCGCCGCGACGGCATTGCCGTTAGGTGGGGGCTTTCGTGCAACGAATCGCTGGTGTGCGGTAGCAACTTTGCCCAATACGAGGCAGGTGTTGCGCGAATCGAGGCGATGGGAAGAATATGTCAACCGCCATTGTGACCGTCAAGGAGAAGTTGATCCACTTCCTCCTGTTCACCTGCGCCCTCATCTCCATCGCCACGACGACGGGCATCATCTGGGTGTTGGCAAGCGAGTCCTTTTTCTTTTTCAAGGAGGTTTCGCCCTTTGCTTTCTTTTTCGGCACGCGATGGTCGCCGATTCTCGTGCCGACCAGCTTTGGTGTGCTGCCGCTGATTTGCGGTACTTTCATTGTGGCCGTCGGCGCCCTGGTTGTAGCCGTACCAGTGGGCTTGGCTTCGGCTACCTTTCTCAGCGAATACGCACCCATGACGGTGCGAAGCATACTAAAGCCGACCCTGGAAATCCTGGCAGGCGTGCCTACCGTCGTGTACGGCTATTTCGCACTGACTTTTGTCACGCCCTACGTGTTGCAGCCGCTTATTCCCAATGCGGAGGTCTTCAACGCTGCAAGTGCAGCGCTCGTCGTTGGGGTGATGATCATCCCCACCATCTCGTCGTTGTGTGATGACGCCTTTCGCGCGGTACCCAGAAGCCTTCGTGAGGCTGCATATGCCGTGTCCGCGACGAAGCTGGAGGTATCAACACGGGTTGTCCTCCCCGCAGCGATGTCCGGCGTGGTGGCCGCCGTCCTCCTGGGGCTTGCCCGCGCCATAGGCGAGACCATGGCTGTCAGCCTTGCGGCTGGCATGACGCCCAAGATGACGCTCAACCCGTTCGAGAGCGTGCAGACCATGACCGGCTACATCGTGCAGGTCAGCCTGGGTGACACACCGGCCGGGACCATTGAGTATCAGACCATCTTCGCCGTCGGCATGACGTTGTTTATGATCACGATGACGGTCAACGTCGTCTCGCACCGCGTGATGCGGCGCTTCCGGGAGGTCTACGAATGACGGCCGAATCCGCATTCGAACCGCGCTTGGCGCAGCGCAGGAGATGGGGCAAGGTCTTTGCCGTCGCATGCGCCGTGTTGAGCCTTTTTGGGATTGCCGTGCTGACCGTCTTGCTGGTCCGCATCGTGAGCGAAGGCTGGCCTTGGCTAACCACCAAGTTCTTGACCAACTTTCCCTCCGTGTTGTTTCCTGAAAATGCCGGCATGAAGAGTGCGATTTACGGCACGCTCTGGTTGATCGGTCTGACCGCGATAACATCCCTTCCTGTCGGCGTGGGAGCGGCCGTCTATCTGGAAGAATACGCGCCGAACAACCGTCTGACCGGGTTCATCCACCTGAACATTGCCAACCTGGCCGGCGTGCCGTCCGTCGTATACGGCATATTGGGTCTGGCGGTGTTTGTTCGGCTACTCAATCTT
>Ga0055452_10000141_pt1 | contig 16811 bp, 12 predicted proteins | sample China_Galinas_PW_6_FD_57735 | JGI IMG/M metagenome (GOLD analysis project Ga0055452, IMG submission 57735) | Wetland microbial communities from San Francisco Bay, California, USA, that impact long-term carbon sequestration - China_Galinas_PWC_D2 | ecosystem: Environmental > Aquatic > Marine >... | reverse complement strand
GGAAGGTGAGGCCCAAGAAATGCGAAACGATCCTTGACAACGGACAGCTTCATCATGGATACAGGGCTATTTCGTATCGCGACTCGCAGACCCAGGGCGCTGCCCTGGGCTGACATGTGTCCGCCCTTTCAGGGCGAAAGGCAGCCGCACGTGTGGCGTGAAGCGAGACTGACGACTTGTGTAAAACGACTAGGCACCTCGCCGTAGGCGAAGAGTCGGCACGGCCTATCAGCAACTGCCAGGTTCGCAAAAGTGGCAAGTCTCAACTGCTCGCCGACCGGTACCAGCGCAGCGCCAGCCGAAACACGACCGTACACACGCCCAACAGAACGATCCCCGACACCATCACATACACCACCATAAACGGTTCGAAGGTGCGAACCATGACGTTGGCGGGAAGATTGGACACCATCAGCACCGGTAACACGAAGACCAGACCGAACCACAGTGCGCCGCCCGCGAACTTGCGATAAATCTCGGCCGGGTAGCGCGCAATACTCACGGTATAAAACCACAAGTGATCGATGCCGGTCTGGCGTATGAGCCACACGCTGGTGATGGCGAACATGAACAGCAGGGAATAAAGAATGATTACGCCACCTACGATCAACATGCAAAACAGTGCTATTTGAGCGGCAATGATCTGCGCGTCTATCATCCTCGTGGCATATACGCACAGCGCGATCGACACCGGCACGCTGGCCAGTGGCGAAAAGTCGATCCGTTCGAAACTCAAGAGAAATTGTGGGCTTGCGGGTCGTACCAGCACAAAGTCCAGATCGCCGGAGCGGATCAACTCGCTCACACGCCAGCAATTTCCGAAAAACAGCGCCTCAAACAGCGACGTGACCAGCATGTGCGTGCCCATCAGGAAGATGTACTGTCCCTCCGACCAGCCGCGCACATCCAGCGTCTTTGTAAAAATGACTTTGATGAAGACCAACAACATGACGATCCACAGGATTTCGCTGGCGACGTTGACGATGAAATGCCCGCGAAAGCTCATCTCGCGGATGAGGCTGTTCTTCCAGAATCGAAGCAGGATGCGTCCGTAACGAGCGTGCACGCCGTCAGCCTCCAAACGCCGCGTACCGTTTCAATCCGCGAAGCCACGCAATCCGCGCCGCCGATCCCAACACGACCACCCAGACCATTTGCATGCTGATGACGTGCATCGCGGCACCCGTATCGAGCCGCTGCAAGAGCAGTAGCGTCGGATAGTATGTTTCGTAGGCAAAGGGCAGGTTGGTGACGACGCTTTGCAGGCCGGCGGGGAGCAGGCTCAGCGGAAACATGTGGCCACTGAGAAAGTACTGCATCACCATGACGACATGAATGAAGCTGCCCACCTCGAGAAACCAGAAACCCAACAGGCCCATCAGACTGTTGAACATGAAGCCGATCAGGAACGACAGCCCGAGAGAAAAGACGGACAGCAAGAGCATGGAGCCTGTCGGCCAGCCCGGCAAATAGCGCCGGCAGAGCCAGAACACCAGGGCATATGGGGTGGCCGCCATCACGAAATAGACGAGCTTGTGTGCGACGCGCAGGGACACATTGTAGCCGAGGTAGTCGATCGGTTGCAGGAGGTACTTGCGGAGGTTGCCGTCACGGATGTCAGTGGCGATGTCGGTGGCCAATCGCGGCATCGAACCGAAGGCCCGCGATATCATCAGGAACAAGTAGTACGCCACCATTTGCTCGTACATCAGATTGCCGAGTTCCACCTTCTGTGAACCGTCATAGATGGCTCTCCACAGAAGAATCGTCGTGATGATGGGAATGAAGCGCAAAAAGGTGGCAATGAAGAAATCGGCGCGATAGACCAGTCGGTCCGCCAGCGCCACGCGGAAGACGACGAAGTACTTACGCATGGCTCGCCTCGGCCGGTGCCGATGCCTGCAGCGCATCGGCATCCTCAAACACTTTGCCGATGACGTCCTCGATCGGCGGCTCCTCGATAATGATGTCGTCGATTTCGTACGATTCCAAAAGGGTGCTTGTGTGCTTCGCGACCCATTCGCGCGCCATGCGCAGCGTCACCTTTGGCGGGTTCAACTCGACCACCTCGCCGAAAGCGCCGAGTTGATCCGGCATACAGCCGTCACGGAATTGCAAAGTCACGAGCTTGTGTTGTGCGAACCGGTGCAGGATGTCGCGCAGCGGCCCGTCGTGAATGAGCCTGCCATGATTGATCACCATGACGCGATCGCACAGGGCCTCGATGTCCTTCATGTAGTGGCTGGTCAGCAGCACAGTCACCTGCTTCTGCTGGTTGTACTCCTTCAGGCACCGCCGGATGGCCGATTGCGCGACGACGTCCAGGCCGATCGTCGGCTCGTCGAGAAAAAGAATGCGCGGGGAGTGCAGCAGGGCGGCGATCAGCTCCATCTTCATCCGCTCGCCGAGGCTGAGTTCGCGCACCGGCTGGTTCAGCAGATCCTGTACGTGCAGGAGTTCCGTCAGCTCGCCCAACACGCGGTCGAACGTGTCGTCTTCGATGGTGTAGATTTCCTTGTGCAGCCGAAAAGACTCCGCCGCGGGCAGATCCCACCAGAGCTGGTTTTTCTGCCCCATGAGCAACGCGAACTGCCGACGATAGGCGTTTTTTCGCTCCCAGGGAATGAAATCGAGCACACGCGCGGTGCCCTCCGTCGGGAAGATCAAGCCGCTGAGCATCTTGAGCGTGGTGGTCTTGCCCGCGCCGTTGGGGCCGAGAAAACCCACCATCTCACCGGCCGCGATATCGAAGCTGATGCCGTCCACGGCGTGAACGTGTTTGTACTTGCGGTGAAACAACGACTTGACCGACGCGCCCAATCCCTGCGGCTTGCGGTGTACGCGATAGACTTTCTTCAGGTTTTCAACTGTGATCATGCTCATCGTGCACCATGGTAGCGAATGAGCAGGTGATAGAAAGTGCTGATGACGGCGGCGCGTGACATCCCGGTGCAACGAAAGGCACGTTATTGCGCTGGGCACCTCTAACTGCTTACCAGCGGCCGCGGCATTTCCGTCTCGACAGTCGGTTCATGTGGGAAGCCGCCACGGCGAACCGCCAGACGCCCAATCTGCTTGTGCATCGCCTGCGAGGGGATACACTGCCCGCATGACGCCAGGACGAAAGATACGATTGACCAGTTTTGCGAGTTGCGCCGGTTGAGCGGGTAAGCTCCCTGTGGAGTCCCTGGTGCACGTGCTGCACCAACTACCCGCCAATGAGCATCCGGACTTGCTGGTCGGCACGAATCATTTTGACGATGCGGGCGTGTTCCGCATCGACGAGAATACTGCGCTCGTACAGACGCTGGATTTCTTCCCCCCTTTGGTGGACGACCCCTATGAATTCGGGCGGATCGCTGCCGCCAATGCCCTGTCGGATGTCTATGCGATGGGCGGCGAACCACTCACCGCCCTCAACATTGTCGGATTCCCGGACAAGGAGTTGCCGGCCGACGTCTTGGGGGAAATCCTGCGTGGCGGGCACGAGCGGGTAACGGCCGCAGGTGCCGTTATCGTCGGCGGACACAGCGTCCGTGACGCGGAGATCAAGTACGGGTTGTCGATTACAGGTCGCATCGATCCTCAACGAATCATTACCAACGCCTCCGCCAAACCCGGTGATGTGCTCGTTCTCACCAAGCCCATTGGTAGCGGCGTGATCACGTCCGCCGCCAAGAAAGAAAAGACGAGTGACGAGGAGTTGGCGGAAGTGATCCGCGTGATGACCATGCTCAACCGTGGCGGTCGTGACGCCATGGTGGAAGTCGGCGTTTCGGCGGCGACCGACGTGACAGGTTTCGGCCTGGTCGGCCACGCGTTTGAAATCGCGGATGCCAGCGACGTATCGTTGACCATCAAAGCGGACAGCGTACCCCTTCTGCCACGAACCCTTCACTTCGCGCGCCAAGGGTTTTTGACCCGTGCGCACAAAGCCACGATCGAACATTTGGGCACCCGTCTTAAGGCCACAGGTATTGAGGACGTGTTGGTTCATGTTCTCTGTGATGCCCAGACATCCGGTGGGTTGCTCATCAGCGTGCCGACCGATCGGGCCGATCGGCTTCTCGCCCGCCTACAGGAATTCGAGGTTGGGTGCGCCGTCAAAATCGGTACCGTTCTTGACCGGGACGACGTGGCCGTGCGGCTGGTGTAGTCCCAAAGTGCTGTTTGTCTTCGATCGTTGCGCCGGGGCTTCTCGCACCGCGGTCAATGCCGGACATTGTTCCACCCCAAAATCACCCCAAATATGGGATCCTGACGCCCGTTTCCGGCCAGACGAATCGTCATTGGCATACGGATTGCGAGCGTTTGCTGACGGGAGGTGTCTGTCCCCTTGAGGCCGGGATCGGGCAAACCGAGTATTGCGTGGATTCCTGCAGTGGGCTGTGATATCATGGATCATTCGCGGTGTGGCATTGCACGGCTTATGCTCCGATAACTGCGGAAAACGCTTCCGAGCCCGAGGTGGCATGGAGGAGCTCGTTTCTGTGACATAGGCATGTTTGCGGGCAGGGATGCCCGCGGTACGGACTGGAGTTGCATCGAGTAGCCTCGGTCCAGAGAGGCAGTCATGGCGAAACGTCGTAAGACTCGCACTCGTTCACAATCCGAGGCGAAGAACGACCGCGCTGCGGGAGTCCAGGCGGACCCGGGTGTCCCAGACGTGCCTCCGCCGCCACGACGCAACTTCGCCCGCTGGCGGGCGCTTAGTTTGTCACTTGTTTACGTCGTCTTCGCCGTACACATCATTCATTGGAAGGTCACGGGCAAAACGCTGGCGCCGCTGGAACTGAACGAGGTGATGTATACGCTGGAACTCGGCATCATCACGGCCGGGTTCATTTTCATGTGCCTGCTGGTCTTCGGCACGCTCATTTTCGGACGGTTTTTCTGCTCCTGGGCTTGTCACATTATGGTGTTACAGGACGCCTGTGCCTGGCTCCTGCGAAAGCTGGGGATCCGATCGAAGCCGATACGATCACGCCTTCTGCTGCTCGTGCCGCCGCTGACGGCGTTCTATATGTTCCTCTGGCCCCAGGTTGTTCGCACGTGGACCGCTGGAGCGTTGCCCACGTTTCACTTCGCTACCGATAGGGAAGGGTGGGCGTCATTTGTCACCAATAACTTCTGGCGAAACCTGCCGAGCGTACCGGTGATCATACTGACGTTTCTGGTGTGCGGTTTCGCGATCGTTTACCTGTTGGGCTCCAGGACGTTCTGTACGTACATCTGTCCCTACGGGGCTGTGTTTGCTTTGGCGGATCGCTTCTCCCCCGGTCGCATTCGCGTCAGCGACGCCTGCCAGCAGTGCGGAAGCTGCACCGCTACCTGCACCAGCGGCATACGCGTCCACGAGGAAGTCGAGCAACACGGCATGATCGTCAATCCCGCGTGCCTAAAGGATCTGGACTGTGTGGCTGCATGCCCCCAGCAGGCATTATCCTACGGTTTGGCCAAGCCTGCGCTGTGGAAATCGAGTCAGAGCGGGGGGCGGTTCGGTCTGCGGTACGACTTTACGCTGGCCGAAGAGTTGTTGATGGCCGTGGTGTTTCTCACCGTACTACTTTCCTTTCGGGGACTGTACAGCCGCGTGCCGTTTCTTCTTTCGCTCGCGCTGGGCGCGATCATGGCGTATCTGACGATCGTGGGGATTCAAATCCTCACGCGGCCGAATGTCTCGCTGGCGACACTTCGAGTGAAGGCCCTCGGAAAGCTGACCGGTAGCGGTGGAGCCTTTGTCGCCTTCTATGCGGTGCTGGCGCTGTTTGTTGCGCACAGTGCTTTTGTACGTTACCACGAGTACCACGGTTTGCGCGGCGCGCGCGCACTTGCGGGTATGACGGACCGCGAGCAGGCCGCCTCCCTCGCGTCCCGGACTTTGGAGCAGCTTGCAACCGCCGACCGGTGGGGACTGATATCCAATGAGCGCGTGGAGCGTGGAATGCTCACGGCGGCCGTTACGCTCGGACAACATGACGATGCGGTGAAGTTCGCCCGACGCGTCCTGGCGCGGCGGCCGGGTGATATTTGGGCACGCCTGAAGCTGGGACAGGCGCTGCTGCAGTTGAATCGACAGGAGGAGGCTCAAAGCGAGCTTCGCATGGTCGTCGCGTCCACAGAAGATGTGCCGGCGAACATGTATCCCACTATTGCCGCGGCGCACCGGGCGTTAGGGGGCCTCTCCGGCCGAAGCGGTGACTTCGCTACAGCAGCCGACCACTTTGCGCGCGCCATTGAGCTTGACCCCACACAAGCTGATCTCCATGCCGAACTTGGCGGAGCCTTGGCGGAGTTGGGGCAGGTGGATCGGGCGATTACTTCGCTGGAGCAGGCCATACGGCTTGATCCCACGCTCAGCCGGGTGCACTACAATCTCGGTACGCTGTTGGCCTTCCAGGGAAGGTGGGCTGAGGCGGTCGACAGCTATCGCCATGCCGTGGAAGGGCTGAACGACGACGCCGAGGTGCACAACAACCTGGGCTACGCGCTTGTGCAACTCGGCGATACCGATGCGGCGCGCATTCATTTCAACAAGGCCATTGCCGCGGATCCGAAGAACGCAGACGCCCATTTCAATCTAGGTCGCCTCCTCGCCGCGGAATCGCGCGTCGAAGAGGCAAGTGGACACTTCGCGCAGGCCGCTGCGCTCGATCCGCGATATGCCCAACTTCTTCAAGCGCCTGAGTGACGTTGGCAAACCTACAACGAAACTGGTAGAAGAGCCCATGTGGGGCTCCATGCTCCGTTGGATTACTCCGAGGCCGATTGAGGAGGACGGCTTGACGTGTTAGCGGATGCCGCCGCGGAAATCGCCACGACGCCAATCGTGGAACACGAAGCCGGATTGCTCGCCGTTTTGCTGGGCGTTCTGGCTTGTATATTCTGGGCAACACAGCACCCCGCCACGCGCGGCATCTTCAAGATCGTACCGTCCCTCGTGTTTTGCTATTTCGTTCCCACGCTACTCACGACGCTAGGCGTGATTCCCGAGAGGGCGGCGCTGTACACATGGATCAAAGATTTTCTGTTGCCGGCAAGTCTTCTGTTGCTCGTACTCTCGCTGGATGTACGCGGCATTCTACGGTTGGGTCCCAAGGCCGTGATCATGCTCCTCGCCGGCACGACCGGCGTCGTGATCGGCGGGCCGATCGCGCTTTGGATCTGCATGCGTGTCCTTCCCGAGGGCTGGGCGTTGCCGCCTGACGCGTGGCAAGGGATGGCCGCTTTATCGGGTAGCTGGATCGGCGGCGGCGCCAACTACATCGCCATAGGGCAGAGCGCGCAGGCCAGCGAGAAGATGATGGGGTTGATGGTCATCCCGGACGTGTTGGTCGCCAACATCTGGATGGGGGTCCTGCTGTTTCTCGCCGGCAAGCAACACGCTATCGATGCGCGAACCGGTGCCAACGCGCAGGCGATCCGCGATTTGGAGGATCGCATGACGGATTTCCACGAACGCGTCAATCGCGTTCCGTCTTTGCCGGATCTCATGATGATTTTCGCGCTTGGTTTTGTGGGGAGTTGGCTGAGCTATAAGGGCGGCATCTGGCTCGACGGTGTTCTCGCATCCCATGGCGAAAATGGTGCCGCTTGGGTTGGCGTGTTTCGTGAGATCATTTCGGCCAAGACCTGGAAGTTCATCCTCGTGACGACGTTCGGAATCGTGCTTTCCTTTACCGCCGTACGCAACCTCGAGGGCGCCGGCGCGTCCAAAATCGGATCGGTCATGCTCTACCTCCTGGTCGCCTGTATCGGCGCCGGGGCGGATTTCAATCTTATCAAGGACGCACCGGGGCTCGTGGTTGTCGGATTCGTCTGGATGGCGATTCACGTCATCGTGCTGCTGGCGGTGGCCAAGGTCATTCGCGCGCCGATTTTCTTTGTCGCAGTCGGCTCACAGGCCAACATCGGCGGCGCCGCCAGCGCGCCGGTCGTGGCATCTGCGTTTCATCCCTCATTGGCGCCCGTCGGAGTGTTGCTGGCCGTCGCGGGCTACGTGCTCGGTACGTACGCGGGACTCATATGCATGTCCCTTCTCAAGTACGTGGCGGGCGCCGGCGGCTAATCAGACGCGCGGGCTACCTTGCTCGTGCCATCGAGCATGCGCCACCCGATCAGCGCGGTTCCTTGTCTCTCACGATGACCAACCTCACGGACTTGGGCGTGACCTTGACGGTGATGTCGCCCCAATCGTCGGCGTACTGGCGGCTGCCGAACAGTCGCAAACCGGGCGGCCCCGCATCACCCTTCTTCTGTTTGGCGATCTGTTTTCTCTGCAACAACGGATGGAGTGGCCCGGGTGCCAACTCCGGATGAACGATGCCCACGAACTGTCCGGGCCAGCCGACGGAAAGCTTTACCTCTTGTGTCGCATTGCCGTAGTTCGTCAGTACAATTGTCTCATCGCCGGGTAACGCACGTGCAAACGCCAGAACGTTGGAAACGCCCTCGAGCTTGACGTTACGGAATCCGCCGTGTACCAGCGGTTTGAAGCGGTCGCGCAAATTGTTGAGTTGGCGGAGTAGCGCCACGAAGTCCTCGCGATAGCCGGCCGATTGGGTGCCTGTACCTTCGATATCCCGCCACCACATCGGCGCCCTCATGTCCACTCCGGGAAGTGCCTGCATGCCGACTTCGTCACCGTTGAACAGCATGGGTCTGGCGGACGCCAGGTATTGCAGCGTCACAGCCAAACGCCAATGACTGAGGACCTTGTCGCTTGGCGCACCGGGGCGCTTTTCTGCGTCGGACTCTTGCGGCTCGGACCCTGCGGCAATGGCGGCCAGCAGGCGACCTACGTTGCTCCCGCTTACAGCGGCAATTCTATTCGTACTACGCGTTGCTCCGTTCCCGACCCGGTCCGCGGCGAGGATTTTGAGCAGTCGGTCGGGATCGCGTTTCGTGTTGGCGACTCGGAAGAACGTGGCAAGTTTGCGTCCCGGTTCGTAGTCGATGGAATAGTCATAGGCCTCCGGCGCCGACAGAACCGGCTCGCTCATCGGAAAGGTGCCGGGAAAATCTCCGATGAGCACCGCATGGGGATTGATGAGCTTGATCTGTTTCCGCCAACGGCGCACTGTGCCCTCAGGCATCCGCGGCGCATCAAAGACGCCAAAGCCGTCGACGCCGTCCGAGGGATCGCCATCCCCATTGGGGTCGAGCCACCGCTTGGCGATTTCGTGAAAATAGGATTCCACGTCGGGCGCCAAACCGTCACCCTCCAGGCGGAAGGGCACGAGTTTCTGCCCGTATCCCTGGTCCGTCTGCCAACGGACAGCGGGTTTCCATTCCTTGATGCGGAACCAGTCGGAGCAGGGGGACTCGTGCTTTTGCCGGAGAACCGTCTGCAACGACCAACTCCTGTTACTGACTTGGGTGAACACGCCCCCTAGCACCACGCGAAGGTCCTTGTCGTGAGCTGCTTTGACGAAGCTTAGGAAACGCTTGTCGCTATCAGAGAATCTCCAAGTGTCGGCGTTGCGCGTTTCGCCACTGAGTTTCGCAAGACTTCCTGCAATCGCGAGTGAATCGTCGATATGCCTCAGGTCGGCGGTGTCGTATTTGTGGTCGCAGGGCGCCTGGAACACCGGCGACAGGTACAGCGCATTCACGCCGAGCCGTTTGAGGTAAGGCAGTCGCGCTTGCAGGCCCTGGATATCTCCGCCGAATGGTGTCGGCTCTTCCGAATAGATCGCATTGGGCGCGGCGCTCGATCCGGCAACGGTCCAGTCGAAGGTCCATGGCTTGGTGCCTTCCGGATCGTTTGCGGAATCTCCGTTGTGAAAGCTGGGCACGAAGACACGATACCAGCTTGCGCCGGACGCCCATTCCGCCGTTTGAACGGTTCCACCACCTCCCATGCAAGTGGCACTCAAGAGGATTGAAAATGCGCCGGACAAGATCGTTTTTTGTCCCGTCATCGGATTGCTTCCTTTCGGTGACCGCTGCGCCATCCTTGTTTTCGAACCCATCGTCGCTTGCGTGAATTCCACCGTTTGGTGGGCCGGAAGACCAGGAAGAGAATTGTAAGTGGCACGAGGGGACAGGCAAGTCGCTAGCGCAGTACTACCTGCGACAAAAGACCCTGGTCACTGTTCGGAATCCGGCTCGTTCGCAGCAGGTGAGGCCGAAACAGGATGGATTCTGTCGAACGGGATCTTGGGCGGTGTGAGGATTCCGCCGGACATGAGCACTTTGACGGCCTCCTCGACCGACCACCCGGTGGCCGAAACTTCCTCCAACGGAACGATCTGCATGTAGCCGGTGGTCGGATTCGGCGTGGTGGAAATGAAGATGGTGGCCACCTTGCGCCCAGTATCGACGTCTTCGCTGATGGACGTCAGGAAGCCCAGGCACTTCATACCGGGACGGGGAAACTCGACGAGCACCACCTGCTGGAACTGCTTCAGGTCACTGCTGCCGGCCAGTGTTAGGAAGATCCGCTTGGTCGAGCCGTAGATCGTCTTGACCATCGGCAGGTTCTCGAAGAGACGCTCCATCAGCAGGAGGATGCGGCGCCCGAAGACATTCGCAGTCAGGAGGCCAAGGAGATAGAGCAGGAACAGGGTCAGCAAGACCGCCACGAGCGGTACGATCCAGTTGACATACGCGGGCAATTGTTCCGCGGAGCCGCCGGTGCGCTTCAAGTAATACGCCAGGAAATCGACGATGTAAGGCTGTGTGGCCGACCGCGTCAGATCGAACGCGCCTTTGGCGACAACCCAAGTGACCCACAGGGGGATGATTGTGGCAAGTCCGGCCACAATGCGTGTGCGCAGCAGCGCCCGCACCGCCGGCCAAAGACGCCGCCTGGGGTGCCGCCGCCTGCGTTTTCTTGTCTCCTCGACCGCGGGAATTTCCTCAGTCACGCCGAACTCCGAATGATGCGTTTCGTGTCATCAGCATATGCGACTTGGCAATAGACGCAATGTCGAGGTAGCACTTATTCGATATTGGTGTGGCGTATCGCCTTAGGGCGATCACGAAGGGTCACTTGCCGTCTCTCCCGTGTGCCGGACACCCCGTTCCGATTGCCGGTGTGCGGCCCGTCCGGGAATTGGGCAGCGGCGTTCGGCGATCCACCCTCTGCGGGGCGTCACTGCAGCGCGTGAAAGAAGCGATCCGTTCGGGGAAGGTAGTAGTGCTCCAGATCGAGCGAGAAGATCACCGACGAGACACGTCCGACGATGGAATCGCGATCGACCGCACCGAACCAACGAGAGTCGCGGCTGTTGTCCCGATTGTCGCCCATGACGAAGTATTGATCGTCGGAGACCTTGAACGGGCCGAAATTACGCCGGGCGTGATTACCGGCGGTCTGAATGATCGCGTGAATCTGCCCGTCGATCACTTCATCCGCGGTGTATTGACGAGCAGACCGACCCACAACCGACGTACGGCCAAGATGCGCGGCGTATGGACCATAGGAGACCGGTTCACCGTTGATGATGAGCCGGTTGTGTCGTAGCTCGATCGTATCGCCCGGCAGGCCGATGACTCGCTTGACCATGCGTATTCCGTCGTCCGGTGAGAAAAACACGACGATTTCCCCACGTTTAGGTTCTGCAAAGTCGATCAGTCGCCATTCGGTGAAGGGTACGCGCAGGCCGTAGGCCATCTTGTTGACGAATATCCGGTCGCCCTCGACGATCGTCGGGTTCATCGAACCCGTGGGTACGTCGTTCCAGTCGGCCACCACCGATCGGACCGAACCGCACACGATAAGAATCAGCAATACCGGCCGTACCCAGTTACGCCAGACATGGCGGACCCTACTCTTCAGTGTTTCCTGCTTCATAAAGACACCTTCTACCGTGTGGTGGAACCGTGAACGGACGCCCATCCTACGCTGGGATTCGGGTGCGGCGAGAGAAAATTCCGTCAAAAAACGTACGGAAGTGTATTGGAGCGGTTTCCACCCGGAAGCACGGCATTGGACGCCGCGGACGCGGGTGAGCATCGATGTGGGCGTTAGGAGATCACCCGATAAAGCGACCTCCTCGTGCAGCGGATAGCGGCGGTCGCCACCGGCAAGCCAAGGAGGCAGCAGGTATCGGTTTGGTTGTCGTGTGCAGTACGGGAAGGACCGATAGATCAGGCGGTCAACAGCCTTCGTGTCACGCCTCGATAATCGCTGGGCCTACTACACCACTTCCGCAAAAGCCGGCTTTTCCGTGTGCGGCTCTGGAGCAAACACGTCCGATTCCGCCTGAGGATCGTCGTCGACGCCGAGACGATCTGAGAGTTCGCCACAAATGGCCTGAAGTTCGGCCGCGAAATGGGCCACGGCCCCATCCGCGTCTCCACGGCCGGCGACGACCTCGTTTGCCACGTCCCGCAAGCGACTCATGGTTCCGAGATGTTCGACCTCTGATTTTTTCATCTTGTCCACGGCGCGCCAAAAGAGTCCGTACACGTCCCGGAAATCGTCCTTTTTGCGAAGCGGGCGATGCTTCGGGAATTTTCCGCTCTCCAACGCGCGCAGGTGGTTTTCGATTACGCGTATCGGCCCGCACAGCCGGTGCGTCATGACAATCGCCCATAGACCGCAGGCGATTGCCGGCACGGCGGCAAAGGCCACCGCGGCCGCAATGACCGACACGCCTACGTCAAACACACTCGCGGTCGGCGTGAAAAGCGCGCGAGATCGCGCCTGATCGAACAGCACACCATAGAGAAGGACGGCCACGAATGACGAGACGACGAACACGCCTGCGATGGCCCACGCCGTATAACGCCACTGCACGGATGGATTGATGATGAAACGCTTGATGCTGCGATCACATTGCTGGCGGTCGGCCTGTCTGTTCATGATGGTCACCTCTTGTCACTCGTTACCCAAACCGGGGCAGACTCGCATCGTCAGCCTGAATCATCAGCTTGAAATGTACGATACGAAATGCCGCGTCAAAACCCGGCCGTCACGCTTGGACAAAACCGAGGCGCGGCGGCAAGACCGCCGAGAATATGGCAACTATCGCGTATCCAGCGGGGGTCTACCGGCTAGGTTGCACTTGCCTACTTCCGAAAACTCCGACCGTTGGCTACCATTCCGATAAGCGGGCCGACGGCGGCTGCCTCAGCGGTATATCAACGACGGAGGATGTGATGAGAATGGTATCGATTTTCAGCGCGGCTCTCGCGCTGTGGCCGGCGATCTGCGTCGCGGGCGAACGCGAGGACGTTCGTGCCACCTATCGAGGGGACCTGGCGCCGGTCATCGGACAGGCGATCAAACAAAACCACAACGACTGGATCGCCTTCTATAAGGACCTACACGCGAATCCGGAGCTTTCTCTTGAAGAATCACGATCGGCGGACCGCATCGTTCAGCGCCTGCGGTCGGCGGGCTACGATGTCACGGCCGGTGTGGGTGGCCACGGCGTCGTGGGCGTGATGAAAAACGGCGACGGTCCGACGGTGTTGATACGCGGCGATATGGATGCGCTGCCTGTCGTGGAAGAGACGGGGCTTGCCTATCGCAGTCAGGTAGTTGTGAAGCGCCCGGACGGTCACACGGTCGGCGTCATGCACGCGTGCGGTCATGACGTGCATCAGACGGTCCTGGTGGGCACTGCCGAGACGTTGGCAGCATCGCGCGATCGATGGCGCGGCACGCTGGTGATGATCGCGCAACCCGCGGAGGAGATCGGTGTCGGCGCGCTGGCCATGATAAGTGATGGGCTGTTCGAGCGTTTCCCGCGACCAGATTATTGCCTGGCGCTGCACGTGGCGGACGATCTGCCGGCCGGCGACATCGGCTACACGAGCGGATGGGCGCTGGCGAATGTCGACTCCGTGGATATTACGGTTTACGGGCGCGGCGGTCATGGCTCGCGTCCGAGCCAGGCGATTGATCCGATTGTGGCCGCGGCGCACGTCGTCGTGGCACTGCAGACGGTCGTCAGCCGCCGCGTACCGGCGATTGAGCCCGGCGTGGTGACCGTCGGTTCCTTTCACGCCGGCTCCAAGCACAACATCATTCCCAACGAGGCGAAGATGCTGCTGACCGTGCGGTCGTATACGGATGAGACGCGGAAGATACTCCTCGACGGTATTCGAGAAGTTGCGGTGAACACCTGCCGCGCGATGGGATGTCAGAAGGATCCCGAGGTGATCATCCGTGACGACGAGTTCACGCCGGCAACCTACAACGATCCGGCACTCACGGAAGCGGCTGTCGGTGTCCTGAAGGCATTGCTAGGCGAGGATCACGTACACGATCGCAAGGCGAAGATGGGCGGCGAGGACTTCGGGCGCTATCCGCGCCACCTCGGTGTGCCGGGTTTCATCTACTGGCTCGGCAGCGTCCACAAGGAACGATACGCAAAGAGTCAGGAACCCAACGGACCGCCGCTTCCGTCCGTACACTCCAGCAAGTACTATCCCGATCCGAAGCCGACGATCGAAACAGGTGTCAAGTCAATGACATCGTTGGCGCTATCGCTGTTGAAACGCGCCAATTGAGTGTACGATGGAGCCACGCCCCCGCGGAGCGCGACACACGTGTCCGTGCCTGACGTTCAGCCACATGGCTTCCCCGGGAACCCCGTTCGGTACGCCCAACCAGCAGGTAGACATCAACGACGTGTTCGGGATCATTCTGGGCTTCCAGGGAGTCGAATTCCCCGGCCCGGCGATCGAGCTGTGTCCTGTCCGTAGTAGCGAAAGGACGTGCGGCACGAGCAAGTGCTTCGTTGCATCTCGAACGATGGGTGGCATGGGCAAGCCGTGGCTTGCCCGTGTCTTTCGGAGAGTAGGACACACGGGGAAACTAGTTTGCCCATGCCACCCAGCGGGTCCATCATGGACCGCGGACGACTTCGAGAGCCTTGTCCAGGAATTCGTCACGCCCCGCACGGATGCCGGCGATCGTGCGCGAGGCCGGCAAGGTGGGAAGAATGCCGATGCCATGGTGCTGCGATCCGTCGTTCTTGAGGACTTTCATACCGGTCCACGTGACCCGGTAGCCGCCGGGGAGCATAAACGGATTGATGTTGCCGTTTGTGCCGGCCGTGGGTGCCCCCACGAGGGCACCCAACTTGTAGTGCTCGACGATGCCCAGGCAGGACTCTGCGTAGCTGATGCACCGCCCATCGATGATGAATGCCTTCTTCGCATCCAAGTACGGCTTCTTCGGTAGCAAGTTCCATTCTCCGCCGCGCGTGAACCTCATGGCCTGGCGATCCGGACGACGAACGACGGGAATGTGCCACTGCGGGCTCCGTACCGGGCGGTCGATGATGTGCGGGAAGAAAGTCTCGGGCTGGATGTTGCGGGGATAGCCCCGAAAGTCGCAGACGATTCCCTTGGCTCGCTCGAGTTTCGACAATGCGCCCTTGAACTGAATATCGGTGATGCGGTTGAAGTCCAGATACATGATTCCCGGCTCGAGCTCGTGGACCGCGGGCGGTCTTCGTTCGCTAAGCCCGGGCATGGGGCTGTCGCGGTGCAGTGTGACGGTGCGACGCTGGCCCGATGCATCCTCGATTGTTAACCTAACCTCTTCATGCTCATCACCCGCAGTCAGCCCTTGAAGACTCCTGTAGCGCCGGAACTGATCCGTCGCCGCCGAAATAAGCTGCTCGGCCTCCGCCAGCGCTCGCCCGGCGGGCTGGCCGTCGATCTCGAGAACGATGTCACCCGGCTCGAGGCCAGCGTTCATGCTTTCCCATTGGACACAGGTGATCACCAATTGATCTTCAATCCAGTCCCAGAGCAACGGCAACGTAAGGGCCGGGTTGTCATCGACAAGTGACACGTGACCGTGACCATCATCCAGCCTGGCAATCAAACGCTGCAGCGTGGACAAAAAAGCCCGTTCATCCTTGTCGGTCGCGGCCGCCGTCAAGGCCTCGCGGAGGGCGGCCGGCCAATCCGTATCCACAACGTCGAAGTAGGGATAGAAATGCTGCATGACGTTCCAGCAAATCGCGACGTCGGCTAACCGCGTGGACCGGTCATTGCCGGTGTATGTCTTTGGGGTCTTCCCGGAAGCACTCGCAGGCCGGGCGGCGGCCTTGGGAATGGTGCCCTCTCCATCGGCGTAAAGGGCAAGCGGGACTGCGCACGCCACACCGCCGCCCAGGTCGGCCGTAAACGGTGTGGCGGGATCCCACATGTCGATGGGGGTCTTCCCAGCATGAAGCGGCTTGTGGATTCGCTCGCTCGAATAGGAGGTCCTCGACCCCTCCCTGCCGAGTCCGTGGTGCTTCCATGCCACAATTCTGACAGCCTTGCCATTGGCCGGTGGCATCAGCGCGACGGGTTTCGGTGGCGCATGACCGATCTCGAATATTTGGACCGTCGGCGCAATGGGATGGAATAGGTCATCGAGTACCGCCACCAGTTCTGCACTTGTGGCAGCCGATTCCACGGCACGAACGCCGGACACGGTAAACTCGTTCCAATCGGTTCGGGCGGCCTCGTCACTGGGGTGGAAGTACCGGACGTAGCCGAGCAGCCGAGTGAACGCCACGAGGTCTTCCAACGCGCGAGGCTCAAGCGGTCGAGGCGCCGAGGTCGGTGGATCGCCACTATTCGCATCGCGATTTCGCGGAGTACCTTGAGCATGCACCGTTGGAGCGCAAGCTGCAATCATGAGCCCTAAAGCGAATGGCAAGAGGCTGCTCATAACGGTGCCCTCCTCGAGACCTTGACGATAATCGTGACATCCCAGGTGTCAACGCGTCGTTAGTTTCACGGGGAGTTCCTCGGTTACCTGGCAATTTCGGTGGATGCCAAGGACGGTAGGGCAGGTCGTTGGTCCACCGCAGGTGGAGCGTTGACCTGCCGGTCCGGCGAGGCAG
>Ga0055452_10000139_pt1 | contig 17002 bp, 15 predicted proteins | sample China_Galinas_PW_6_FD_57735 | JGI IMG/M metagenome (GOLD analysis project Ga0055452, IMG submission 57735) | Wetland microbial communities from San Francisco Bay, California, USA, that impact long-term carbon sequestration - China_Galinas_PWC_D2 | ecosystem: Environmental > Aquatic > Marine >... | reverse complement strand
CGTCCCCCACCCTTCGCTTTGCGAAGAATGGGGCACCCACCATAGTCGAGCGACTTCCGAGACACCGTACTAGCTCAATATCGGCAGTTCTCGGGCCGGCGGCGGTTACAAACTAGTGCCAGCGACCTCCGGACCGATGGCGTGCGCAAAAAAGGCCCTTATCGGACAATGAAGGTATCGAACTCTGTCACGGAATTAATGCGCTTCAGCCAGCAGATGGAAGAACATCGCGGACGTCCGGATTCCCGCGTGAAAATCGTCAACGCCGAAGAACTCGTCAGGCCCGTGTGCGTTACAGTCCGGGTGGCAGAAGCCCATCATGAGCGAGTCCGCACCGAGTACCTCGCGGAAGAGCGGCAGAATGGGCAGCGTGCCGCCCTCGCGGGTGAAGCGAGGCGCTACGCCGAATCCGGCCTCCATGGCCGCGCCCGCCGCCTTCATGCCGGGCGAGTCCAGCGGGGCCACGTACGGCGCTGCAACCGCGTGCGTCATCAATTCCATCTTGACAGTGGAAGGGCAGGCCGCGCGTACTGCGTCGTCAAACGCCTTGGAGATGCGCTCCGGATCCTGATGGGGGACAATCCTCATGGACACCTTGGCCATCACCTTCGCCGGGATCACCGTGGAAGCGCCCTCGCCGATGAATCCGCCGAGCATGCCGTTCACGTCCAGCGTCGGTCGAACCCAGCGACGCTCGATGGTGCTGAATCCCTTCTCGCCGTCCAAGGCCGGGGATCCCGTGAAAGCCTGAAAGCCTTTCTCATCGAACGGGAGGGCGGCGATGGATGCCTTCTCTTTATCCGAGATCGTGGCCACGTCGTCATAGAATCCGGGAATCGTCACGCGGTTGTCCGCGTCTCTGAGCGACGCAATGATGTAGGCGAGCACGTTTCCGGGGTTGGCGATCGTTCCGCCGTATTGCCCGCTGTGGAGGTTTTGTTTCGGCCCATAGAGAACGATCTCCTTGTAGATCATACCTTTTGTGCCGTAGGTGACCGCAGGTGTGTTGGCGTCGAATTTCGGCGTATCGGAAAGCGCCACGTAGTCACACGCGAGCTTTTCCCGGTGCTGGCGCAGAACGGCCTCCAGATTCGGCGACCCGATCTCCTCTTCACCCTCGATCATGAACTTGACTCGTACCGGTACCGTGCCATGGACTTTCTTCCAGCTCGCCACGGCCAGCATATGCGTCAACGCTTGTCCTTTATCGTCGGCCGCCCCTCGCGCGAAAATGGCGCCGTCGCGGACGGTTGGCTTGAAGGCTTCGGAGTGCCAGAGTGATTCGTCGCCGACGGGCTGCACGTCGTAATGACCGTAGAGCAGGACGGTCGGTACCTTGCCGTCGGCAGGTCCTGTGTCGGCCAGCACACAGGGGTGACCGCCGGTTGCGACGATGTCGCTGGTAAGACCGCAATCACGAAAGAAGGCATCGACCCATTCGGCACCGCGGCGAATATCATCTTTCCGTTCGGGGTCCGTCGAGATGCTGGCGATACGCAGAAAGTCGCACAGCTTCTTCACGTGGTTTTTCTTTTCTGCATCGAGATGGGCGAGTACCTGATCGATCACGAACGGCCGTCCTTTCGTTGAGTCAGTAGGGAATCGTACAAAACGACCGGGGCCGACCCGCGCGACGGACCTCGGCACAAATTGCCAATGATACCGGCGGAGCGACCTCAAGACCAGCATACGGCCAATCGCCGGTGCCGGTGTCTGCACAATGCTGACCACGTGGAGAACGGGTGCAGCCGGCTGGATCGATCAGGAAGTCGAGTGGGTGCCGTCGGCCTCAGCACTCGGTGGATTGACGGTCACCAGGGGAATCCGGCGGGCGACGGTGGCGTCCGGTCGGCGCTCGGGCGCCGACGACGGGCACCCGTCCCCTTTGCCGCACCCACATCCACCGCCGCGGCGCAACGACCTCGTCACGTAGCGAACGACATAGACGCACGCCACCGCTACCACGAGGATCGCTAGAATATCCTGCCACATGATCATGGGCGTCCGATCAAATCAGCCGAATGGTCACCTGGTACGTGACCATCGCAAAGAGATACGCCAGTACCGTCATGTATGTGAACGTAAGTAAAGGCCAGCGCCATGATTTTGTTTCTCGCTTGATCACCGCCAAGGTGCCGCCGCATTGACAACATAATGCGAAAAAAACCATCAACGATAAGGCCACCGCTAAATTGAACACCGGGCGACCGTCGGGCCAAGTGGCGGCGCGCAGTCGCTTTCGTAGCGTGGTGGAGGTTTCGTCATGATCTGCACTGAGATTATAGAGAATTCCGATGGTCGCGATGACGACCTCTCGTGCGGGAAACGATGCGATCGCCGCCGTACCGATGCGCCAGTCCCATCCGAGCGGTTTGACCGCCGGCTCGATCCATTGACCCATACGCCCCAGCAAACTCGCTCGGAGGTACTCGGCCTTCTCCGCCAGTTCAATTCGATGTGTACGTGTTGCCAGCCCCTTCGTAATCCCAACGATTGCCCGAGCCGCCTGACCGGCGTCGCCGCCGGCATACACAAGCTCCGCGATCCGCATTTCGGATATCTGGCGGGCTCTCTGCCTGTCCGGCGTTCCTGTATCAACTCCTTTGACTTGCTTCTTGAACGACGCCCTCTCATCTTGGATGGCCCGAATGTACGGGGCGACCTCGTCATGATCCAGCAGTTGCGCGGTGGTGACGCCGGCCCGGAAATCCTGCGCAATTTCGGAGAGCTGGTTCTCATATGTCTCTTGCGCCTGGGCGCGCAAGGCCTCGTGATTGGCGGCGATCGACTTCGGCCTGGGATAGTAGCCCATGGCCCAGATCACGATGGTCATGGCAAATATGATCGTGCCGGCAGAGGTACAGAACGCCTTGCCCTGTTCGTACATGCGATAGAGCACCGTTCGAACGGAGGGCCATTTGTACGTGGGTAGTTCCAGCAGGAAGGGCTGCGGCTTGCCCTGCAGGACCGTACGCTTGAGCACCAAGGCAACGGCCACGCCGACGATGATTCCGATTAGATACATGCTGAAGAGTACGACAGCCTGCAACCCGATTACACCGCCAAGTAGCGGCACGGCAGGTATGAAGGCGCTGATGAGCAGGATGTACACCGGCAGTCGCGCACTACAGCTCATCAGAGGCGCGATGAGTATGGTCGCCAGACGGTCGCGCCGATCCTCAATCGTCCTGGCCGCCATAATGCCCGGAACGGCACAGGCAAAGGACGACATCAACGGGATAAACGACTTGCCATTGAGTCCAAGCAAACCCATCCATCGATCAAGCAAGAACGCCGCGCGGGCCATGTAGCCGCAGTCCTCGAGAATCGCCAGGAATAGGAAAAGTATAAGTATCTGTGGCAAGAACACGAGGACGGCGCCGACGCCCGCCACCACCCCGTCGACGAGCAGGCTGCGAAGCGCACCGGCCGGCATCATGGCTTCGACGATTCCGCCCGACCAGCCTAGCAGCCCATCGATGGCGTCCATCAGCGGCGCGGCCCACGCGTAGATCGACTGAAAGCAGGCCCCCATCAGGATCACCAGAAACACGAGACCCAACACACGGTGCGTCAGAATCCGATCCACCTTTTCCGAATGGGAGCCTCTGGTCTGTGGGGCGACCTCAACGGAGCGGGCAATGATCTTGTCGATCCAGGCGTAGCGAATTCTTGCCTCGATCTCGACAACGGACTCACCCGCCTCCTGGATCCGCCGACGCCGCGCCATGAGGTCGGGGACGACTTCGTCGCCGAGCAGCGCGTGCAGCCTGCGCTCATGGTAGCCGCCTACGTCGAGGACGGCTTGCAGGAGTTCGATTCTGCCGGGTTTGTGCGTCATACGCCCGTCGGCCCGCGCAACCACATCCTCCAGACCGTTCACCTCAGCCGTGACGAAGTCCGGAAAATCGACCGTGTGCCCCGTGCTCGGGTTTTCTGTCTGCCCGACGATGGCATCGATCAATCGGTCGATGCCCACTTTCCGTGTTGCAACGATAGGGACGACCGGCACCCCGAGTTCCCGTGACATGGCCTCAACGTCCAGCTTGATCCCCGATCGTTCCGCAAGGTCCACCATGTTGACGGCGATGACCGCGGGAATTCCGATTTCGAGCGCCTGGCTGACCAGGAAGAGGTTCCGCGTGAGTTGCGTGCCGTCCACGACGATCAGGGCGAGGTCCGGCTTGGGCATATCCGCCTGCTGGCCAAGCAGGACATCCAATACGACGGCCTCATCCCCTGAGGTGGCCGCAAGCGTGTAGGCGCCAGGGAGGTCGACGATTTTAATCGGCAGGTGGGAAGGACCTGAGCGAAGGGTGCCCGTCTTCCTGTCCACGGTCACCCCCGGATAATTGCCAACGTGTTGGCGAAACCCAGTGAGCGCATTGAAAAGGGTAGTTTTGCCGGTATTCGGATTGCCGAGGAGCGCGATAAGCCGAGTTTGACGCTTGGTGACGTGGGGAGACGATGACGTCGGTTTACGCGCCCTCGTGTCTCGGAACATCCTGTACATGTCGGCGATCAATCGGTCCGGCGTGGGGGCGCACGGCTGTTTGGTTGCTTGTCGGTACTCGCTGTGAATCTTCTCTACCCGGCGCGAAGGTGAATGCTCTCCTGATGGGCGAGGCCCAGGCCCACGTATCGCCCGGCGATTCGTACGAGGCACGGTGCGCCGGGGCGGATCATTGTCACATGTGCCCCGCGCACAAAGCCCATATCAGCAAGACGCTTGGAGGACATGTCCGACTCATGAATCGAATCGACTGTCCCGAATCCCCCGGCCTCCAAGTGCGGTAACGAACTGGCTCCCATGCTTCATGACTCCAAGACCATTCGTCGAGCGAGCGTCCGATCCATATAACTCGAAACTGCTCGATAAATGAGACTGTGTCTCTGTATCATACTCGACCGATCCGGTTTCGTAAACGACCAGATCCAACCGTCAGTCGATTCGCGGTCGCGAGAATACCAGCAATTATCATGCCAATACGGCGGGTCGAAAGCCGTGCCAGCCAAGCATATACGTGCTTGTTGCTCTCTAGCTAGTATATCGTTCGCTGGGACAGATGCCAGCCGAAATATGCGAGAAATGAGACAAAATCTCATTGCGGATATGGGTGTGGTCGTGCTCGCGCGATGGGGCAGAAAGCTGAAAAGCATTCACACTTTAATTGTGTGACGAATTGCAAAGGACCTCGGGTAGGCGACTCCGGATTTCGGATCACGACGCGGAGGAGTTATCGGAAGACTTAACGTGCTGGGGTCAAAAACGGCAATTGCGCGGGCTCCCTGACAACCTCGACCTAATTCCCGCCATATGGCTCGATCGTGTAGGTGACCGGAAACGGTCCGCCAATGCCGCTGGCACCCAGGCTGATGCCCTGCAAAAGCGTGGTGGTGGTGCCGTCGACGGCGGCCTCCTTGAACCGCGTCTCGCACCCGCCAAAGACCGTTCCACCGCCCAGTATCGCCATCAAGGAAATGGCAATTCGGCGGCGCCGTTGCTCGTTCAGGGTCTTCATCTCGCGTTGATCTCCATATTCACTGAGGGGCGGGCCCGTCGGAACGAGAAAGTTGCCGTGGCTTCACGGGCGTTGGCCGTACCCTATTCGTCTTCCCGTAGCTGTGATTCGAGAAAATCTTGATAATTGACAAACGTATCCGGGCCAATGAACTGATCTGGTTGCTCGAAGCCCGGAAGGAGAAACGACTCTAGACGCACGGATCCGGCGGAAGTGTTGTCGATGATCGCTCTGAAAATCACGGTATCGCCGCAGACGAAGTTGCTTGGATCCGATAGTCGCGTTAGCGGCGCCAAAGTCCCGACCCTGACGCCCCCGCCCGGGACAAGTCCCGTGCCGTCGCCGCCGATGAACACGGCTGGGTCGTTAGGGAGAAGATTCTCACCCAACCCGATCAAGTTGATTGGCGACTGGTCGCAGGGGAACAACACGCCGAGATCGTTGGCCGGTGCATTGGATTGCGTGTTCAAACGCACTGTCTCTCGGAGTGGCCGCGAGACCGCGACTCCCTGGTCGTCCACGATGATGTTGCCATTATCATCGCGCTCAAACTCCTCTCGCTCGATCGTGACGATGAACTCCGCAGGTGCTCCGGTTCCATTGATCACCCGCACCATGACAAAATCGGCACCGGGACCCGGCGTGAGAGGAAAGGAACCGCCGCTGACGGTATTGACGAACGCCTGGCTGAATAGGCCCGCCGTGCTTGCGCACCCGGGCGAGATCAGCGCCGCCATGGCGGCTGCAGGAATGATCACCAACAAGCTGGTCTTTATTCTCACGAATTAGCTCCAGATTCCACTGACTCGGCGCGTGAACCGAGGCTACAGCTGGGACACGATAAACTCGAACCGGCCTCCGATCGATGCCTCCGACTGAGGGTCGTCTCGGTCGTAACTCGGGTTATTGCCCTCGACGCCCGGGCCGGTAAGAAACGGCACCGCCAACGTTCCGTTCATGGTGATCGTGACCACCGTGCCGCAATTGGGACCGATCACCGGCGCCGGCACGTCGCGAATGCCAATGTTCCTCAGCAGGATGGTGTTGCCGTCCTCGTCGACGGTGTCCATCTGCAATTGGCGAAACGCCGGCGGCGTTTGCCCGCGAAGTCGGAACGAAGAAGTTGTGACACCCTGGCCGGAAATTACATCGACCAGTTCCCAGATCTCGAGTTGGGTCGGAATGAACACCTCGAGCGTGTTCAGCTGCAACTCGACGCGTGACACATTGCAGAGGACCACCGCGTTATCCAGGTCATTCTGATTGAGGTCCGGGACGGACTGGGCCGCAAACCGCTGATCGATCAAGTTCTGTGTACCGTCAACCAGCTCAAATTGCGTCTGCTCCCCATTCAAGAAAGTGACCTGGACGCGAGCGCGAATCCTCGGCCGAACGGCGCGCCGCTCAGCATCTGTGAGGGACAGACCGCCCGGCCCCTCGAGGTACGAGATCAACTGCTCATCCACTTCTGCGTTATTCACAAACGCGATCACCAGGTGTCCGGGGGCCGGATCGAGCGTGGTAAATGTATTCGCCTCGCCAGGTGCAATCAGGCTAACGAAGGCCGGGTTCAGCGCATCGCAACTACCAAGCCAAAAAAGTGCGAACAAGGCAAACGCCGCACGACACGCCTTCCGACAGCGGTTTGAGTGGTTAGGACGACCTACGAAATGAGATTCACCCACTTGCATGCCCTTTCTTTACAGTGCCGACTCGGTTCTCTCGGCTCTTGGCGCCCCCGCAGTCGAATCGTCGGCAGACGAGGGAGAAACCGCCCCCTCTTTGGACATCAAACAGTATCCGTACGCCCACTGTCAGGTCAAGGACGGTTCATTGCGTCCAAGCGGCTCTTGAGACGCGGTTCCGCGTCATTTGGCGCCGGGCCGCCCCGCCGGAACCCGCCCGAGAGCCACGACGACGGCGTACGAGGACCGTCCGATTCGCGATCGGCTGGCGGATCCGGGCTCCCGCTCGGCTGGGCACGCCCTTCGGCCAAACCGGATGGCCTACGTTGCCGATCTGATTCTAGGCCTCGTGCCGAAACGATGCTGTGTGTCGATTTCCCGGTTTCGTCAATTGGGGTCGACCTCGGCCGGTGTGCGCCGGATGCCCGGCGTCCCTGTCGTCGGGTCTCCGAGCGATCTCGCCGGGCATAGTTTCCGTGGGCATGGATTGATTTTCCGAACGGCTGGTCCTACAAGAAGGGGCTTTAACGTCGATTTCGGCCAAAAGGAGCAGAATAGTGCCAGTCGCATACAACAAGAGAACACATTATTGCGGGGATTTGCGCGCCTGCGATGTTGGCAAGGCAGTCACCCTGGCCGGTTGGGTTAATTCCTCCCGCGACCATGGTGGCATGACTTTTGTCGATGTGCGCGACCATACCGGGAAGTCTCAACTCAGATTCACGTCTTCACACGGTGAAGCGCACGACGTGGCCCAATCCCTGCACAATGAGGACGTCATTGCGATCACCGGCACGGTGCTCAGTCGTGGTGAGTGGGTGAATCCGAAAATCCCGACCGGCGAGGTTGAGGTCGAGGTGGCGGAGATCGAGCGGCTCAGCGAGTGCGATCCGCTTCCCTTCCAGGTCAACGAGGATTTCGAGGCTAATGAAGACCTCTGTCTGAAATACAGGTTTCTACATCTCCGCCGACCCGAAGCACAGGAAAAACTGCGGCTACGGCACCGCATCGGGCGGGCGATTCGGGAGTATTTTCACGAGCACAACTTCGTGGAAATCGAGACGCCGTTCCTCACGAAATCGACGCCGGAAGGGGCTCGAGACTACCTCGTGCCGTCTCGTGTGCGTGCCGGCACGTTTTACGCCTTGCCGCAGTCGCCACAGATTTTCAAGCAACTGTTTATGATCGCCGGCTTTGACCGGTATGCCCAGATCGTGCGCTGTTTTCGCGATGAGGACTTGCGTGCCGACCGTCAGCCGGAATTCACGCAACTTGATATGGAGATGGCGTTCGTCCAGCGCGATGACGTGATGGGTGCCGTCGAAGGCTGCGTACAGCGCATCTTTAAAGAGGGGCTGGGCGTTGACGTCGAGATACCGTTCCCGCGCATGACCGAACACGAAGCCATGGAGCGCTACGGCACGGACCGGCCCGATACGCGCTTCGGGATGGAGCTCTCGGATATCACCGACCTCGCCAAGGAGACGGAATTCAGCGTATTCCGTGATGCCATTGCAGCCGGCGGTGTGGTCAAGTGCCTGGTCGCCAAGGGCGGCGCGGACAAGCTCACACGCAAGATCACCGACGGATACACGGAGCAGATCAGGGGTATCGGCGGCTCAGGCCTGCCGCTAGTCAAGGTCGGCCAGGGCGACGGCGGTGTGGAATTCGCCACCGGTGTCGCGAAATTCGTGCAGCCCATAGCCGCACAGATTTGCGACAAGGCGGGGGCGGAAGCGGGCGATACCATCTTCTTCATGCCGGGCACCTATGCCGACGTGTGCAAGTATCTGGACAATTTGCGTGGGTGGCTGGCGAAGGATCTGGATCTAATTCCGGCCGACAAGTGGAACCTGCTATGGGTTATCGATTTTCCACTCTTGGTCTGGGACGAAGAGGAGCAGCGCTGGTTCAGCACGCACCACCCGTTCACCGCTCCGCTTGACGAGGACATGTACCTGTTGGACACCGACCCCGGCAAGGTACGCGACAAGGCCTACGACCTGGTACTGAACGGCATAGAGATGGCCGGCGGCAGCATTCGTATTCACCGCCGCGACGTACAGAACAAGATTTTCCGCCTGCTCGGAATCGGCGAAGAGGAAGCCAAGGCCAAGTTCGAGTTTCTTCTCGATGCCCTCCGCTTCGGCGCGCCGCCCCACGGCGGCATCGCCTTTGGTTTCGACCGCTGGGCCATGATGCTCACTAAGTCGGAGAGCCTGCGCGAGGTGATTGCTTATCCGAAAACGCAGCGTGCGACCTGCCCGCTGACCGGCGCTCCGAGTGAGGTGTCGCCGGCGCAGCTCGATGAGTTGTTTCTCTCGGTCAAGCCACTGCCCAAGAAGGACGGAAAGTAGGATGGCGGAAGCGCGGCAGGCACTTGCGGCTGTTATGCCGGGTCCCGGCGCCGACGTCGAGCTACGCGAGCTGCCGCTGCCCAATCTGGAGCCGGACTCAGCGCTGTTGCGAATCGAGTTCTCCGAAGTCTGCGGTACCGATGTCTACCTGCAGCAAGGGCGGTTGGCCGGCGTACCGTATCCGATTATTCCCGGGCACGTGTCGGTCGGTTTACTGGAGAACATCCGCGGCACGCTTTTCGACGTGGACGGACGCGCCTTCGAAGAGGGCGAGCGCGTCACCTTTCTCGATGTGCATCGCACGTGTCACCAGTGCTGGCACTGTCTCGTGGCCAAAGCTTCCACACGCTGCCCGCACCGGAAGGTCTACGGCATCACCTATGGTATCGAGGACGGTCTGACCGGCGGATGGTCGGAGTACATCTACCTGAAACCCGGCGTACGAGTCTTGCGTATGGGCGAGGTCGCCAGTGAGTTGTACATGGCCGGTGGATGCTCACTGCCGACGGCGCTGCACGCGGTGGATCGGGCCGAGATTCGATTGGCGGAGTCGGTACTGGTGCTCGGCTCCGGGCCGGTGGGGCTGTCAGCCATCGGCTTTTCCGTGCTAAGCGGGGCGGGCCGCGTGCTTTGCATCGGCGCACCGGACGCGAGGCTTGATGCCGCGATGGCGATGGGTGCCGACACCACGCTCAATTTCATGGGTAACGATGACGCCGCGCGGATGGATTGGGTGTTGTCACAGACAGGCGGCCGCGGCGCGGACGTGACCATCGAGTGTACCGGGGCACCGGAGGCCGTCACGCAAGCTATGCGGTACACACGCGATGCGGGACGTGTGGTCGTCGTAGGGCAATATACCGACCACGGCGAAACTGGTTTCAATCCCCATTTGGATCTCAACAAGAAGCACCTGGACGTACGCGGCTGTTGGGGTTCGGATTACTCGCATTTTTATAGGGGGTTGGGGGTGCTGCGCAGCGAACGGGCAGCCAAGCTATGGTCGACCATGACGCTCGAGCGGTTTCCACTCTCCCATGCGAATGACGCGCTGCAAGCCGTGGCCGAGGGGCGCGTGACGAAGGCCCTGATTGTACCGGAGAGGTAATCAGAACCACAACTGTATGGAAGCGCCCACGTACCGCAGGCATCCTTGCCTGCCTCAAAAGACGGCCGGGTGCCGTCCACCAGCGACGTGACGCTTGCGCCCGCAGTGCTTGAGAATCAGTACCGCGATTGTGAGGGAGCGGAGAATAGAGCGACGAGGCGACGGAGGAATCAGCGATAAAAGGCAGGTAATTGTTCCGCCGTAGGCGGAGCGTTGACCTGGCATCGAACTCGCCATGACACGCATCACCTTTTTCACCAAGCCAGATTGCACGCTTTGCGATAGCGCGTTGTTTGTGATCGAGAAAGTCCGCCGCTCGTCCCCATTTGAATTGGAGCGAGTCGACATCTCCGCGCCTGGACAAGAGAAGTGGTTCGATGCCTACAAGCACGACATCCCGGTCGTTCATCTGGATGGAAAGGAGATCTTCCGGCATCATGTGGATGAGCACAAGTTGAGGGATCGGTTGAAAAACGCGCCCGGCGCGACCGGGCCGCACCCTACAGACTAGAGGTGATCGATGCCGGATCCGAGAGATTTGAAGGTCGGAGACAGGGTGAGATTTGTGTCGGAGCCCGAAGAGTGGGCAGATCCGAAGTGCACCGTTCCTTCCGAAGATGTCGCCTTGATGAAGGCCATGATCGCACGATCCTGGCCGTCGCGCATCTGCCGCATCGACGAAAACGGGGTTCCGTGGATTGAGGCCCGCATGGGAGGGAAGGGTGGAATCGAGTATCATAGCTGGTGTATTCATGAGAAGACCGGATGGCGGCAGGTTCGCAAGCGCCGGTAACCAGATCCTCGCGGATTGGCATGATTCACATGCCGCAGATCGATCGATTCAGCGTTTCACTCGACACGGAGTTACTCTCGGCGTTCGATCGCCACATCGCCGCCAAGGGCTATGCCAGTCGGTCGGAGACCGTGCGCGATCTGATTCGTGACATGCTCATTTCCGATCGATTGCTGGCCGGTGACGAGAGGGTGCTGGCCGTACAGATACTCGTTTGCGATCATAGTGTTGGCTACGCCGAAGCGCGCTTGCGCGGGGGAATCGTCCGCGCCGGTCCGCTGATTCTCAGCGTCACCCACACACCCGCCGGAGGCACCCGCGACGTGGTGGCCATTACTTTCTGCGGTCCGGCAGAACCGATTGAACAGCTGGCGAACGAAATCCAGGCGATCCGTGGTATTGCCCACGGAGGGTTGGCCGTAATGGCTGCGACGGATCTACGGTAATTCCTCAGCTCCTGCAGAGAGCGCAAGCTCGTGTATTGAACGGAGGATCACGTGACCAGGGTCTTTCAGATTCAGGGTGTCGATTCGAATATCCACTGGTTTGAGGGCGAGTCGGACCCATTCGACCCGACTATTTAATGACGCCGTCGATCCATGCCGTGAATGCGCTGATGCGGGTGTACACCTCGGTCACACCGTAACGACCGGGTTTACCATTCATGGCCGCAGAGCTGACGCCTACCAGCAAGGGACGTCCGTTTACTTCCACGTAGGCCGGCCCTCCGCTATCACCTGGACCGCTGACTCCCTCCAAGTCGGTTCCATCCGGCGGCTTGGAGAAGTCGAACAAGATCCGGGTCGGGTGGACGCCGTCAACGACATTGGTGGCGGCCCGGAGCTTGCCATCCGTGAAGCGCGGTCGACTCTTTCCAGACCCAAGATCACCATAGCCGGCAATGAAAATGCGTTTTCCCTTCTCGTCGCCTTTTCGATATAGCGAGACCGGAACGACTCCGCTGACCGGCTCCGCTAACTCGATCAGCGCTAAATCAACATCTGGTGGACGATGACCCGCAGGCTTGCAGTCGGCGTGCATCACCACGCGTTTTACCGCGTACTTTTTCTCGCCGAATTGAATCCGGTGAACGCCTGGTTTTACAGATTGCGCGACATGCCCCGCGGTGACAATCCAAGTCGGAGAGACGAGTGCGCAAGAGCCATCAGGATCGACTTTGCCAGTGGCCGGGAATCGATCACCGAGCGCCAGTAGCACTTCGTCCTGTTGGTCATGCCGAGCCACGACCGCGTGAGCCGGAGTGCCTGACATCGCGATCCAGGTGAGCGACAATAGACCGATGGTGGCAGCTGAATTCCGGATGAGAGTCTGCATAATTGTCGTTCCGAATTGTCGATTGGCGTTTCCTGTGACCCTACCAGCCTATGAGACGGAGAAACCGTCGTCTTCCTTTCAAATGGGAAATGAAAAAACTCGGAAAACTGCGCATTAGGCAGGGTTGACCTTATACGTTGCCATGGGACAAAGTCTAGATCCGACTGCATCCGCGTCAAAATTGGTCTTGAACGGGTCTAGTAAGAAGAAGCCTCACCATGCTACGTCGGTCAAGGGTTTTCAGGAGCGGACCCTGCCCGTCCCCGAATTGCCTTGAGTCTTTCGTACTGTGCCAACGTCCGGGCGAGGGCCGGGTGATCCTCGGGGAAAATCTCGCGCTGAAGGGCCAGCGATTGCTCGAACATCTTCTCCGCTTCTTCGTATTTGCCGGTCTCGAAAAGTAGCGATGCGAGGTTGGACATGGCGATGGCCACGTGTGAGTGCTTCGGACCGCGCACCTTACGCTCGATGGCCAGGGCCTCACGGACCAGCGGCTCCGCTTGCTCATGTTTGCCCATGTGCATCCACACCAGTGCCAAATTGTTGAGAGCCGTCGCCAGGTCGGGATGCTCGGGGTGCAACACACCGCGAAAGATATCCACGGCGCGTTGCAGCAGCTTCTCCGCCTCTTCGAAATCACCGCGCGTGCGGTACAGGTTGCCCAGGTTGCTCAGGGTAATGGCCACGTCGGAATGCGACTTGCCCTTGACACGTTGCTCCACCGCCAACGCTTCGGAGAAGCACTCCAGGGCTTTGCTCAGCGCGCCGTGTGCGCGATGGACGGCACCAAGGGTGTTCAAGGCATCGCCCAGGGCCTCGTCGTCGGTGAGTTCGGCCGCCCGCAAAACCGGTATGGCGTCGGTGAGAAGCGCCTCCGCCTCCGCCGTCTCGGCTTTGGCGAGCAGCACGCCGGCCAGAGTGCTCTTCGCCAGCGCCGTGGCGGAATCGTTGTCACCACCATCCTCACGTCGGATCGATAATGCCTCGCGCAGGACCTTCTCCGCCTCGTCGTAATCGCCCCGTGCATAATGGACGAGCCCCAGTTCTCGCTGCCCCTCCGCAAGCATGTCTCGATCGGCAAGCGTGCGGCCGAGTTCTACGGCCAGCGCCAAGTTCTGTAGGGCGGGCTCGTATCGACCGAAACGCCGGTAGGCCCTGCCGAGCGTGAGGCGCAGCGATGCCGTCACCATGGCGCCCGCGTGCCACTCGTTCAGCCGCGCTGCGGCGCCGTCAAGCAGATCCACGGCCGTCAGCTCGCCGCCCGGCGCCTGGTTCGGCTCGACGGACGCCAGTGTCTGTTCCAGGAACGAGCCGATGGCCACCGCCCGCGCCGCCTCGGCTTCCGCGTGTCGCTGCGCCTGCCGCGCGCTGCGCAACCCGATGATTGTCCCGGCGAGTCCGGCGCCAATGGCCAGCAGAAGAACCAGCGCCACGCCCGCAACGGCCCGGTTGCGGCGCAGAAACTTCGTCGCGCGATACGCGAATGTCGCGTCCCGCGCCCGTACCGGATGCCCAGTGCGGTACCGCTGAATGTCGTCCGCAAGCTGTTCGACCGATCCGTATCGTTTTGCCGGGTTCTTGTGCAGCGCCTTGAGGACGATGCTGTCGAGATCGTGATCAACGTGGTGCGCCGGTGGCGCGGTATCGGCGTGGCGCCCATTCGCCATCGATGCGGCAGCGTCGTCGCAACGACGATATGACGCGAGCCGCGCCCTTTGACGTTGCACAGCACTTGGGCATGGCGGGTCGACATTGCAGATTGCTTGGACAAGTTCGTAACTCGATCGCTCGGCGGATGTGAAGGGTCGCACTTCTGTCAGTAGCTCGTAGAGAATGCAACCGAGCGCGTAGACATCGGTTGCGGTGGTGACCGGCTCGCAACGAATCTGTTCGGGGCTGGAATAGCGAAGCGTGAGGATGGGGGCCGCGGTGACATCCTGCTTCGCGCGCCCGCCATGATCGTCCTGTAGTATCTTGCACAGGCCGAAGTCCAGCAACTTGGGTTCGCCCTTAGAGGTGACGAGAATGTGGCCGGGCTTGAGATCCCGGTGGACGATGAGGTTGCGATGGGCAAAGTGTACGGCCTCACACACCGTGAGGAACAGCGCCAGACGCCGGTCGAGGGACAGCCGCCCGTCTCGGCAATACTCGTCGATCGCTACGCCTTCGACGTACTCCATGACGACATAGGGTGTGTCGTCGACCGTCGTACCGCCGTCTAGAAGGCGTGTGATGGCGCCGTGATCCAATCGAGCCAGGCTGAGTCGCTCGTTGCGGAATCGTTCCCGCGCCTGCGGCGAATCGATGTCGCCGCGCATGAGTTTCACGGCCACGGGGCGATCGTGCAGACCGTCGATACGTTCAGCCCGGTAGACCATGCCCATCCCACCTGCGCCGAGCGGTCGGACCAGTCGATATCGACCGACGGTGTGCCCGATCATCGTGGCCTGCGACGGGTAGCGATCGGGTTTGTCGGTGGGGCGCGGCGGTTCGAGAAAATCATCATCGGCGCTGTCGCATTGCAGCAGCGCGACGACCGAGTCTTCCAATGAGGTGTCGCCGCCGCACCGGCGCCGCACGAACGCCGCGCGATCATGCGTGGCGAGTTCCAAGGCCTCCTCGGCGATCGCGCGCACGCGGGGCCACTGTTCGTCTATCTCTCTAATCATGAGTCAGCTCTCGCCGAAGCCACAGTTTTGCCACTCGCCACGCGCGGCGTACGGTACGTGTCGACTTGCCTATGATGGACGCGATCTCCGATTCGTTGAGTCCGCTATAGAAACGAAGCTCGACGACCTGTTGCAATTCGGTATCGAGCGCCCCAAGCCGATCAAGCGCCTCGTCCAGCGCGACCAAGTCTACCGCGTGCCGTTCGTGTGCGTCGACGACATCATCCAGCGGTACACGCGCATGATCGCGGCCGCGGCGCTGCGCCTTGCGCCAACGCGCGTGGTCGACCAGCACCGCCCGCATCGCCCGGGCGGCTGAGAGAATCAAGTGCCGTGCGTCCTTGGGCTGCCATTCTCTATCCATCGCCAGGCGGAGGTAGGCCTCGTGCACCAGCGCCGTGGTTTGCAGCAGATGGCCGTTGGATTCGCCGCGCATCAGGAACCGTGCGAGCCTATGGAGATCCTCGTAGCTCGCAGACATCGGGGAAACGGTGGGAAAGCTGTCAGCACGCGTACGATTGGGGGCACCCCAAAGCGAAATGTCGTCTTGTTTCGGTGAGATCATGACAGCGAGTCGGAAAGAAGTACGGCCTCGAACGTAAACCAAGCCACCGCACGCGACTTGTCTCATCAGTTGATGAGATCCGGCGTTCTCAGGGAGACCAGTGTATCCTGTGCAGCGCGCCAAATTCAACTGTTTTTGCTACAATTAGGTTACGGTTGGAGACCGGTTGAAAAAAAAGGTTCTCCGCCGAAAAAGTTGCAGGTTTGACGGCCTGAAAAACAAGTGGACACCGGTTTTTCCGCGGTTAGATAGTGGTTTGCGAAAACGCCATCTAACCAAGCAGGAGAGACACGGTGTCCGACCTCAGTATAGCACGATACTTCCCGTGGCGTCGAATGAGGGTGATCAGTCAGAGCGTCAGCGACGAATCGAAGAGCGCGCTCGTGAAGCTGGCGCCGGATCGTCGTTTCCGTCCGCTGTGCCACAAGTGCGGGCAGCCCGGCGGCTTCCATTCCTGGACCCGTAAGTTCGTGCGCGATCGAAACTTCGGCGATTACACGATGCTCCTTCACATTGAATACCGCAAGCTGCGCTGCCGGCAGTGCCGACGTGTCCACGTCGAGCGGTTGGACTTCGTGGATACCAGCCAGCGGGTCACGATGCGATTGGGCACCTACGCGGCCGAATTGTGTCGCCGGGGATTGGCCGTGGAAACGGTCGCGGACCACCTCGATCTGGACCCCAAGACCGTCAAGCAGTTCGACAAGCAAGCGTTGACCGAGAGATTCGGCCAGACCGAGTACGAGGGGCTCGAACGCATCGCCATCGACGAAATCGCGGTGAAGAAGGGGCATCACTATATGACCGTCGTACTCGACTACGACATCGGGCGGGTCGTGTGGATGGGAAAAGGACGCCAGATTGCGACGCTGGGCAATGGCGGCCCGCCCCAGGTCGATTTTCTCCATCGCCAATCGATCGAAGACGTACACCTCGTCGCGATCGTAATCCCACCAGTAGATCAGATA
>Ga0055452_10000138_pt1 | contig 17009 bp, 4 predicted proteins | sample China_Galinas_PW_6_FD_57735 | JGI IMG/M metagenome (GOLD analysis project Ga0055452, IMG submission 57735) | Wetland microbial communities from San Francisco Bay, California, USA, that impact long-term carbon sequestration - China_Galinas_PWC_D2 | ecosystem: Environmental > Aquatic > Marine >... | reverse complement strand
TTTCCAGGGCACGTATCTTCCTGCCATTCCGGCACGGACCGTGGCGGCTTTTGACGTTCAGGGCACCGCCTGTACGCCCAATCAGCAGGTGAACATCAACGACGTCTTCAGTGCCATCCTGGCCTTCCAGTTTGCCAGATTCAATCCCGACGTCGCGGGTAATCCCGGTGCGCCTTGCAGCCTTCCCTGCCCCTGAATGAGTAGCGGGCCGCCTTCCTCCCGAGCGCCAAACGATTACGTATGGCGGGCAGGCCCCTTCTTTGGGTTCCGCCGCAAAACGGTCTCGCACGCTACAGTTGAATCGAAAGCTGCTCGAGCCGACGGATGTCGTCAAGACCCCTGGCCGCCCCCCGGCCAATGCCGGGTCGCGCAACGAACGGCTCATGGATTCATACGGATTGCACCGTTGCCTTCGTGGCGGTAGCGGTTCGTTTCTTATGCAGACAAGTGTCCGCCCTGTGCAATGACTGTACTCAACGTTGACACGCCCGCATTGGGGTCGAATGGAACCTGTGCTTCGGGCTTGGCGTCATGAACGCTCCGGCATTGCTTCTCCACCTGGCGCCCGCGGCGGGCAGACGATAATCAGCATCACGCAGGCGGATGATTTCAAGCGCCGTTGAGGCCCACGTTGATGGATGCTATCGAAAACAACATGTCCCGATAGTCGCCTCTGCCGTCCCCATTGGCGTCGGTCTCCGCAAGCGCGGAAACCTTATCCCCGTTCAGGCCGTCCAGAATTTTCTCCGGATCGGGCACGATTCTGACCGCCAGGCCCTCATAATTCACGGGCAGCAACGGGGCAGCGTTATCCTCCCGTATTCCGCTTGCGTCCGGATTGCTATCCACCTCGAGGTCGAATGTGCCCTCGGCGTTTGGCGATACCGCGAAATCGACGGTGGCAGCATAGAACTTGGTGCCATCCTGTTTGCACTTCGGCGCCTTGCCCACCAGGACCACACTCATCCAGCGATATCCTTCGGATCGCGTGTCCGCCAGGGCGAGCGTCTTGAGGCCACGATGCGCGTATCGCGGATTGTCGTCGTCGACATAGGAGTGTTCGTTATTCTCTTCTCCGTTCGCTTGCTTCTTCTCGTAATCCACCGGTTCGATGTATCCCCTTTTTCCGCTGCTGAATGACGTCGGCAACAATGCGGCCTGGTAGCCCGTTAGGATTTCCCCATCCGGCGACCAGTCGCGTAGGTAAACTTCCGCCTTGATGACATCGCCCGGAAACGCGGTGATCGCTGACACGGGACCGTTGGCGATAGGCTTGCCGTTGATTGCCGCCGCCTCGAGTGAAAACGTGGGGGTTTGTGCTCGTGCGGAGCCTGCGTGCAGGCCGATGATCAGGCCCATTACAAATACCAGATGTTTCTTGGCGCAAACCATCAATAAGTCTCCCATGAATCCTGCCACATGTATCGGACCGGCCTGGTCAACGGACCCTTCACCGAGCGGTCATCCAAGGTTCGCCCAGGCCCGACTCGCCGCAATCGGAACCGGAATACGGGACAATCGCGGCGTTGTCAACGGTTCCCGCCCAATACGGCGCGGAACAGCCGGATCCGGTTCGTCGCCACCGCTTCACGGATCGGCGGGCCCGGCTGTCCGGGCACGGCGGCCGTCGCTGCGAGGCTGTCTGCATCCGTCGGAGCAGGCAGGGCGCGCACGCCGAGTATTCGGGCGAGCGCACATCACCGCCCGCGGATGGGGCGCGCGGCTACCGTCATCAGGTCGTTAGGGACAGGGTACGGGGCACCCGGTGTCTGCATAACTCTGACCTTGAAACGCGAGAATCGATCGTTGGACATCCACGATGTTGATTATCTTGTTGGGGACGCAAGGCCAAATATCCAACGCCTCGAATGATAGTCCCTGGCTAAAATCGCCCTGGAATCCGAGAATGATGGAAAAGGTATCGTTGATGTTCGTTGCGCCGTTGCAGTCGACGTCTGCCCATAGGCACGTGCTGTCCATACCTATGGGGCTCACGAATTCGCCGCAGTCCGCCACGACCTGGTACGTGGTACTCGGTACGATCGCCTCGTCGGTCACGGCAATCGTGCCCCAGTCGTTCGGCACCCGGAAAACCGGCGTGTTCGTGAGAGTGCCGTCCGCTGCAATGTACTCGTTGAGGCACGGCCAATCAGGCGAGAACAGTCGTAGGGCGATGGGCGGGAAGCTACCCATCGGCTGAGGTGTCACGTCAAGCACACGCGGCCCATCGCCCACAACGATCGGCGCCGTAGGGATGGGGGTGCCGCTACAGGACCCGAATGCGCACACATCGTTGCCGGTGCACGCATCGCCGTCAAAGCATGTCGACCCCAGCAGCACGAAATTCGGATCGCATGCGCCGCTGCCGTCACAGATGTCGGGATTGTCACATTGATCGGAGGATGGGTCCCCACACGGTGTTCCGGCGGTCACCGGGTTTGGCAGGCACGTACCTGCGCCGTCGCATGAATCGGGATTGTCACATTCCGTGGCAGAGTCGTCACCGCAAGGCTCATCCGCGGGTCGCGGCGGATGCGTGCACACACCGGTGCCGCAAACGTCAAACGAGCAGTCGTTTCCCTCATCAGGGCACGCGGTGCCGTCCGGCTTGAAATTGGTTTCGCAGACGCCCGCGCCATCACAGGCGTCTGGGCTATCGCACACCGTGTCTGTCGGATCACCGCAGGTGGTTCCCGCCGGCGCGAAGGACCAGTCTGATGTAGAAGTACCCGGTACACACATTTGGCAATCATCCACCGGATTCCGGTCGCCCGCCTCATAACAGACGCTGTCAATGACGCAATCACCGATCGTGTCAATGTTCAGCACGATGGACCCCGTGTTGTCCTCGAAGCCGCCGACGCGGATCCAATATTCAGTACCCGCTGTGGTGGGGAAAGAGAGCAGCGCCTGCAAGCCGACGCCGCTGTCGTCGTCACATGCGATTTCATTTCCGCCGCACGCATCGTAAACACTCAGGACGGGGTCATTCGACGGTTGAAGCAGCGTACCGGACGTTGAAAGTTCTGCCTCTCCGTCGCACGTCGCCCCATAGACGAACCAGATGTCCGAATTGGAATCAGTCTGGCAAGATGCTTCGACGGCATCGGGCCCCGCGCCGTTGTTGTCGCTGAGGTTGATGCCTTCCTGCGCGGGAATCGCGAATTCGCAGTCGTCGTTACATTCGGGGTCTTCGATTCCGCTACAGAACCCGACTGCGTCACAAGTGTCGATGCCGATTCCAGGGCGACCGGTACCCGTGCAGGGGTTACCGTCGTCGCATGCGCTGCCGTCGGGGCGAAGCGACCAGTCGTCATTCGCCAGGGACTCGTTGCACTCCTGGCAGTCGTCATCGGGGTTGATGGCGCCGTCGGCGAAACAGGCACCGAGAATGAGACAGTTTCCGCCATCCAGCGTGTGGACACACATCGCCCCGAGATCGTCACACGAATCAGAGGTACATGGCAGACCGTCGCTACAATCGCGCGGCGTTGCATTACCGCACACGCCGCCGACACACGATTCGTTGACCGCACAGAAACTGCCGTCGTCGCAGGGTGTGCCGTTGGGCTCGTTGTTTCCCAGGCATCCGCCCATACCGTTGCAGGTGTCGGGGTCGTCGCATTGGGTATCGGAGGAATCGCCGCAAGGTGTACCGATTGGAGCGATATTCGGTGCGCAACCACCCGCGCCGTCACAGGTGTCCGCGGCGTTACAATCTGTTGTTCCTGGATCACCGCACGACGTTCCTCCCGGCACGAAATTTGAAGCGCAGGTGCCCACGCCGTTGCACGTGTCGGGGTCGTCGCAATCCGTATCCGTCGGATCACCACACGCGGTGCCAGCCGCCACCGGTGGATGGGTGACGCCTCCGGTCACAGGGTTGCAGACGTCTTCCGTGCACTCGTTGCCGTCCGCCAGCGGTATGAGATTACTGGTCGCCGGATTGCAGCAGAACAGGCTGTCATCATAGTTGTTCGTGTTTGAGCAGGTCTGATCGGGCTCACAGACATCGTCGGTGCATGCGCTGCTGTCATCGCAGTCCGCATTTGTGGCGCAAGCGATCGATATGACGGCCGGCGTCAGGACGATTCCGGAAATCGGCCCGGCATCGCTGTCCCGCATGAATGTGGCAGTAGGACCGTCGACAAGACTGATCGTGTAAGTTCCAGCAGCATTCATAGGCACGGTGAGGATGAGTGTGCCGCCGTAGAATATCGAACCGTCATCCGCGCGCCCGCCGGACTGTGTCGCTGCGACAAACTCGTAGGCGAGCGTCGTAGTGGAAATGGCCGGGATCGAATTCAGACCGAAAAACACCCAATCGGTGTTGGGAATGCAGAACTCTCCATTCGGACAATCGGCTATTGAGGTACAAGAGGCACCGTTGGGGTCGGCCATCTGATTGACCGTGCAGCGATTGAGTGTCTGAAAAGCGCCGTCTGCCGGAGTGGCCGGCCAGCCCAGAGGGACCAACTCGGCGCCGGCGCCGCTGCTGTACCCCGTGGGGTCGATGGTCGCCTGGAACGCGCCCAATAGCGGATCGCCGTTCTGATCGGCATCCCAGCCGGCCAGTCGCAAGTGAAGGGTAACGTCCTGGCCGCCCCCCTGGAGGACAATGGTATTCCCCGTGATGTTGTATGCACCCGTAGCGGACACCGGATGCCATTCGAACTCCGCACCCCAAGCGGGAAGGCACGAAACGAAAACCGCTACACCGCAGATCCACGACGTTGTTGCGCTACGCATGTTCTATCCTTTCCGAGTCAGCGTCCCCGGCGACCGCATGGTCGCCGGTAGGTGCTATCGAGGCCCAGCCTACCCGTGAGTGCACAAGGTTTCGCCATCCAACACCTACGGACAGGGGACCGGGCAGCCGGTTTGCTCGTAGGTCTGCCCTTGAAACGCGAGAATCGACCGTTGGACGTCCACAATGTTGATAATATGATTCGGTTCACATGGCCAAATATCCAACGCCTCGAATGTTAATCCCTGGCTGAAATCGCCCTGGAATCCGAGAATGATGGAATAGGTGTCGTTAATGTTCGTCGCGCCGTTGCAGTCGACGTCAGCCCATAAGCATGTGCTGTCTTGGCCGGCAGCACTTGTGAATGCGCCGCATTCCGCCACGACTTCATACTGCGAACCGGGCACGATATCTTCGCCCCGAACAACCACCGTTCCCCACGTGTCAGGTGATTGTGATACGGGTGCGCCGACAAGCACCCCGTTGGCGTCAATATACTTGTCCAGACATGGCCAGTCGGGCGAAGTCAGCCGAAGTGCAACCGACGGAGATGCTCCCGCCGGCAGGGGCGTTACGTGAACGGCACGCGGTGCGTCAGACACAACTGTCGGTGCTACCGGTATGGGTGTGCCGGCACAGGTTCCGAGGGAACATTCGTCGCTTCCCGTGCAGACATCCGCATCGTCGCACGCCGTTCCCGTCGGCTTGAAATTGGGATCGCACGCACCGCCGCCGTCGCAAATATCGGGATTGTCGCATTGGTCGCTGGACGGATCGCCACAGGCCAGACCCACCGGCTCGAAGTTGTCGAGACACGTACCACCGCCGTCGCAACTGTCAGGGTTGTCGCACTGCGTATTGGTTGGGTCGCCGCATGGGAATCCGTTGATCTCGAAGTTGTCCAAGCACACGCCCGTCCCGTCACAGGTGTCCGGATTGTTGCAGTCGTCGTCTAGAGGATCACCGCACGCGATCCCGACCGCCTCGAGGTTGTCCGCGCATGCACCGCCGCCGTTGCAGGTGTCGGGATGGTCGCAATCCGTGTCCGTTGGGTCGCCACAGGCAAAACCGCTCACCTCAAAGTTGTCCAGGCATATGCCCGTCCCATCGCAGGTGTCCGGATTGTCGCACTGCGTATTGCTGCCGTCACCGCACGGCGTGCCCACGAGCAACGGTGGGTGGAGACATGCACCGCCGCCGCATTGATCGTCGGTGCACTCCAGTCCATCGTCCGTGCAGGACAAGCCGTCCGGCTGATTGTTGACATCGCAACTGCCGATCCCGTCACAAATATCGGGATTGTCACAGTCGGATGACGTTGGATCGCCGCACGCCAGGCCGGCCGGCTCGAAGTTAGCGAGACACGTACCGCCACCGTTGCACGTGTCCGGATTGTTACACTGCGTGTTCGTCGGATCACCGCAGGGGAACCCGTTGATTTCAAAGTTGTCAAGGCACGTGCCGCCGCCGTCGCAGGTGTCCTGGTTGTCGCACTCCGTATCGGTGGGATCACCGCAGGCCGTACCCGTGGGTTCGAGATTGTCCACGCACGCGCCGCCGCCGTTACACGAATCCGGATTGTCGCAGTCCGTGTCCGTCGGGTCGCCACAGGCGAGACCGGCTATCTCGAAATTGTCCAGGCAGATTCCCGTACCGTCGCAAGTATCGGGGTTGTCGCACTGCGTGTTGCTGCCGTCACCACAGGGCGTGCCGACGGGCTGCGGCGGGTGATCGCAAACACCTGACGCACATAGGTTTTGCGTACATTGTACACCGTCATCCGTGCAGGCCAGTCCGTCCGGCTGATGATTGGGATCGCAACTTCCGATCCCGTCACATATGTCTGAGTTATCGCAGTCCGATGACGTCGGATCGCCGCACGCCAAGCCGGCGGCCGCAAAATTATCGAGACACGTACCGCTCCCGTTGCAGGTATCGGGATTGTTGCACTGCGTGTTTGTCGGGTCACCACAGGGGAACCCGTTGATTTCAAAATTGTCCAGGCAGACGCCGGCACCATCACAAGTATCTCCGTTGTCGCACGCCGTATCAGTCGGATCGCCGCAGGCCGTACCGACCGGCTCGAGGTTGACGACACACGCACCGGAGCCGTTACAGCTGTCAGGATTGTCACAGTCCGTGTCCGTCGGATCACCACAGGCAAATCCGGTCGACTCGAAATTGTCCAGACAAATCCCCGTGCCGTCACACGTGTCGGGGTTGTCGCATTGCGTGTTGCTGCCGTCGCCGCAGGCTGTGCCAGCCGGCTGAGGCGGATGGTCGCAAACACCCGACGAACAAACGTCTTGCGTACACTGGACGCCATCATCCGTACAGGACAAGCCGTCCGGCTGATGGTTCACGTCGCAACTTCCGATTCCGTCACAAATATCGGCGTTATCACAGTCGGATGACGTCGGATCGCCGCAGGCCAAACCGGCGGCCTCGAAATTGTCGAGGCACGTGCCGCTACCGTTGCACGTGTCCGGATTGTTACACTGCGTGTTCGTCGGATCGCCACAGGGGAATCCATTGATCTCGAAGTTGACCAGGCAGACGCCGCCGCCGTCGCAGGTGTCCTGGTTATCGCACTCCGTATCGGTGGGGTCACCACAGGCCGTGCCGACCAGCTCGAGGTTATCAATGCACGCACCGGCACCGTTGCACGAATCCGGATTGTCGCAGTCCGTATCCGTGGGGTCGCCACAGGCAACACCGGCCACCTCAGGATTGTCCAGACAGAATCCCGCACCATCGCACGTGTCGGGATTGTCGCACTGCGTATTGCTGCCGTCGCCACAGGCCGTGCCGGCAGGCTGCGGTGGATGGTCGCACACACCAGACGCGCAGATATCTTGCGAGCATTCGATACCGTCGTCCGTACAGGCCGAACCGTCAGGCTGGAAGTTCGGGTCACACGCACCCGCACCGTCACAGATGTCACCGTTGTCGCAATCCGTAATCGTCGGATCACCGCAGACGGTCCCGAGCGGAGCGAAGTTTGTCTCGCACACACCGGCGCCATCGCACGTGTCGGGCGCGTCGCACTCGGTAGCGGTGATATCGCCGCACGCCGTGCCGACCGCCGATGGTGGGTGCGTGCACGCGCCCGCAAAGCAGATGTCGTCGGTACAGTCGTTGCCGTCGTCGGGGCAAGCTTCGAGATCCGACTTGTGGTTGGGCTCGCAAACGCCGGCGCCGTTACACGCGTCAGGGCTGTCGCACGCCGTGTCTGCGGGATCGCCGCACGCGGCACCGGCTGTTCTCGCCGACCAATCAGTACTCGTGAGTAACGGCGTACATACCTCACAATCGTTGGCCGGATTCAATTCACCCTGGTCGTAGCAGATGCCGTCGATGACACAGCCGTCCGCCGTCGAAATGTTGAGTACGAAATCGCCGGCGTTGTCCATGAAGCCCGCGACGCGAATGAAGTAGGTCACGCCATCCGTCGCGACAAAGGCCAGCGCCGACAGCAGGTCCGTGCCGCCGTCATCGTCGCATGCCACCTCGTTGCCACCACACGCATCGTAGACCGTCAACACTGTGTCATTAAATGGCAAGAAGTTACTGCCTTCCGTGTCCATCAGCACAGGCCCCGTGCAGGTGGCCACGTAGTAGTACCAGACGTCATTGTCCGAATCGAACTGACAGGTGGCTTCGTCGTCGTCCGGCCCACGATTCTCGTTATTGCCTACGCTGCTGCCGTCGAAGACCTCTACGGCATTGACGCAATCATCGTTGCAGTTCGGATCCACGATGCCGGCGCAATTCCCGGCGCCGTCGCATTCGTCGTTGTTCGTGCAGATGTCGCCGTCAGAGCACAATGCGCCGGCGGCCACAAACGACCAGGCTGACGTGGACTGTGCGGTATCGCAGAACAGACAGTCTTCGTCCGGGTTGACTTCGCCCTCGGCATAACACGCACCATCGATCAGGCAGTTGCCCGGCTGCAGGATGTTGTCGCACTGTTGCAGGGCCTCATTGCAACTGTCCGCCGTACACGTGAGATTGTCGTTGCAATCGACGGCCGAGCCGCCGCCACAGGCGCCGCCCACACACGTCGCGCCCGCGTTGCAGAAGGAGCCGTCGTCACAATCAGTGCCGTCGGCTTGGTTGTTGGCGAGGCAAGCGCCGAACCCGTTACAGGTGTCCGGATCAGTGCACGCGTCGCTGAGCGGATCCCCACACGCCGTTCCGGCGGGTACCAGGTTCGGTACACAAGTACCGCTGCCATTGCAGGAGTCGGGATCGTTGCACTCCGTATCGGTCGGATCACCGCAAGGCGTGCCGACCGGCTCCGACGGGTGCGAACAAACGCCGGTCAGGCACACGTCGGCGCGGCATTCATTGCCGTCGTCGGTACACAAAGTCTGGTCCGGCACGTGGTTGGCGTCGCACAATCCCGCGCCGTCACAGGAGTCCGAATTATCGCATTCCGATGACCCCGGATTACCACAGGGTGTGCCCGCACTCACAAAATTGGGCTCGCACGTGCCGCCGCCGTCGCAGGTGTCGGCAAGGTCGCAGGCATTGCCGTTTTGATTTCCGCACGGTAAACCGGCCGGCGCCACATTTGCCTGGCACAGACCGCTCCCGTCACACGTATCGGCGTCGTCACAATCCGTAGCCGACGGATCGCCGCAGGCCGTGCCCGCCGGCTCGACGTTGGAGATACAACTGCCGGACCCGTCGCAGGAGTCCGGGTTCCTGCACTCATCGTCGGTCGGATCCCCACACGGTGTGCCGGATGCCGCCGCGTTCGGCAAGCAGATGCCGGTGCCGTCGCAGGTGTCAGGGTCATTGCACTCCGTAGCTGTAGGATCGCCGCACGGAGTGCCGGCCCCTTCCGCCGGATGCGAACAGGCACCGCTCACGCACACGTCGGCACTGCAATCGTTGCCGTCGTCGGTGCACGCCGTCTGGTCCGGCACGTGATTGACGTCGCAGATCCCCGCGCCGTCACAGGAATCCGCGTTGTCGCATTCCGACGAACCCGGGTTACCGCAGGGTGTGCCCGTGATGACAAAGTTGGGGTCGCAGGTACCGCTGCCGTCGCAGGTGTCCGGATTGTTACAGGCGTTGCCGTTCTGATCGCCGCACGGTAAACCGGATGGAGCGACATTTACCTGGCACTGACCACCTCCGTCACATGTGTCGGGGTTGTCACAATCCGTATCCGACGGATCGCCGCAGGCCGTGCCCGAAGGTTCGACATTGCCGACACAGGCGCCGGACCCGTTGCAAGAGTCCGGATTTCTACAGTCATTGTCCGTCGGATCCCCACACGCTGCGCCGGCAGATTCGGGGTTCGACACACACGTACCTGTGCCGTCACAAGAGTCAGGATTGTCGCACTCCGTATCCGTGGGGTCGCCGCACGGTGTGCCGGCCGTTGACACCGGGTGAGTACACACACCCGTCACACAAACATCGTCGCGGCAATCGTTTCCGTCATCGGTGCACAGCGTCTGGTCCGGCAGGTGATTCGCGTCGCAGACGCCCGCGCCGTCACAGGAATCCGGGTTGTCGCACTGTGACGATCCCGGATTGCCGCATGGGGTTCCCGCGCCCACGAAGTTCCCGTCGCAGGCGCCGGCACCGTCGCACGTATCCGGATTGTCGCAGGCATTGCCGACCTGATTGCCGCACGGCAGACCCGACGGGGCGACATTGGGTTGGCATATGCCGGCCCCGTTACACGTATCCGGGTTGTCGCAATCCGTGTCCGAAGGATCGCCGCACGACGTGCCCGAAGGTTCGACGTTACCGAGGCAGGCGCCGGCGCCGTCGCACGAGTCGGCACGGTCGCAGTCGGTGGCGGTCGGATCGCCGCAGGCCGCACCCGCCGGTTGGAGATTCGATTGGCACACACCGGTCGCGCTGCATGAGTCGGCCAGGTCACATTCGGTCGCGACCGGGTCTCCGCACGCGCTACCGGCCGGCTTCAACGGGTGCGCGCAGCTTCCTGCCTGGCAAACATCGTCCCGGCATTCGTTGCCGTCATCCGTACAGGCGGTGCCGTTCGCAACGTTGTTCGCGTCACACGCGCCCGCGCCGTCGCAGGAGTCAGGGTTGTCACATTCGCCACTTCCCGGATTGCCACATGCCGTACCGGCTGCGACAGGGTTGGTCTGGCACGCACCGGCGCCGTCGCAGGAGTCAGGGTTGTCGCAGGAATTGCCGATTGGATTACCGCACGGCAAACCGGAAGGTTCATTGTTCACGACACAAACGCCGGCGCCGTCGCAAGTGTCAGGATCGTCACACTCTGTATCCGAAAGATCGCCGCACGCCGTACCGGACGGCTGTATGTTGGTGACGCACATTCCGGTGCCGTTGCACGTGTCCGCGTTGTCGCAATCGGTATCCGTCGGGTCGCCGCATGACGTGCCGGGTGCCTCGAAATTCGCACGGCACACACCGGCCCCGTCGCAGGAGTCGGGATTGTCGCATTCGCTACTGCTTGGATCACCACACGCGGTACCGGACAATGCAAGTCGATCGACACACGTACCGGCGCCGTCGCAAGTATCCTGGGCATCGCAGGCTCCCGACGCCGGATTGCCGCATATCGTGCCCGTTCCCAAAGGCGGATGCGACACGTTTCCCGTCGCGGGGTCGCATACATTGTCGGTGCACTCGTTGCCGTCATCGATCGACAACAGCCCGCCGGTCGTGGGATTGCAGCAGAACTGCGTATCATCATAGTTATTCGTGTTGGAGCAGGTCTGGTCTGGATTGCACACGTCGTCCGTACATGCGCTCCCGTCGTCGCAGTCCGCATTGGTAGCGCAGGCGATGGTGATAATGGCCGGCGTCAGCACAACGCCGGGAATAGGCCCCGCGCCGCTGTCCTGCAAGAATGTCGCACTAGGACTGCTGTTGAAACCGATCGTGTAGACCCCTGTGGCATTCGCGGGTACGGAGAGTATCAGCGTGCCGCCGTAGTATGTCGTACCTGTATCCGCGCGCCCGCTCGACTGTGCGGCCGCGACAAACTCGTAGTTGAGCGTCGCCGTGGAGAGGGCCGGGATCGACGACAGACCAAAGAACACCCAATCGGTATTGGGAATACAAAACTCATCGACCGGGCAATCATTCGGCGAGTTGCAAGGCGCGCCGGCAGGGTCCGCAGCTTGATTGATGGTGCATCGGTTGAGTACCTGAAAAGCGCCGTCTTCCGGTGTGGCCGGCCAGCCCAGCGGAACCAACGTGGCACCGGCGCCGCTGCTGTACCCTGCGGGATCGACGGTCGCCTGAAACGCGCCCAGAAGCGGGTCGCCGTTCTGATCGACATCCCAGCCTGCCATCCGCAGCTGCAGGGTGACCTCCTGACCGGCCCCCTGGAGGACGATGGTATTCCCCATAATGGTGTGCGCACCGGTGGCGGACACCGGACGCCACTCGAATTCCGCACCGATAGCCGGCAGGCACGAGATCATCACCACGACACTACACATCCAGCGGGTTCTTACGTTACTCATCGCTATTGTCCTTTTTTCCAGGTTGGGGACGAATCGGCAGGGACCACGGTGCTTGTGTTGGTACGTCGCGGACAGCATGATACAAGATCCTTCGGGAGCACACGACAAGTAGCAACCGGCGACATCGTGAGAGGTAGGAGCCGGCACGTGCTGTCGTGCTTGCACCCGACCACGAACAATTGGATTTCACGGAGACGACGGCACGCTCGCCGTACTTGCGCACACGCACACAACTCTGCTCCGTCCCTGAAGGATTCGGGGTCGGAGACTCTTTTCGCTGGGGGAGATTCGAGAATCGGAACTTCTTTCCCGGTTAGTCAGAGACGCCGACGAAAGTCGCCAAGAATCCCTTGTATAGTTTCGCACGCCGTCCGAAAAAATGCAAGCGCATAACGAACCAAACACGACTTTCGGCAGACCCGATCGATGGCCTTCCTTGGCGAGAGATGCGTCAAATGTGAGACAATGCTCCGCCGTCGTACGCCCAACCACTCTGCAATGTGGGTGCAACGGTCCTCAGGTTGCCTCAAAACGAGTTGGTGTGGGTGTGAGACACCGCGGTGCCGTCGTCCGCACGGACCAACTCGCAAGAGACGCCCGCTAGGCGGCGTGTTGCGGGCTCGGGTTCTTGTTTCGACGGGACGAGCTACTCGAAGCCCCGGTACGAATCAGCTACGGCTATGCTAGACGCTTGAAAACGGCAGCGATTGCAAAACCGTGGCGGCCGCCATCAGTGAGAACGGCTTGGCGTCTACCCACATCCCGGTTCGGTGAAAACCTAAACTGCTTGACCTACAACAGCAGATGCCTATGGGCACGGATTCGCCATGTTGTCCTGACACGGATCGTCCGGGCAACCGAACGGGTATTCTTTCCCCTGAAAGGCTAGAATAATCGCGAACGCGTCATTGATATTGACCAGCCGGTTCGGCTCTTGAGGCACCACGTCGGTGCGGGGGACTTCGGGGGCCCCAGCCGCCTGCTGAAAGGTCTTGAGCGCAGCTACGATATCGTCGATGTTCACGAACCCCTGTGGCGGCGTCCACGCCGCGCCGTCGAAAAAGCCCACTGTATCGCCCCAGAATTTGTCGCCAGCAGGTTGCGCCGCCGTTCGGAGCGCAACCGGCGGTTCGAAGGAACCGCCGCCGTCGAACGATGCGCGAAGCTCGAATTCCGCTACGGGCGTGATGTCGCACCCCGTGATGTGTACCACCGGCTCGGACCACACGCGCGTCAGCGGGTTGGCTTGCAGCGTGGCGATTCCGTTCGCATCAGGTTGCCCAACCCATCCGGATACCGTGGCAGTAGGATGAAACAGGCTTGATGTCATGTCCAACTTGTAGGCGACCGGGCCCGGCTCCTCCGTGCGGAATGAAACGTAGCGGTTCTTATCGATGCTGGTCGGATCCGTCACCGTGAGCGTACAGGGAGCACCGAATTGCGTCGGAATCGAGCTGGCCCCACCGTCGAGAAGGAAATTCAGGTTGTCTTCCGTGTTGGGAACGAACTCGATGTCAAACGTCGCACCAGGCTCGGCGTCAGGAGACACTTCCAATAGGATGTCGCCGATGTACTTGCGTTGGCCCACGACATCCACGGAACCCGAAAGCAAAGCGGCGACCACCTGCATGCCCTCACAGTCCGCGCCGATCACCGTGCCTTGATTCGCAAAAGCATAGTCGGGGCGACCAATGCAGATATTCGGCGGGTCTGCGGCGGGACACGGGGCCGTATCGCAGGCGTCCCCGGTCGGCTCGAACGTATCGCCCGTAATGCAAATCATTTCGTTGATTCGCGCGCCATCCGGGCAGGCCGGACCTACCGTGCCGGCCCCGCCCGTGTTGACGACTTGCAGCGTCGCCTGGTAGGCGCCCAGGTTGGTCGCCTCCTCCACGAACAGATTCACGCGTACCGTGGACCCCGCATCTGCGAGGGCAGACTCCAATTCGCAAGTTACCATCGTGTCAACCGGTGTGCACGCCGGATCGGGCGGGCATGTCGTACCATCCCCTTGATAGAAACCCGGCGTCAGGGCACAGCTACCGGCGCGCAAGAGCGTGCAATCGCCGTTCGCCAGACAGCACGCCCCTGGCGCTGTCAGAGCCAAATCGAACCCGTAAAACTGAGGTTCTGAAGGCAGGTCAGTCTCAAAGACACGAATAAAATAATCGGCCGGGCCGGTGAGTCCGACATCCACGACGGATTCCGGCTGGCCGGCCGGCGCGGACGATGCCGACGCCAGCAAGGTGCTGCCATCTGAGTCATACACTTCCAGCGCCAGGTCCGCGGCGACGAGCGAGTTGATGTTGTTGCCGGAGGTGCAGCTTCCGTTGCTTTGCTGTGGACTCGAGTCATACACCAAGCCGTGCGGCGTGAGGGTCGCCTCCAAGAACACGAATGGTTCGGTGATGGAGAACCGGTACCAATCCTGCTCGCCGTTGGCATCGATGCTGGTCAGGTCGCTGTTGCTGATGTTGGGCGATGGAATCTGCGGCGACAAAATGGGCGACACGGTCGTCAATACGCCGAGGTCGGTCGCCGCATTGAAGTCGTCGTCGGGCTCAAACGGATCGCCGTAATGACGTTGCCCCGCGCGCAGGTCGTCATGCTGCGGCCCATCGAAACTCGTGTTGATGAAGGGCTCCATCAATTGGCTTGAATCGCTGGAACACACGTGGCGCATGCCGAGCCCGTGCCCATGTTCGTGCATGACCACATCACGCAGGAAACGCCAGTTATTCGAGCTGGCACCCCAAGATTCGGCAAAGTCCATGAACATGTCGCCGTTAGATGGGAAGTAATTGAAAGCCAGGACGTTGCTATTCCCGTCAATGGTCCCCATCGCGATACGTATATCCCCGCGCGTGGCGCTACCCACCGCTCCCCAGGAGGCACCGTCATCCCATTCATTACTGCCGGCAGTAATTCGCGTATACGATGTCCCCGTCAATTCCTCCCAACGATCAAAACACTGCTCGAACAAGCTGATCCAGGCCTGCGTGTCGCCACTGAACAGGTTGTTCATCCGAGCAAACAAAATGCTGCTGCTACCTTCGGCGGCCAGACCGTCCGGGACAAAGCTCCAAGTGAGTGCCCTCGGGCTACCCTGAACGCCCGACCATCTGCCACCAAGAAAATAGGCCAACGGACCGGGGTCAATGTGCTTCAGGCGGTCATAATATTCGATCACGTCCGGAGGCGTTCCTGGGGCGTAGCAAAACGATCTGGGCGTCTGTCGTACAATGGCGGCGATCGTGCGGTTGTACAGTCCATCAGGCGGGGCTGAATTGTGCCAATAGCGCGCGCCTTGCGCAACCCAGTCGAAAAGTCCGAAATGGCCGTCGCCTGCACCAAAACCGTCTTGGATCTGACAGGTGTGCGGCCAAGCCGTTTGAACGGCGGAACGAGTCCCCACCGCTTTTTCTAAATCTCGCTCCGCCCCGATGGCGATCATCGGCAGAGCAAGAACCATTAACCATTGCTTCGCCCACATAACCACAGCCTCCTGCGTCTCTTTCGATCAAAACAATCCCCGACAGCAGATTAGAGGTTGCTAACCGTCGAAGGTCCAGTTTTCCGATGAACTTTCGTGCGCTGCCTCACGGGCAAACCGCCTGGCAACCCATGTCCGAAAACACGAATCCCTGAAACGCGAGAATTGCCCATTGCACGTCCGCAATATTTGCGATTCGATTGGGATCGCAAGGCTCCAGATCAGCTTCTTCTAGTGTAACCAAACTGAAGTCTCCTTGGAACGCCTTAATGATTCTGAACGCATCGTTGATGTTGACCGTGAGATTCTTGTCGACATCGCCCCAAATCGGAGTAACCGTTGCGTCCGGTAATGACGTATCTGGCGCGCCGTCGGCGCCGCAATCGGTGCGAACCTTGTAAAGCGTTCCCGGTTGAATGGCTTGGCCGGTGACGACGATCGAGCCCCACTCTTCCGCTGTACGAAAAATCGGTAAATCTCCGAGCGTCCAGTCTAGCTGCACGTATTGTCGAAGGCACGAAACTTCGGGCGAATCGGGATCGCCTGTAAGCAGGAACGCGACAGGTGCGAGACTCGGTGCGGCGGTGATACCCAAATAGCGCCCGCCAAGGGCTTCGACCACCGGCGAATCGCACGTACCCGTCCTGCATAGATCGATTTCGTCATCGCACTGCAAACCGGGGCACGGATTGGTTCCCTCGGTGCAAAGAGTGTCGACGCAGGTTTCCGCGCCGTCACAATACTCGCCGTTGTCACATTGGGTGTCGCTGAGGCAATCCACCGGGAAGCTCAATTGTGCGTATCTTCCGATGTCCGCGACGTCCTGGTCGATGCCACCGTCCGCCAGCCAACTGGCCATCGAGCCGTCCGGCTGTCCGAAGCGGACTTTGTGCATGAGCTCCCACGGATTGTAGGTGGCAATCGTCCCCAGCCATTCAGGATTTTCGGAGGTGCCGAAGTTGATTTGCGTTCCATCGGCGCCATGGCACACCACGCATGACGGCAAGCCACCCGTTGTGTAGAACTGCCCGCCCTGCACAGCATCACCGACGAACGTGGCGGTGCCGTCGATAAAGACGTTCGCGTCAATGACCAGTGATTGCATGAAGGACACAAGATCCCATGCGTCACGCTCCGACAGCCCGAACGAATAGAAATCGTGCCCAATGGGTTCGTTGCTTCCCACCACCACATCAAACATCTGCTGGGGATCGAGTGTCGACCCGAACACGCCGGCAATGCCCGTGAAATGGTCACCGGCTCCGTACGCGCCCGATGCCCC
>Ga0055452_10000136_pt1 | contig 17097 bp, 8 predicted proteins | sample China_Galinas_PW_6_FD_57735 | JGI IMG/M metagenome (GOLD analysis project Ga0055452, IMG submission 57735) | Wetland microbial communities from San Francisco Bay, California, USA, that impact long-term carbon sequestration - China_Galinas_PWC_D2 | ecosystem: Environmental > Aquatic > Marine >... | reverse complement strand
ACGCCCTCATCGAGTATCGAACGAATGGCAAAGAACATGAAGACGGCAAAGGCCGCCGCGCCCTCAAAGCGAAAGAGAACCCGCCGCAAGAAGGCGGCGTCATCGACTAACATCGAGCAGAAATCCGAAGATCAGCCCAACACCGCGCGGCAACTCGATGTGGCAGAGTTGGCGTCGCCATCAGAGGGAGTGGGCGGGGCGACCCTTGCGGACGTGAAAGAAAAGACCGTTCGGTCCACGCGGCGGCGAAAGCGCAAGAAGAAGGGCGTGGCGACCTCTGCGCCCGCGCCGATTTCGAGGTCGCCGTCGGCCCCTCCGCAACAAGACGCGGCGCCGCCGAGTGCCTCCGGTACCGATTCGAATACAACGCCAGCGTCCACGGCTACCACGCCGAAACGCAGAACCGGGCGAGGGAAGCGAGGCCGGAAACGGGAACCGGCGGCGAATCGAAACTCGTCGCCCGACGTCACCGCCGAGCCACAGCCGGCCCAGGTCGGGATGACCCCCGCCGGGGGCGCCGCTTCGGTGCGACAGGTGCGCGATGAGGTCGAGCAACCTGCGAATGCGGCGCTGCAAGAACAAGAGGCACGAGGCAGCCGGCGGGAACGCCGTCGTGCGCCGGCAAGCCGCAGCAAAACTGAGCAGGTCGAGAAGGCGGAGGGTGCCAAGAAAGAGGCGGGGGCTGCACCCCTGGCACCGGGGACGGGTCGCCAAATGGTGTTCAACGTGGCCGCTGGCGACGAATGCCGTATCGCAGTGCTCGATGATGGACGCCTCGAGGAACTCTTCCTCGAACGCACATCAGCGCAATCACATGTCGGCAATATCTATAAGGGGCGTGTGACCAATGTCGAGCCTAGTATTCAGGCGGTGTTTGTCGATTTCGGCCTGCCCAAGAACGGTTTTCTGCATATTTCCGATGTACAGCCTCAGTACTTTCCGCACCACTCCGGCGAAGCCGAAGATGTCGGCCGGAAGATTCCAAGGCACAGCCGCCCGCCGATCCAAAAGTGCTTTCGCCGGGGCCAGGAAGTGATCGTCCAGGTCACGAAGGAAGGGGTCGGCACAAAGGGACCGACCTTGACTACGTATCTTTCGATTCCCGGACGATTTCTGGTGATGATGCCGGGCATGAGCAAACACGGTGTATCGCGAAAGATCGAGGATGATGCCGATCGCCGGCTGATGCGCGACATGATGGCGCAGATCAACCTTCCGTCGAGCATGGGGTTCATCATGCGGACGGCCGGTCTGGGACGCACAAAACGTGAGATTCAACGCGACTTGAATTACCTGACGAGGTTATGGAAGACCGTGGTTTCGCGCATCAAGAGCGAACCCGCGCCGGCGGAACTCTATCAGGAATCGGATCTCGTGATCCGGACCATCCGTGACGTGTACACGACGGAATTCGCTCGAATCATCGTGGACGACGCCGACACGGCGAAAAAGTGTCGTGAGTTTCTGCGATTGGCCATGCCGCGGTCCCGTGCCATTGTGGACATTTACACCGACCGGGAACCGATTTTCCACCGGCTGGGCATCGAATCGGAAATCGACAGTATCAGCATGCGTGAAGTCCCGCTGCCGTCGGGTGGTTCCATCGTTATTGACTCGACCGAGGCGCTCGTGGCGATCGACGTGAACAGCGGTCGCTTCCGCTCACCGGATGACGCTGAGGAAACGGCCTATCGGATCAACATGGAGGCCGCAGAGGAGATTTCGCGCCAGCTCCGTCTGCGCGACTTGGGCGGGCTCATCGTGTGCGACTTCATTGACATGCGTTTGGACCGCCACAAGCGAGACGTCGAGCGGATCCTGCGTGACGGTCTCAAGAAGCACAAGGAACGTGCGCGTATTCTCAAGATGAGCGCATTCGGGCTGATTGAAATGACCCGGCAACGACAAGGTCCGTCGCTGAACCGAAACCTCTACGACGATTGCCCGCATTGCCGCGGAACAGGACAAGTCAAGTTACCCGAATCCGTACGCCTGGATGCGATGCGGCTCATTCAGCTGGCCGTCCATCAGCCGAATGTCTCACGCGTGGTCTTGACGGTATCCAATGCGCTGGCCGTCGACATACTGAACCAGAAGCGCGCCGCGCTGAGCCAGATCGAGGTCGAAACCGACAAGACCATCGTCATCCGAGGTGAAGCCGGATTCACCGACGATCGCATCGAATGCGCTTGCGAGGACTCGAGCGGTCGGTCCATCCCGTTCGGCGGCAACGGATCAGCATCATCACAAACGTCCCTTCCGCGTAGCTCCACGCGATCGGCGTAAAGTAAGCGGCTTTTGGACCGAAGGAATGCGCGGGACGGCGAGTCATGCGCTAGGGAACAATTCCCGTGGTGCAAGAGAGAACGTCGGGTGCTTCAGCGGCTCGCCGGTTGACCGTCCTTTCGCAGTAGGTTTGATCGACGACCAGCCGCTGCGGTCGCTGCATCTCGGCCATCGTGTGTCGCGACAACATCAGTTCGATGAATGCCGAGCGGCCTGGCTCGGGACGAGACTCGAGCGGTACGTGCCCATAGCCCAGGGTGTGGCCGATTTCGTGTGCGGTCACGTTGGCAAAAACCGTGACCCATTCATCGAACGTATACGCATCGCCAAGCTGACGAATACGCTCGCCGAAGATCAGGGCGACGTTGTCGTTCTGTTCATTGCACGGATCGTACTCGGCCTCCCCGATATCGGTGCCGCCGCTCGGTGGCGTGTTCTGAGAGATATGAACGACGGTGTCGGCGTGGCTCTCGTAGTCTTCACCATTGCGGACGACCAGAGACACCTCGGGCCAATCGCAGAAGATCTGCGTCACTTCTTCTCGAACCATGTCCATGAATAGTTCGGGGTTGTCAGCCAGGGATCCTCCATCCGCCGTGGGAAAAGTTTCAAAGTCCAGTCCGTCGAACGTCATGTCGGGATAGATGGCGTTGACACCACCCGTCCAGTCGAGCGTGACCAGACTCGGCGGCAGGCCGCCGAGTGCGGCCGCAATCTCGCATTCGACCGTCATTCTTGCACGGGCGATGGATCGATCACCGATCGGGGTACCGCACCCTCCTGCGACTGCGATCGCGACTGCCATCGGCCCGATAAGTAGGGCGCTCCGGATGGACGCGCAGCGCCCGTATTTGTCTTGCTTCCTTCCCATAACAGTCAGCTTCTTTCTGATGTCGAATTCAATACGTGTTGCGATGCTTCGCTCTATTCTTTGCCGGGTGCCAGGCAAAAGTCAACTGCGGCACATCGCAACCTTACGCCACCATCACCGTCGCGTAGGATGCGTCATATTATGGGATGAAGCGGTCCGGCGGACGACGATGGGGAGATGAACTGCCGTGCGATGCAGCCGTCAGCCTGCTTTTTCAGAAGATGCGCAGCGATGATCCGCCCATGGGAACCAGAGTGCCCCTAAGCTTGGCCCCGGTCAATTCGAATCCGATGGCCGTCCGTCGGGATTCAATCGACCCGGGGGGTCGTGCAGAATTGACGCCGCGCCGCGTCAACCAAACAGGAGTTGATAAATCGAAAGCAAGATCGGAATGGACGTGAGTGCCACGGACCATTCGGCCAGCAGTCGTGCGATCCTGTCGCGGCGGCGCCCGATCACTTCGCAAAGTACGATGACCAACACCACGAGGCAGAACTTGTAGAGGATGATGCCATTGGCGCCGCTGTGTGCGATCACCGCGTCTGCGATCGCGTTCACTTCCGTGCCGCCACACAGGAGGATGGTCCAGGTAAACATCACATCCAGCACGGACAGCACCACGAACCATGCATAGGGGCGCTGATACCGCATCGGCGGCAGGCTGAACCAGCCAAGTTTCTTCCGGCTTGATCTCGTTCTGACCGGACCAATCGGCCCGCCGCAGTCTGGGCAATGGACCATCGCGATCGACGAGGTCCGGTATCCGCATGACATACACAGCCCCTCGCCTATACCGGACGGTGCGAATCCAGCCTTTTTTCCGGCCATCGAGTGTCTCGCAACGGATCGGGCGCAGTCAATCTGCTCTTATGTCGACAAGATCTGTAGCGGGTCTTGTGTCCATCCTGGCACTTCATTCGGATTGAGGATCGGATTATTCGAACGTGCCCGGTGCGGCCTCGGCAATTCGGACCTTCCGCGAGACCCCGGCGATGGTTTAAATTACCAGCCAATGCTGGTAGAAGTATCTCCAGATACGGGCGATCGATCGCGAAAACACTGCGGGAACACCGAATCGCATGAAGGTTCTGCTTGTCGCCATGGGCACGGACGGAGACGTTTACCCCTTCATCGCGCTGGGCCTGGTGATGCGCGAACGGGGGCACGAGGTCGTGCTACTTGCCAACGAACATTACGCCGATCGGGTCTGCGGCACGCTCGGGTACGAGCCGTTGGGTACGGAGTCCGAACATCGGCGCATTGTCGACGACCCGGCGTTTTGGGACCCGCTGCTGGGCAGTCGCGTCGTTGCGGAATGGGGAATGTCGCAGATCCGTCGTCAATATGCGGCCATCGAGAGATTATATGAGCCCGGCCGGACGGTGGTGGCGAGCCCGGCCAGCGTGATCGGCGCCCGCTTGGCGCAGGAACGTCTTGGGATCTCTCTGGCGACGATTGTGTTGCAACCGGTTGTTTTCCGAAGTCTGTATCGACTTCCGGTCATGCCGGGCGTTCCGCGCGTGCCTTCATGGATGCCGCGTTTCGTCAAAGCGGTCTTCTGGAAAGGGGTTGATGCCCTCGCAGACCGTGTGATGGCGTCTCGTATTTCTGCGTTTCGATGCGACCTGGGGCTGACTCCGGTGAAGCGGATACTCGAATGGTGGCTGTCTCCTGATTTGGTGATTGCCATGTTTCCGTCATGGTATGCAACGCCGCAACCGGATTGGCCCACCCAGGTGCGCGTGACGGGTTTCCCGATGTACGACCATCGGCGGGCCGAGTCCTTGCCCCCCGATGTTCGCGAGTTTCTCGACCGCGAGGATCGTCCCATTGTGTTCACGCCGGGTACGGGTGTCGGACACGGACAGATGTTCTTCCAGGCCGCGGCCGGCGCGTGCCGTTTGATGGGCCGTCGTGGGATGTTGCTCAGTCGTTTTCGTACCCAGGTGCCGCCGAACCTACCGCCCTCGATCCGCCATTTCGACTACGTACCGTTCGGACAGCTCTTTTCCCATGTGGCGGCCGTCGTTCACCACGGAGGGATCGGCACCGTGTCCCATGCGTTGGCCGCCGGCGTGCCACAGCTCATCATGCCGCGTTCCTTTGATCAGCCGGACAATGCGCAGCGGGTGAGAGCGCGCGGCCTGGGCGACGTGATCAAACCGAGTGCCTTCCGCGCAAGTCGCATAGCGCAAAAGCTCACCTCATTGTTGGAATCCCAGGCCGTTCGTGAGAACTGCCGGAAGGTGGTCGGACTCTTCCCCATGGAAGACCCCCTGCAACGAGCATGCGAGTTGATTGAGCGGCAGGGAGCGATGAGTCGCCCGGAAGAAGTGTCCTCGGTGCCGGGTGTGGAACCGAGGCCCCCCGTTTCGCCTTGACCGTGCCCAGCCTATGCGGTGGCCAGTCAGTCCATTTCCGTGTAGAATTACCGGCGAAAAGGTAATCGATAGGGCTTGAAAGGGTACGATGATGACGGCCAAGCGCGGAGCTTTCACATTGCTGGAGTTGTTGGTGGTCATCGGCATCATTGCGGTCCTCGCGGGATTGGTGCTCCCGGCCCTGAGCCGGGCCCGCGTGCAGAGTCGCACAATCGTCTGTCTCTCGCACCTGCGTGAGTTGGGCAAGGGCTGGCAGGCGTACGCCGACGAAAACGACAATGTCATGCTTCCGGGGCGGATGTACGAAAAACCGGGCGGAAAGGGCAACGAGGAGAACTGGTACGACGTGGGCAACGGTCTCAAATATCGCCCGCGGTGGCCCGCCACCATGGGCGGACAGTTGGGGACTTACGCGTTCAACAAGCCACTGACCCAGGATAAGGACGGCGTATTGGCCGACCGTCAGTCCTACGATAACGATATCTACCAGTGTCCGACGGTTTCCGCTTGGATGGACGAACGTAACTACGCCTACGGATACAACTACCAGTTCCTTGGAAACGCGCGCCAAACCAATAATCGATTCCACAATTTCCCGGTGTTGCGCCATAAGATCAGTGCGTCGGGCGGCACGGTGGTCGCCGCGGATTGCATGGGAACGGCCGCCGGATTTTCCGAAGCCGGTCGCGCCGGCTATAGCAAGGACGGAACCTCGTATCGAGCCCTTGGAAACCTTGGATGGGCGCTGGATCCCCCTCGACTAACCGATGAATCGGACCGCGGTACCGGCGATTCTGATAGCCCGCGCACGGCCGTCGATCCGCGCCATCAGGACAAAGTAAACGCGGTGTATGCGGACGGTCATGCGGACACGCGGACACCCTACGATTTGGGCTATCGCGTCAACAAGCAGGGCGCCTATGTCGATTTTGATCCCAACGACGCCAGTGAAGCGGGAGAAGGCGGGGGCTCACTCGGTCTCATCCCGGGTCGCGATGGGGACGCCGATACACGACTACTTCAAACCGAGCCCCCGGATTCCAAGATCGACGGCGCGCACAATCGCCTTTTTTCCGGCAGCGGACGTGACGTGGATCCGCCGCCCGTGCGACAAGCACAACCCTGAGAGAGCCAGAGGGGCATTCGTCTGCCTATCCAACCCTGTCGGACGGTGCGGAGCCCTGGCTGCCGACACTTTCCGCTCTCCACCGATTGGCGTGGTTCTGTCCATAGCCGAAAACGACTGCTCGCGTGCGGCTTTTGCAGCCCTGGTGGACGCCTGGAATTTGCCGGCAAGGCGCAAGACGACGCAAGACGTTGTCGAAAGGTGTCGCGTTTCCAGCCTGTTCCGGGGACTCGTGGTACACTTCAATCACAAGGTGAGCGACGGTAACCCGCCAGAAATTGCCGCGCCGACCCGTGCGGAAAGACCGTCCTGTTCGGTCTTGCGTCAAAAGCAGGTGAGCGGAACTGCCGATTTACGAATAGTCTCTTTTCTCGCTACAGCCGCGTCGGCGCGGCCAATCCGAGGGCTCGTCTCCCGATTGGGCGACGTGGCCGGGACGAGCGGTGTCCCTCGGCGTACCGGTCTGATCATGCTATGCTGGTGGTGATCGGGCCTGCGTTGAGCCCCGATGGAATTGTGATCCACAAGGAGTGTCATCGATGAGACATAAAATGACTGCATGGGTATTGGGCCTGAGCGTGTTCGTAGGCGGCATCGCACAGGCCGGCGACAGCGTGAAGGATGCGCTGTCCCTCGTTCCGGGCGACGTGATGGGCGTGGTATTCGTGCCCAGCCCGAAACAACTGGATGCCGACTACCAGACGATGGTCAACACGCTCGAGCTTCAGATGTTCGCGCCGCCGTCACTGCTCTCGCTCGTGAAGATGCAACTGCCGGTGTTGCAGTCCATGGATGACACCGGAGTCTTCGCGGTGGCATTCTTGCCGACAGACAACCTGGGTGCGATGCAACAATCGCAGGTGCTCATGGTGCCGACCACGGACGTGAAGGGCATGGTGGAGGCATTGGGCGGCCAGGAGTCCGAAGGCGGTATTTGGGCGGTCAACCTGATGGGGCAGCCCGCGTACGCAGCCGGAAAGGGCAAACATCTCATCGTCGGTGCGACAGCGGAGGCGGTCCAGAAGGTTGTCGGTTGCAAGACGAATTTGGCCGGCACGATGAAGTCGACCGACCTGCAGGCGATGGCCAACGTCGACATCGGCATCTGGCTAGACGCCGAACGCCTGATGGGCATGCTCAAGCCCATGATCGAAGGCATGCTGCCGATGATGACGATGGGCCAACCCGCCGCCGCCGCGGAGATCAACAAGCAGAACATCGACAAGTTCGTCAATGGGGTGTCTACGATGGGCATCGGTTTGCTCATCGACAATGGCGGACTCGGCCTTCGTTTCGCGATGTCCACCAAGGACGGATCCGATCTCGCCAAACAAATGAAGATGAAACCCACGACCGGTTCCCTGCTGAAGGGGCTGGAGGGCGGCAAGTACATCCTCGCATCGGGTCAGACCGTCGATCCGGAACAGGTGACGGAATCTGTAGGTCAACTCGATCAACTGTTCGCGCTTGCGGGTAACGTGGATGGTCTCAACCAGGACAAGATGTCGGAGTTAAAGAGCCTGTTGAAGGAGTGGGCGCCGTCGATGAGGGCCAGCCGTGCTTTGATTCAAGCCCTGCCGCCTGGTCCGGACGGACTGTTCGGCCTTTCCATCGTCGTCAAGACGAAAGACAGCAAGGCCTTCATGGCGTCTGCGGGCAAGGCGATGGCGATGTGCAAGGACATTGCTGCGGATTTTGCCAAGCGCAAAACCGATGCGGAGGGTGACGAGGAAGGCGAAGGTGAAGGCGCCAACGAAGAGGCCGCCGAGTGGGCCAAGAAACTATCCGATTTGTTCGTGCACGTCGCCGGCGCGGAAGACGTCGCGGGTGCCAAGGTCGACCACTTCAAAGTCGACTTGTCCAAGACGGACGAGATCGATGAGGAAGATGTCGAGACGGCATACAAGATCATCGGCAAGGAGGGTCTTCTCCTGCGCGTCGCACCGGCTGACGATCAGACGATCGTGGTGGCCTTCGGCGGAGGCACGGACCGCATGTCCAAGGTCATAGAGTATGCGCGAAAGAACGAGCCGGCGATTGACGACGATGCGGGCGTCAAGAAGGTTGCGTCTCATCTCCCGGAATCGCGAGCTTGGGTCGCGTACGTCTCTGCCGATCAGATCATCCATGGCGTCAACAATGTCCTCACGGCGCTCGAAGAGGAGAATCTGCCGATTCAGTTGCCGGAGGATTTGAACGCCCCCATTGCGATGTCTGCCACCGGTGGTGCCGGATGGATGCAGGGCGACCTGTTCCTGCCGTCCGACCTATTGGTCGCAGCGAAGAACGTGGGACTTGCGATGATGGGGTCTGCGATGACCGCCCCGCCGGCAGAATCTGAGGAACCGGCACCGGAATAGCCAGCGGGTCGACGCAAAAGCGGTGGTGACGATTCTGTTCCACCCACAGCGCGCATCGAGGGGAGGATTTTCTGATGCACAGAAACGGCATCCGACGTTTGGCGAGACTCATCTTCTTGCTCGCTACGCCAATGGGCGGCGGGCACGTGTGGGCTCAGTCGGAAACCGCTGCTGAGCCGGTAACATCCGAGCCGGCTGCAGCGGCGGCGAAGTCGGGGGCCGAATCAGCAGAAGCGGCGGCAACGGTGGAGGCGAATGCTGCGCCTACCACCAACGCGGCGATCAAACGGGAATTCGGTCTCCGCCCGCGCCTCGAACTCTTCGTGCCGTCGATACGCAAGCTGCAGTCCGAAGTTCAACGGTCGCACAGCGGCGTCTTTTTCTCCCAACTCAGGAACATGTTGCGCGAGATCGCCGGTTCGACGGCCGAGGGCGTGGACCCCGAGCAGGCCGACGCCGTATTGGCAAGAATCGCCGGTTGGCCCGATGCGCAAATCGGCGCCCTCACCTTTGCACCCGATCGCGAGGGTCGCGTTCGTTGGGCGATCCGCGTGAACTGGCCTTTGGCAGATCTGGCGCAGCGCTGCCGGGAGATTCTGGATACCGCCGCGGCACGCGAGCTCTTTGAGGGCCTTCGGCTCGATCCCGCTGAAGGTGAGCGATTTGAGTTACACCTGGGTGACGATACCCTGGCGTATCTTCTGCCGGACGATACAAACGGTGCCTTCGTCGCGTCGCATGACGACCTTCCTTTGGGGGCGCCGGTCTTCTCCGGTTCCGAGGAAACCAACGAGGGCGGCGATCCTCTCGTCGTTTGTCGCCAGAATCTGCAAGGCACGGAAAGAGACAGCGGCGCCACGGTATTCTCGTCGTTCAACGTGGTGACGGATGTCGTGTACGCCGGGCGCGTCGACGAGGAAGGCAGCTGGCACGAGTCGATCGTTGTTCACTGGCCGCCGATTTCGGGCATGGGCGTCAAGGCGCTATTCGGCCGCGTAAAGAAGTCTTTCTTTGTACCGCGCAAGGCGCTCGGCGCTATGGTATTCAAGACGATGATGGCGCCCGGCATGCTGGAAGGCATGGTCGGCTTCGGACCCCAGATTACGATGGCGCCCGGCGGTGATCTGGAGGTCTTCGGCGAGCAGGCACTGGGGCCGATTGCCGCGTCGACGGGGTCGGAGTTGTGTGTCACCGTCCTGCCGGGAAACGGTTTCCTTCCGGTGCCGGATTTCGTCGCTCAACTACGTGCGAAACGACCCGATGCCTTGATGGACAACATACGAAATGCGGCCAGCAAGCTCAACGACGAGTACCTTTCTAGAGAGCAGCGCCCGCCATGGCATTTTCATGTGATACGCGATCGCCAAGTCGTCTGGAGCGAAGGTGCGAACCGGTATCCAGGCATGATGATGCCCATGGTGCTCAGACCGGTGCTCTTCACCACGACGGACGCCGACGCGGAAGGTAAGGAGCGTGATTATCTCGTGGTCGGCTGGACGAGTACCTCACCCGAGCGATTTGTGCGGCGGTGGCTCGATCTCCCGCGGCGTGACGCGGAGATGCTGCACTTGCCCACGCAGTCGAAAACCAACGGGCAACTGTGGGTGAACTGGAAACAGGTGTACGAGTTTCTCAGTCCCTACGCGAATCTGGCAATCGACACGTTCGTGCAGGACTCCCTGTTGCCGCCGTATGATAAAGTAGAGGACAAGTTGACGGATGCCTCACTTACGATGAAGGCGTCTTTCACGGGACTGAAGGCCGGCTATACGGGGCCGCTGCCCATCGGCTCCCTTGTGCTGCCCTCGATGGTGGCGACGTCGCTGGCACCTGACGAGTCGGGTGGCAGCGACCTGGCACGCGAGCGGCTGGCGATACAGCGCCTGAAGGTCTTCTACCATCACGCCAAACTGTTCAAGAACGACATCGGGCGTTGGCCCGCCGAACTGGCCGAGTTGGACGGATACATCGACTTCAACGGGCATCCCGAATTGCTGCACCTCCAACTATCGTCGCGTAAGGGCTGGGCCAACATGTTCGACGGCATCTTCGGCGATGACGACAAAGAGAAGGAGGAAGAGGATGCCGATGTTCTTGAGGATGAGGCAGAGGTGGTGATTGACGACAAGCTCTTTGTGATCGAGTGGAACTCGGATCATTGGCGGCTTGGTCTTGCCGAGGGCACCCTGGAGCACTTGAAGACACTCTACATCGACGAGGACGGCCGAATACACCGAGAAGAGAAGCCTGCGAAATCAAAAGACGAGGACAAGCAGGCGGCGGGAGAAAGAGGAATCATGCCGGATGCAAGGACCATCGCTGAGCACGCTGTGCTCAATGTACAGCGTCATTACGGTCCCCACGAACGGCAGAATTGATTGGCATGCAAGGAGACTCCATCATGAAACGCTGGGCGACGATTTGGATACTGGCACTGGGCTTGGTGATCCCCGCATACGGTCTCGACGAGGACAAAGGCGACAAGTCCGCGGAAGAGAAGGTCGAGGCAAAGGCGGAGAACACCGAAAGCCCCATTCCACGGCTGGCCGAGCTCCGTTTGGACCAATACCTCGTCCCCGCGCGGATGATCAATCTGCCGCTTCCAGGACGCACGAAGACCGTGCAGGACGTACTCGACCGTTTCGAGAAGTGGTCGAAGGACGACAAGATTGGTGCCGTGTTGCTTGATCTGAGTCTGGTCAACCTGTCGTTGCCTGACGTCGAGGAGTTGCGCGGCGGCATCGAGCGGCTCAAGAAGGCGGACAAGAAAGTGATGGCCTACCTCAATGGTCCCACACCGCAGGCCTACCTGCTGGCGTGTGCCGCCGACGAGATTGCCATGGGTCCGACCGGCGCCGTGGTGATTCCGGGAATAGGACGTGTGTTTCCCTTCATGAAGGGATATTATCAGCGCCTGGGGATCGAGTTTGATGTCATTACCGCAGGTCGATTCAAGTATCCCGGCTTTTTCAACAGCCGTGGGCCCAACGAGTACTTCAAGGAAGAGTTCAACGCCATCCTCGATAGCTGGATTGGTGACTACATGCAAATGATCGGCGTCAGCCGCAGGCTGTCGCCCGAACAGGTGCAGGTCGTTGTCAATACGGCACTGTTCGACGCATCAGCGGCGCAGCAGCACGGTTTGGTCGACACGCTTGCCTATCTGGACGAGTACCGCACGCGCGTCCTGCGCAAAGAGAAGATGAAGCGGATGCGCGGGGAGGACGACGGCCTGGCCAACGTCAATTCCATCCAGGATCTGGTAGAGCTGGTCAATGATGCCATGCAGGAGGCGCAAGAGGCGCGGAAGGCCGTCGGCCCGAAGGTCGCCGTGTTGCACGCGCGCGGACCCATTGTCGACATCAGCCTGGGGGCCGGTTTCGCCTCGAGCGTCATTAGCCGCGATGACTTCGTCAAGGTGCTGGATGAGCTGCGCAAAAACAAATCGATCAAGGCCGTGGTGATGCGTGTCGATTCACCCGGCGGCTCCGGTTACGCCTCGGATGTCATCTGGCAGAAGCTGCGAGAACTCGACGAGGAGAAGCCGTTGGTCGTGACCATGGGGTCGGTGGCGGGTTCCGGCGGCTACTACATCGCCTGCCCGGCGCGGCGCATTTTCGCCCAGCCCACGACCATCACCGGTTCCATCGGCGTGCTCGGCGTGTTCCAGTGCGCGCAGTCGGCCCTGAACCGCGCCGACTACGAACTCGCGGAAATGGCCCGCGGACATCGCGCACTTCTGGGTTCGGCGCACAAGGAACTGCACAAGGACGACCGCGCCTTTCTCCAGGACTACATGGATAACTTCTATAGCGTGTTCGTTGACCGTGTAGCCACCACCCGTAAGATCCCCGCCAGCGAGGTTCGTAAGATCGCAGAGGGGCGGATTTACACGGGCCGGCAGGCGAAGCAAATCGGTCTGATCGATGAGCTAGGCGGCCTGGCCGAGGCCATCGAGGCCGCACGTGCCATGGCCAACATCCCGCCCAGCGCCGAGATGAAGATCGTACACTATCCTCGCGCGAGCAGCCTGGGCGAAATGCTTGGGAGCCTCGGTGCCGTCAGCACCGGACAACTGGTGGAGATGTTCTCGAAGGGGGGCAACGCGGCCCCGGTGGTGGACTTCAACCAGCAACTGTTCCTGTTCTCGCAGCGCGTGCAGCCGCTCTGCTGGATGGGCGTGCCGAATTTCTACCAACCAGAGGCGCAGATGCAGATTTCGCTGATGCCTGGTATGAACATGGGGCAGTCCACCGGCGTTCTCCCGGGGTTGTGGGGGGGGAACTAGGATTCGCCTCGGTCACCGCGTTTTGACGATTGACGATCCAGATTTTTAATGGGCTCGGTCATGTTGCCATGACCGGGCCTTTTTTCTCACTCCTGTCCGTCCCCGCGGCGGCCGTGCGTTGCGACTCGTCATGCCGTGGTGCTCGATAGACCCCGACAAATCCACGGCGTGCGGGCAAAGCCCGGGGGAACCCGTTCCGGCTCTCGTTTCGCCCAGTGTCGGCCTGTCCGCCTAAAAATAAAGGACGATCGCGGTACAGACGCCACGCGAAGTGTATCGGAGGTGCGACACACCTTCGTGGGGGAGCGACGGCTGCCCGCGATTCGTCCTTGCGGATTCCGAGGGATTCCGCGATGTCGGGGCCGCCCAGATACGGGTCTGTAGTGCCGTGGGCGATCCCATTTGTGGCATAAGAACACAAACGTTCGCCAGTGAAAAAGCGCGCGCTTTTTTTTGAGAAAATTTCCTTTTGCCTCGCGCCACGGGATGAGGAGGGGGTCTATCTCGGATGACTAAGCAAGCTTAGATCATCTTTGCACAGTGAAGCCGCTTTTATTACGGCGAGTCCTTCCCGGCGACTGTGCAATCTCATCCGTGGGCGGCTTAGCGATGACGATTTGGTTGTAAGCTGTTGATTGAGTTGCGCTTAGCCCCTCTGTAGTACCGTGAGTTGATTCGCGCGCATGGGGAGGGACATTCCAATAACTCCGAAGGGTGTGGATCTTCCGGGGGCGCAACACGCAAACTGGGTGTGGGCATGGGCTTGGCGCTCGTTTTCGATACGGATCGGGCGTGGCCTGATCGGTGCGGCGATAGGAATGCCTATCGCAAATCGACGCAAACGATGCGGTTCAGATTCCGGGCGTACAGTCTGCCGCGATGGAGGACGGGCACCGTCCAGCACCTATCGTTCAGGATCTCGGCGTCGGTCGTCGGCTTGAAGCCCTCGGGGCTGACGGGAGCGATCTGCAGTCGGCCGTCTTGCGTCAGCAGTAGCAAGTGGTCGTCGGCAAGTACCAGCGTGCCGTGCTTCAGACGCGGTTTCCGCCACAGTTCCTCGCCGGTAGAGAAATCGGCGCACACCAGGGCCTTCTGATCGCTGGCGTAGAGCTTGCCGTCGCGCAGGATGCAGGACTGGAACTTGTTCATCAATACGCGGTTCTTCCAAACCTGATCGAGCGCCAATGCTCCGCCATCCATCTTGACTTTGAAGAGCCCCGCGCCGGTTTTGTATCCTGAGGACAGGAAGAGGTGGCCGTCATGGAAGATCGGTGCCGCGGCATTGACATTCCAGTCGGTTTGCCACGGCTGCCGATACACCAGCTTTCCGCTGGTGGCCTCAACGATGATCGCGGAGTCTCCCGTAAAGCCGACGATGTACCGCTTGCCCTCAAAATCGAACGGGTAGGGGGTGGCGTAGCCGGCCGGGTCGTCGCCGGTTTTCCACATCTGTTTGCCGGTCATCTTGTCAAACGCGACAAGCGCCCCGTCGGATTCACCGCCGGATGAGACGGCCAGGTTGCCCTCGACGAGCACCGAACCGCTGTAACCCCATTGCGGCATATGGTCGAACGACTGGCGCCACAATTCGCTTCCTGACTCAGCGTTCAGGCAAAGCAGGGTGCCGCGCGCCCCGAGCATGTACAGGCGATCCCCGTCAATCGTGGGCGTGGCGCGCGGGCCGTCACCGCCGGTCGGCTCCTGGTAGGCATCCTCGATGGCACGCTGCCAGATCGTCTTCCCGGAGTCGGCGTCGAGGCAGTAGACCACCTGCCTGCCGGCTGCCGTGCCGGCAGTGAATACGCGGTCGCCGACACAGGCAAACGAAGAAAAGGCGGGGCCGACTTCACGTTGCCAGACCAAAGGGATCGGCCCGGTCCATTCCTTCTTGAAGGCTGTCTCGCTGCTGATGCCATCGAGATTCGGTCCCCGAAACTGCGGCCAATCCGCGTCGGCGGCCACGCTCATGAGGAGGCCAGGTATGGTTAGGGCGATCGTAGCGAGTATCGACCTGCGACGGTGTGAAAAACGGCCTTCCATTAGCATTCTCATCCTCCAAACCAAGGTATCCCCCGAGCGCCAGTCTATCGCGGTCAGTACCGATCTTCAAGCTGCGTCCCGTTTGCTCGTGCGTGGTGTGCGATTCGTCAGTGTTATCTAATCGTACCGGAGCAGGCAGGGATGCCTGCGGTACGTGTGCCGTCCCGGCGTACCCCTGGCGGGCGGGGTTGAGATTCTCGTAGCGGCTGTCAAAGAACCGGCGCCGACGACTATCAATAGGTGGCGGGAAGGTCAGCCTCTTTCGAACTGTTTCTCCCAAAACTAAACCGAGGCGAAAGGGCCGACCTTCTTGCCGATCTTGGACCCATAAACCCGCTGATCGCCCGTTGGCAGATCCGGCGGTAGTCGAAACCAATACCTCCACCCTCCAAAGGCAAGCGCCGGGGACGTTTCCCGGCGTTTTCCATGCGCTGTAGATCAGCCTTTGCGGGAGCCCCAGAGCGGCTCCAATCAACTGCAGCGTCCACTTGCGTGTTTCAGCTCGGATGCCTTCTGCAACGTCATGCCATGATGGTCTCGGATGCGAGCTGGGCTTGGATCTGCCCAGCCGGAGGAGACTGGTGCCGCATCGGCATGGGGTTTTTGGAAATGCGGATTTGCGATACTAACATTCAAAAACCACTTTATTTTCGCAAGATCAGCGATTCTGGTTCAGGAACGCCGGTGTTTGGGTTAGGAAAAACGGAATTCGATTCCCCTTGCCCAAGCCGGGAGCCTCATGCCCACCGGTATGGTACTCCTCTAAAGCACATCGACCCGCCATCACAAGGGGGACCACTTGGGCGCTACTCTTTCGGCGGTGCGGCGGTCTTACGAAGCTTGATCGGATCGCGGCCACGCCCCACGTCCGACTTCGCCGCACAGGAGACGATCTTCCCGAACTCGGCACCGGAAAGGATTCGATCCTCCCGCCATGTGCGCGCGGTTTCGTTCACGCACGTGACGAAGTCGCCGTGGTTCTGTGGGTCGCCCCCGCATTCGGCCAGCATATCGGCCATCGTACAGCCGTCCTCGAAGACGACGTTGAGGACGCCGGCGTCGCACGGTCCAATCGTGACGGTCTCGCCCATCTGCGAATCGCTGCACGCGTCGCACTCGTCAATCAAGGCGTCCCCGTCGGCGTCCGGTTGGCACCCGTCCGGTGCGCCGTCGGCGTCACAGTCGCCGCACTCCGGGTTTCCGTCGCAACCGGCGATTTCCTCCGCGTCGTCGATCCCGTTGTCGTTGCAATCGTCAAAGAGCGGACCGAGCTCAAACACATACGCCGAGCCGGATCTGTCGCCCACGTCGTCGTCGAGCAGTGCCCCCACAACGGCCATATCGTCGCTGTTGGAGACGGACCAACCGAATCGGTCATCCGCCGCGGCGTCGGACGCGGTAAGCTTCTGCTGTTGGGTCCACACCCCGCCGGAAAGGACGAAGACGTACGCCGCCCCAGAATCAGCGCCCGTGTCGTTGCCATGATATGCCCCCACAACGGCCGTCACCCCACTGACGGAGACGGAAGAACCGAACCGGTCCTCCGTCGCCCCGTCCGAGGCGAGCAGCTTATGCTCCTGGCACCATGTCTGCCCACAGGTCACCTCCGAGGGATCGTAGCGGAACACATACGCCGAGCCGGAATCGCACTCAGAGTTAGACAGGCAAGCGTCGTCGTCGCCCGACGCCCCCACGACGGCTACGTCACCCGAAACCGACACGGAGATGCCGAACAAGTCATCCCT
>Ga0055452_10000134_pt1 | contig 17225 bp, 14 predicted proteins | sample China_Galinas_PW_6_FD_57735 | JGI IMG/M metagenome (GOLD analysis project Ga0055452, IMG submission 57735) | Wetland microbial communities from San Francisco Bay, California, USA, that impact long-term carbon sequestration - China_Galinas_PWC_D2 | ecosystem: Environmental > Aquatic > Marine >... | reverse complement strand
AGTTCTTAACGGCGCCAACCTGGCGGTGACCGGTGGTGATCTCACAATTGTTACCGATGGCGGAATTGTGATCGACGGAGCCACGGCCCTGGGCGGCTCGGCGAGCACAACGGTGGCCGTGAGCGATACCAGATCAGTGAACGCTACCAACATCACGCTACGCGGCAATGAAAACGGCACCGGGGAGGTGACCGTCGACGGCAGTGCGATGATCAACGTCACTGGCGCATTCAACGTCATCGGCGGCGGCGAGTACTTGGCCGCGGGCGCGGGATCCACGGCGGTTCTAAGCGCCGGCAGCGTCTTGCTCGACGGCGGCAGCGCGCCGGACGTGCCCGGCGGCACCATGGCGCTTTCCGGTTCAATGCTCGTGCAGACCACCGGCGACTTCGTCATGGATGGCACCGGCGCCCCGCCATGCGAAGCGGGCGGGCTGCGCGTGCCGCCCAGGACGCGTCCGATTCTCCCGACGATCGACCAGGCGACCGTCGCAGTCGGTAGCAACCTGGTGCTCCTCGGTTCACCTGAGATTATGCTCGCGCCTGAATCAAGCATCACCATCGCAGGCACCTTCGACAACCAATCGATCTCACCGGACTGCTTGGACTTCAGCGACGGGCAAATCGTGGTCAACGGCGGTTCGGGCGGTCGAAGGGCTGTTCAGGAGTATGAAGTAGGCGGTAGTGATTGGGGCCCCGACACCGATGGCTTCGCCCCCCCCGGTACATCCCATAGCAACTTATCCGTCGGGACCCTGACGATCACCGCCGGCAGCGTCGTCCGTTTCATCGACCACGTCGACAACGACGGCATCAATCAGAGCCCTGGCACGGAAGCGCTATATGTACACACCCTCATTCTTGAAAGCGGTGCCGGCGTGACCGTGGCCGACTGCAAGGTCTTCTACGAGACGCTGGACGATAACGGGGTGCTAGTTGGTATCGAGGGTGCCGGCGTTTTTGCCCAGGTCATCGCCGCGTCGATCGTACCGCCACTCCTGGCGCCACCCCCGCACGATATCCTGAAGAACCGTTATATCTCGATCGATCCGCGCGGAGCAGGCGAGGCCAACGTTGGTTTCAACTTTGACATACGCGTGACACTCAGCAGCACGCTGGTAAATGGTGTGACGGCTGTCGGAAGTTCGTGGTGGGCGAATGCGCCGGACGCTGCATGTATCTCAGTCGTCGGACCGATGCGCCCGGCTCTGGCGCCCAACTGGGACGCCTGCCCGACGCTCCACCTGACCGGCTGTCCAATCATTCCTACATCTACATATGAGATCGCGGTCGCGGACGGCGCGCTGGAGTCCGATCCGCCGTTAGTCGCACAAACGCAGGCGCTTCCGGGAGGCAACAAGTGGTGGGGCGATACCGTCGGCCAATTCGATCCGGTTGCCGACAATTGGGGACCGCCGAACGGCTCCGTGGCCATTGACGATGCGGTGGCGGCGATCAAAACGTTTCAGAATCCCAGCTTGGTGGGTCCTGGCTGCGGGACACCTCCGTGCAACGCGACGCATGTCTCCGTGACGGATCTTCAGCCGCACGGTTTCCCAGGGACCCCTTTCGGTACGCCGAACCAGCAGGTGGACATCAACGACGTGTTCGGGATTATTTTGGGATTCCAGGGCGTTGAGTATCCAGGTCCGCAGATCGAGCTGTGCATGGACCCATGACCACAATTGCGCTACGTGGATTAACTTCTTCGCTGCCAGTCGGTTGACATCAATGGTCCGAATATAGTGGCTGTAAGTCGCCTTGGTAGCATGGATTACGACAAGGTCCGATTTCGGCAAGTCGTTACACGGCAGCGCGCTACGCAGGTGCTACGCCCGATCCCTTCCACACGATTTCCGCATCGCACTTTTCGAGGCCTTCTCAGGATTCACTGCACGTTACGGCCTGCCAACATACAAACGGCCGGAAGCCGCCTTTTGCCTACCAGGTTTCGACCACTTCGTTAGCGCCACAGCCGCGAGGATTGCTACCCCGCTGGGACGATCTTCGCCGGGAAGGGAGTCTCACCTGTTGGAAAAACAGACCTTTCACAGCACACCTGGGCTAGCGCACCACGGATGCTTCTTCCGCCTACGGTGCAAAGAGTATTGCATCCGCACTGTTGATGCTGATTTCCAGGCTGCCATCGACAGGAGTGTCTTCAACGAATTCCAACCGAATGGCATCCATGCCGTCGTTTGTTTCGTTGGTCAGATCGTAACGTGCGACACCGGACCTCGGCTTGAAGTCGCCAGCAGCGCTCGCGTCCACGACGACGTCTTCGAGTACGATCCCCATCGTGTCCATGGCCGCGGGGCCCAGTGTGATGGTCGCATCGCTGATCGTTGTGGTCCCCGTACTGGATTCTACCACGATAGTGGCACCGCCACTCACCGTGGTCCCGTCGGCCAGCGTGGTCGAGACGTTGACTGCGTAGGTCACTCGATCCGCGGCCGGCGCGAATCCGCCGGCGACTCGACCGCTCATCACGGTTTCGTTTACTGCCAGGTCTGTAAACAGAAACTCCACCGCATTGACGGCAAAGAAGTAATCACCGCCGACGGTCCCGGCAAACGACGCCTCGGGGTACATCGCGGTGCCGCAACCGCCGCCGTAATCAAGAGTCAGGAGTATGGTGTCACCGTCGAGTTCCGACACCAGCTGCGGACACGCCGGCAGTGCGGCGCCGCCGAACAGCACGTCCTGAACCTCGTTCACCGCGGCGATGGATGCCACGGCCTTGGCTACGACCGCCGCAGCTTCCGTCACCGGCGCAATCGACCGGGCCTGGAGGTCCGAAAGCGGTGATTCCCCGCCATTGTCGTTCGAGTTAACGTTGCCGCTGTTGGAATTGTCATTGGTATTGGGCACGATGACGGTGTTACACCCAATGAATGCCCACGTTGCGAGAATCATGCACGGAATGGGATGGCGCATTTTCATGGTATTGTCCTTGTCGAACGACCAGGGATTCGCACGATCCTCCCGTCGCGCGATTCACCCGGCACGACGAATGGCGATCGTAACGATCAGTCATCTCTGTCCAGGCGAACGAGCTGGCCACGGGCCCAGTAGTCCCACTGCCCGCCCTCGGAACAACTGAGCATCTTCTCCAGCGTGTCCTTCAGCTTGTTCTCGTTGCTTCCGGTCTTCACGTAGACACGGGCGGCCTGTCGCATTGCCGTCATGTTGTCGGGATCGATCTTCAGCGCGGCTTCATACTCCTCGATCGCCGGATCGAGGCGACCGAGTTTCTCATAGAGCATGCCCAGATTCGTGGTTGGTTCCGGGGAATGGGGCATCATCTTGGCCGCCGTCTGAAACTCCCAGGCTGCCTCATAGAAATCGCCGCTCCGGACAAGTGCGAGACCGAGGTTGTTGTGCGCCGGGGCATAGTAGAGATCCGCCTCGACGGCCTCGCGGAATTGCCGCTCCGCGCGATTGAAGTCACCCTTCTCCACCGAGGCCAGACCCGCCGCATTGAGCTTGCGCGCGGCGTGCACATCCTGCTGTCGACCTGCTTTTGCGCTCCACGGAGGATTCCTACGGGAACCGGCGGCACACCCACCTAATACAGGCAATCCTGCTGCGAGTACGAATATCGCGACAATGGCATTTCTCATTGGAAACTTCGCTGCGCGCATATTACCTTGTTCCGTTGAGACCTTGCTGCCGCCAGTCGCACGACAGAGAGGTCTCAGCGCTGTTTTTACTTAATTCACATCGTCTCATTTCCACGTGCTGTTGATTTCCGGACCACTGATTTGTCGGAGGTGTACGCTCTGGCAAGTCAAGGCAAGCAGACCTGTGGCATCGACAGCATGCAATATCGGACTCTCAACGTGGGGAGATTCGTGTCTTATTTGTTGCGCGCCCGCCTCCGATAAAGACACGGTACAGGGACCGCCGTGCGCGCTTTTGGTCCCGGCCAACGCGTTTCCCTGCAGAGGGGCGCGTGGGGTAGGCGTCTATCGCGAGGCGGCACACTGCTCCGGCAGTGCGGATTCAGGGAGAGCGCCCGGGCGTTGCATGGCCTGTAAGGATGTGACCCCTAAACGTGGCAGAGGACTGATGCATGTGTAGATCGATTCGACATGGCCGGGTCAAGGCAATGGGCCGTCGTGGGAGGTGCCTCATTCTCGTTGCCGTCATGGCCGGACTACTTGCCGCAGAGGTGGCGAATGCGCAAACCCGACGCCGCAGACCGCGGCGGTCGACCGATGCCAGTGATGCCCGAGGTAGGGCCGGGGCCAGCGTCGATCGGAACGGCATGATCACCATCAACTATCCGGACTCGGTGAATCTGGCCGCCTTTGTCGACTATGTCAGCCAGACGTTGGACATCAAGATCATCTACGAGAGCGAGGTCCGCAATCAGTCCATCGTATTCCGGCCGGGTGAAGTGCAGGTCCCCCAAGACCAGCTTCTGAACCTGCTGCGCAGCATGTTGCGCATGCACGATCTGGCGCTGGTCGATGCGGACGTGCCCGGCTGGCTGCGCATCGTGGCCGCCGGCGACATGCAGCGTCACATTCAGCACATTCAGGATGGGGGAACGGAAGCGGTTGACGCCGCCTCGAGCCAGGTGGTCAGTCAGGTAGTTCCTATACGATCCAACGATTATCAGGGCGTGCTCAAACACGTGCGGAATTTTCTGTCGTCGAGCAAGGCTTCCATCATCGAGGTGCCGGCCAAGAAGATCGTGATCATCACCGACTATGAGTCCGCAGTCGCCAAGGCGCTGGAGATCATCCGGTTGGTTGACGTGGCCCCCGTGACCGCAGTGGTCAAGACCGTTGCCGTCAAGCACCACGAGGCCGCGTCGATCGTGGAACGCGTCTCGCAGGTTCTCAACGAAAAGGCACGCCTGGAGGGTGCGGAGGCGCCGCCGGTCGCCATACAACCGGATCTAACCGGTGGCGGTATATTGTTGGTGGGGGAGCAAGAAGCCATCGACAAGGTGGAATCCATGATTCGCCGATTCGATGTGCCGCAAGACGACCTGCGACCCACCGTGGCCTATAAACCAAAGCACATCTCCGCAGATCGGCTGCAATTCCTCGTCGAAAATGTCGTGGCCGGCGGTGCGACCGAATCGAGCGCCCTGCGAGTCTTCCTGGACTCGGAGACCAACCGCCTGTACGTCACCGGGCCACCGCAGCTGCATGCAAAGATCGAGGCACTGCTGCGAGCCGAGGACGTGGAGGCATCCGAGGCCTCGCGTCCCATGCGCATCTACAAGCCGCGGAACCGCCTTGCGCGCGAGTTGATCTCGATTCTGTCTGAGGTCCTTCCGGTAGTCTCCGTGTCGACAATCTCAGAGGGGCTGGGCAGCGGTCGGCGGACGACTCCGTCGGTGCCCCCAGGGCCAAATCGCCCGCCCGAGCCGACCGCGACAGTAAGGAACCCACCCATGCCGCCGGCCCAGGAGCCGATTGATACGCCGGTCAAGTCGGTGGAGCAGGTTCGCCGTGTGGAAGGGAGCGACTTTACGCTGACCTACGACGAGCACACCAACTCGCTGATCGCCGTGGGTTCACGAGAGTTTCACGTCAAGCTCGAGGCATTGCTTCTCGAATTGGACAAACGGCAGCCGCAGGTGATGATCGAATTGAAGCTGGTGGCCGTCACATTCAACGACTCCTTGAGCCTGGCCTTCGAGCTGGCGAACGAGGAGCGCATTGACGATTTTCAGTCGCTGTTCTTCTCGTCATTCGGGCTGTCCGATGTCGACATCGCGACAGGTGTGCGGTCGTTTCGCCCGGGCGGTGGCATCAACGGCATCATCGTAGGCCCCAACGAAACACCGTTCCTGATGCGTGCCATCGCGGCGCACGGCAACAGCCGGGTCATGGCCACACCGCGCATGCTTCTCAACGACAGCTCGACGGCTACGCTCAGCAGTGTCGAGGAGGAGCCTTTTACGAGCATCAACGCCTCGGACACCGTAGCCACGACATCCTTTGCGGGGTTCGAGTCGGCCGGGACGACAATGACGGTTACGCCGCACATCACTGAGGGCGATCACCTCTCGCTCGATTATTCCTTCAGCTTCAGCAATTTCACGGGTAGTGGATCGGTGGGTGTTCCTCCGCCGCGCACGACAAACTCGTTCTCCGGTACGGTGACGATTCCCGACAACTACACGGTGATCGTCGGCGGTTTGGTCATCGAGAACGAGACCGACGCCGTCACGGAAGTGCCGTTACTTGGCCGTATTCCGGTCATTGGCGCGTTTTTTCAGAGTAGTGACCGGGCGCGCACCAAGTCCCGTGTATTCGCGTTCATTCGACCCACCATTCTGCGCGACGACAAGTTCGCGGACCTCAAGTTGATCACCGAGACCGAATTGGAACGGGCGAAGCTGGCGAACGATGATTTTCCGGAAAGCGAGGAGCAATGGATGCGTTGACCACGCAGACCGCCCCTGGTGATCACGCGCCATCTCTGGACAGGTCGGATTCCGCGACCGTTCTGATTGAGCTCCTGCAACGGGCCGGTGCGCCGTCCGACGAAATCGACTTGTGCCAGCGCCGGTTGCAGTCACTCGCCTGGACGCCGATAGCGGCCGCCACATGGGCGCATCTTCACAAGTTGCTCGACGAAGACGAATACCACCTGTTTCTTTCCAACACCTGTGGCTGGCGTGTTCTTTCAGAGATTTCACCCGGATCAGTAGATCCGGACTTCACACGGCTGATCCCCATCGGGTTTGCCCGGCGCCACGGTCTGATCGGTCTCGATATGGGAGACGGATTGGTGTCGGTCGCCACGAGTGATCTGAATGACGTCAACGTGATCGACTATGTGGGCGCGTGGTTGCGCAAGCCCGTTGTTTACATGCTGGCGCCGGCCGATGTCATCCAGCAGGCCATCAATGCGGCGTACACCGACTGTGAGTCTGACTTTGGTAGCGTGCTGGGCGAGACGGATACGGCTTCGGACGTTGTCGAGGCGCTTCAATCTCTAGACGTATCGGACCTGCTGGATTCGGCAACCCGGGCACCGGTGATCAAGCTGGTCAACATGGTGCTCTTCGAGGCGGTGAAGACCAGGGTGAGCGACGTACACATCCAGCCCCTGGCCGACAGGGTGCAGGTACGCTACCGCATCGACGGCGTGCTGTACGACAAACTGGACCTTCCGCGACCGCTGCTGGATGAAGTCGTCAGCCGCATCAAGGTCATCGGGCAAATGGACATTGCGGAGAAGCGGCTGTCACAGGACGGCCGCACGACGGTGGCCATCGGTGACAAGTCGATCGACTTGCGCATCAGCGTCATCCCCACCAGTCACGGCGAACGTGTCGTCATCCGGCTTCTGGATAAGTCGGCGCGTCTCTATGAACTTGGGGAACTGGGCATGTCGGCACGAGATCGATCGCGGTTCACCGACCTTCTCGACCGAACGCACGGCATTATCCTGGTGACGGGTCCGACCGGATCCGGCAAGTCGACGACCCTGTATGCCGCCCTGCAGCATCTCGATTGTACTGAGAAAAACATCCTGACGTTGGAAGATCCTATCGAGTATCAACTTCCCGGCATCAGCCAGACCCAGGTGGCCACCAGGAAGGGGATGACGTTTGCCACGGGGCTGCGCGCGGTGTTACGGCAGGATCCGGACATCATTATGGTGGGGGAGATTCGTGACGAGGAAACGGCACGCATGGCGGTGCAGAGCTCGATGACCGGTCACCTGGTCTTCAGCACCCTGCATACAAACGACGCGGCGGGCGCGGTGACGAGGCTGCTCGATCTGGGGATTGAGCCGTACCTGGTGGCCAGCAGCCTGCTGGCGGTCCTTGCCCAGAGGCTGGTGCGAATCGTGTGTCCGAATTGCCGCGAGGCCGTCGAGGCTGCGCCTGCCGACATCCGTGCGCTGGGACTGGGACCGACGTCCGATCGGCCCACGCTGTACCGCGCCCGGCAGTGCGAACTCTGCGCCCATACGGGGTATCTCGGCCGCCAGGGGATTTTTGAATTTTTGACGGTTGATGACGAGATCCGAGAGTTGGTGGTGGCGCGTGCCAAATCCAACGCCATCAAGCAACGGGCCGTCGCGGGCGGTATGACGACGCTCCGGCAGGATGGCGTCGAACGCGTGCTGCGCGGCCAGACGACGTTGGAGGAACTATCGCGCACGACCTACCAGGATGACGAAACCGATCCATCGACCGCAGCTTGCGGTGCCGCGCCGGTGGATGTGCAGGACTAAGTGAATCGGCGAGTGGTAGCCGCCGAGTGATAGGCGACCCTGCAAGGAACTACGGTGCCTGTATTTGCCTACAAAGCACTTGATGCCCACGGCGGCATGATTGACGGTGTGCTCACCGCGGATACGCCGGCGGTGGGTCGTACCGTCTTGCGCGAGCAGGGCTACCGCCTCGTGGAGTTCGCGCCGGTCAGGTTTCGCGCCAAATTGAAGATTCCCCGCGTCGGTAGGCGATCGAAGAGACAGGAGCATGTCGCGGAATTGGCGCGCCAGCTGTCCATGCTGCTACGCGCGGGCGTGTCGCTGGTGGAGGCTCTCGACGTACTCATCAAGCAACCTCACGGCAAGCTGCTTCCGGTACTACAGGACATACGTGATAAGGTCGCGGCGGGCACGGCATTCAGCGACGCCCTGGAGGACCATTCGGAGTGGTTCGATGATGTGTTTAGGACGGCCGTCAAGGTGGGGCAGACCTCGGGAAACTTGGATCGCTCCCTGACGGAACTGGCGGTCTTCATTCGGGAAAAGCAGACCGTCAAGTCCAAACTGTTCTCTGCGCTGGCCTATCCGGCGATTCTCGCCATCCTCGGTTCCGGCGTTGTGCTGTTCCTCATGACCTATGTGATTCCCCAACTGCTCACCGTGTTGGAGACGAGCGGGCGATCACTTCCCAAGGCCACGGTACTCTTGAAGTCCATCAGCGATTTCCTCACCGGGCACTGGATGATACTCACGGCGATGGCGATGGCCGTCGTGGCGGCAGGCATATTCGTCCGGCGATGGCCCGCGGCGCTGCGCCTCCTCCACCGGGCGCAACTCGGCGTTCCAGTGATCGGGAATCTGGTCCAGAAGAGCGTCATCGCTCAGTTCGCCCAGGCCGTGTCGTTGCTGCTGCGCAGCGGCATTCCGTACCTGGAGTCCATCCGCCTCGTGCGCACGTCGACCCGTCATCTCGTGCTGCGCGATGAACTCGGCGTCATGGAGGAGGCGATACAACGGGGGAGCGACATTGCCCCGACCCTGGATGGATCGAAGATCTTTCCCCCGCTCGTGGTGCACATCGTAAACGTTGGCCAAAACACGGGCGAGCTTACGGAAATGTTGACGCAATTGAAGGAAGGCTATGAGACCGAAGTGCGGCTGGCGATCGCCAGAACGACGGCCGTACTGGAGCCGCTGCTGATCGTCGTGCTGTCGGCCATCGTTGGATTCGTCGTGTTCGCCACGATGATGCCCATACTTGAGGCGACGCGCGCGATTCAATAGAGGAGTGAGATGATGACACAGCGTAGGACAATGGCAATTCGCAGGCCCGCCTTCACGCTTGTAGAGCTGATGGTCGTGGTGGTGATCGTGGGCGTGATGGCGACCGTGGTCACCCTTTCGGTGACGGACTATCTGGTCACTGCCAAGCAAAACGTGGCGCGCAGCGAAATCGCCACGATCAACAACGCGCTCAAACTCTTCTTCATGGAAAACGATCGCTACCCCACGTACGACGAGGGCCTGGCGATTCTCAAGAAGAAGACCGCATCGCATCCGGGCGGCATCCTGTCGAGTGACCTGCAGGATCCGTGGAAGCACGACTATATCTATGTGTATCCGGGCACACACGGCGCGTACGATCTGGTGAGTTACGGCGCGGACGGACAACAGGGCGGCACCGGGGCCAATACCGACATCACGAGTTGGGATCTGGAGGAAGCGCCGTGATGGCACGCAGTCGACCGGCGTCTGCCTTCACGCTGCTCGAGTTGGTGGTCGTGGTGACGCTGATCACCCTGGCCATCGGCTGGACGACGCTGGATTTACAGGGCGTCGCAGACCGGGCCGCACTGCAGACGGCGGCGGCACAGATCGCCGCCATACAACGCACTGTGTCGCAGGCGGCGTCGACGTCGGGAATGCCGAGAAAACTGGCGTGGTCCCCGCGTGGCTGTACGGTCTACAGACCGCAATGGGTTGAAAGTCAGTGGCGATGGGTCGCAGGTCCGCGGTTCGAACTCGTACGGAGAGTCGAACTGCGCAACGTGACCGGCGTGTCGCCAGGCGTCAGCGGTGACAGCGCCGGACCGCCATGGGGGGTGACGGTGTCGCCCGGGAACATCACGATGGACCGTGACTTCGAATTGATGACGAGGCACGGTGTTGCCGGGACCGTGCACCTTGACGGTTTCTGGAAAACGGCGTCCCTGGAAATGGCGGACACAGAGGATTAGGTCGTGAGCGGCACCGGCAGTCAGTTCAAATGGCGACACAAACGCTGCCTGGGTCTTACATTGATCGAGGTGCTGGCTGCGTTGGTGATCATCGGTAGCTCGGTCACGGCGATTCTGGTGGCCCAGTCCAATAGCCTTGACGCGTTGACGTCAAGCCGACGGGATCTGATCGCACAGCATCTGGCCAAGGAACTCATTGCCAACTGGGAGTTGGAGGAGGAGGACTTGCGGATCGATGCCTCAGGCCGAATCTCCAACGACAGTGATTGGAGCTGGTCGAGATCCGCACGTGGCATTCGAGTCGCCGATCAGATCGCCGCCACGGAGATCCGCCTGGCGTTGGTGTGCCGGCGAGAGGCAGAAGCACTGCGTCCCTGGCGCCGCGAGTTCATTTGGCTTATCGAGAGCAAGGGTGAGTAATCAGAATTCGTCTAACTATACGAGTCTTGCGATGCATCGTCGTGGATTCACATTGATTGAAGTCATGTTGTCGCTGCTCCTGGCAAGCGCAGTGGTTGGCGTTACGGGTGTGGTCGCGGTGCAGTCCGTTCAGGTGCAGCGTAGCGCGCGGCAGGCCATATTCTCGCAGTGGCAGACGGTGCGGATCGTTGGACAGATCGAATCGGACGTAGAATCCGCCATCACCTGGCTGCCGGGCGATGTAACCCCGGTCACGCCGGCGGCTGCCCCCGGGGAATTGCTTCGTGTGTACGGCTTGGCAGATGCGCCGGCAAGTGCATCACTCGGGCGCTATCGACTCCCTGCAAGAATCCAGTACCTGATCGAGGACGTCGGCAACGGAAACGGTACCAAGCGGCTCGTGCGTAAGGTGCGCGACCTCACGCGGGCCGCTCCTGCGGCGCGTCGGGTGTTGTCGGAGAATCTGGCGGATGCCTACGTCGAAGTGCGCAAGGGAAAGACGTGGTCACGCCCGGTCGGTCTCTCCAAAGGCAATGAAGACGTGCAAGCCTTGAGGCTCGTTCTGCGTTTCGTGTCACAGCCTGATCGAGCTGTGACCAGGACATTCCTGCTTCCGGGTAGGCAAACGGAAAGGCGGGCATCCTAAGTGACTCATTCGCAGAAACGTCGTATGACTGGCGAGCGCGGCTTCGCCCTGGTACTTGCACTGGTCCTGGTGGCCATGCTGGCGACGACGAGCGTAGGGCTGGGAATGTTGGTATCTACCGAAGCGGTACGGTCTGCATCCCTGTCGCGCGATCTAGACCACAAACTGGCCGTCGATAGCCTGATCACACTACTGCCACAATTGCTGGCGCAAGAAGGCGCTGCACCGAAGCCTGGTTCAGGGGACGACCAACGGGTCATTTGCAGCATCGGCCGCGTACATGTGGCATGCACGGTCCGCCCGGAGAAACTGAAACAGAAGCTCACCGAATTTCCGGCTGGGCGCGGCGTGGCCGTGCGACTCGGCGACTTGGCACGATCCAACGGCCTGCCCGAGACCAGCATCGCCGCGCGTCCGATCCTCGAGACCGAAGAGACCAAGGAATGGCCCGACTTCGTCTGGTTCGATCAGATTGTGGCGGCCCGAGGATTTGAGGAGGTGTTCCACTGGCGGCATTCGGATCAGATGCAGCTGGCCCAGCCGGAGAAGAAAGTCTGGTCGGATCTGGTGACGTTCTGGGATGCCGGAGCGCGAACGCGGTCGCTGGAAGTAACCACCCGCGTCGATGCGGACGTCCGTCGCTGGTATCTGGTCGTCGACTTGTCGGAGGACGATGTGCGGACCTTATACAGGGGGGCGATCTAACAGCGATGCGACTATCCGTCCGAACCGCCGATCGCACACTTCGCGCCACACAGTGGATAATCATTCTCTGTACGGTATGGGTGGGTGTACAGACGGTATTCCTAAAAGAACGGCTGCCACAACCACGGCTCGTCAATGCCGGAGTCATGGTTACGCCTACACGGCAGACGGATGCAGCGGTGCGTGACCTGGACAAGCTCGCGGGACTGTGGAAACGAGACCTTCGCCAGACGCTGATCGAACCGAAACCCAAGCCCAAGCCCGCACCCAAGCCTCCGCCACCCCCCAAGCCACCGAGACTTCCGAAATTACTCGCCACGTTTGTGGAAAGAGGAAGTGCGTGGGGATTATTCGTTGACGAGAGGGGCGGTCATCGGGTCAAACGTGCGGGGGCAACGATCGACGGCGTGGAAATCGAATCCATTGGTCGGGGATCTGCGCGGCTTCGAAAGGGCAATCGTACTTTTGAGATTGGAGTACCAGTGCGAAAGTGAAAACCATCATGCCGGCGTCACGCCGGCGCACAGAATGTTTGCCATGGACCAGCGTACCGTCATCCTGATCTGCGATACTGCTACCTCGGTCGCCGTCTTCGAACGGCGACAGCGAGAATGGCATCGTGCTGCGCTCATGGAGTGTCCGCACGGTTATGCCCATATGCCGCGCGAACCCTCCGACCTGGTACCCCTCGGTCAGCAACTGGGCAAATGGCTGCACGAAACCATCCCGGACGGCGCGATATCCCGGCTGGTGATTCCGGCCAGCTGGTGTTTCATTCAAACCGTACCCAGTGCGATTGCGAAGAACAGGGAGCAGGCGGCGATATTCGAGTTCGAGCAGTTCCTGCCTACTGACCTCGATTCCCTTACCTGTGCGGTACAGGTGATAGACAACGATTTTGCGCTCGTGGCCGGGGTCGAGACAGTGCCTATGCTCGGCCTGCTCAATCAACTGGAAAGCCACCATATTTGCGTAGAAGCCATCTTCGTGGACGCACTGCTCACCCACGAGCCGGACGTCGGGGATTTCGACTGCACCCATGCCGCGGTGCTTGTCCGGGGGACACACCACTGCTCCCTTGCGGCGTTCCGGCAGGGTGTCAAGGCACCCATACATGTACGATCCGCATTGTTGCACTCTGATGAAAGCGCATTCGAGGCTGTGTCGGCGCACTCAATCATCACCACCCTTCCCGTTCCCCTGCAGCGCCTTCGCGTGCTCCAACTCGGAGACTGCGATGGCGATACCGAGCCATCACCCGCCGGAACGTCAGCGCTGTTGGACATACAAACGACCTCGCGCGACGAGTCCGTAGGGTCGCTGTTAGGTGCGGCCGTCAAGGGTGACTCCGCGATGGATCTGCGTAAGGACGACTTGGCCTTCGCCGGGCGGTGGGCCTCGGTAACAAAGCAGTTCAGTCGTGTGTGCTTCGCCCTGGTGGCTCTGATCCTCGTGTTCGGCCTGAGATTCCGTATGGCCAATGCCGAACTGGCGAACGGACTTGCGGATCTGCGCCCACAAAGAGAAGCCATCTACAGCCAGGCGTATCCGGGTAAGCCGGCCCCACCAGAGGCGGCTTTGCGGATTCGTTCGGAGAGATTCAAGCTGCAGAGCCTCACCGAGCAGAAAGGTCTTGACGACGCTCTGCCGTCCACCAACGGGCTCGATCTCTTCGAACGCATGCACGACATCCTGGAGCACATTCCGCCCGACTTGAAGCTCGCCATCTCGGAGGTGCATCTCGACGAACGGGGAATCCGGCTTGCCGGCCGAACGACGTCACACGGGCGCGCAGGTGAGATCGTCCAGGCGCTCAATCAGCTACCTGATATTAGTGCCGAACCGCCGCACACCAATTTGCGAAAGGACCAGACAGTGACCTTTCGCATCAACGCGCGCGTGGCGCAGGAGGAATCCGGTGACTGATCGATTGTCACAGGCTCTTGGTACGAAGGGGACGGTAGCCCTTTGTGCCTGCCTTCTGCTCGGCCTATGGGTGTGGATCGAGGCGCGCGTCCATGCGTCCCGGAGTCATACGTATGCCGCAGCCGTCAGGCAGGTCGAGGAGATGCACGCGGATGTCATGGCCCTGGAGTCACTCCGAACGGCACCGCAGCTCGTGGCCGAGCGTGAGCGACCCAACGATGAGCTTCTGGCCGAGGTTCGCGACGCCATGGCGCGTGCCAAGGTGAGTCCCGACACCTGGGTAGGCAACGATCCCAACCAACCGGTCCGACTACCGCGTACACCGTACAAGAGACTGAGCACGAGGCTGTCATTCGCCAATATCAATCTGCAAGACCTTGTGTCAGTGTCGTTTTTTCTAGTGGAGAAAAACCCTTCGCTGAGCGTATCCTCCATTCGACTCTCAGCACCGGAGACCGACAAGACGAAGACCTGGAATGCCGAACTGACGATCAGCTATCTGATTTTCTCGCCGTTTCAGGCGGGCGGTGTGTCGTAGTATCTACATTTGGGCATTCCAGTGAAGGCAAGTTGACAGTGTCTTGGGCGAAAGTTGGGGCTGCAGTTTGAGGCTGATTGGGCTATTGGTATATCCTGATAATACTCTCAAACGGAAACGCAGGGCCTAAAGCGTAGAGCAGCCCCCCTCAATAGTCTATCACAAGTGTCAGCAGCCTGGTAACCGCCCCGACGTAGTGCGATAGGGACTTTTGCGCAGTTTTTGCCGACGAGACTCGGCTTGCGCCTCATTCCCCATCCATCCTGCCAATGCAATTACCACTGTTTTCCGGTGGTTGTGTTCTGTAGTCGAACACGTCGGCTTCCGATGAACGTTATACAGCATGGTCGCGCCGTAAAGTGGGTGAACCTTGGCTCTCAGGTATGACCAGACGACCGGCCACGAGCTTTCGAAGAGATCATCAAACCAGTGCTTATGAGGTGAGCTATGTCCTCACGCGGAAAAGTGACCGTTACCGGTCTTCTACTGACCGTCGCCGTCGTCGGTTTCTATGGTGTCTTGCAATGGCAGGCTGGGCCTCAGACAACCAGTGCAAACCCTCCTGGTGGCAAATATGCCAAGGACGCCGGCGCGCAAAAAGTCATCACGAACGATCCGGATCCTGACCCTTACCCCCAACCGGAAGACCCCGTCGATCCGGATGATCCGGGTGGGGGCGGGGGTCCGGTTCCCGTGCAGACCTCCATCATGTTCGTGATTGATAGCTCGCAGCACATGTATCCGCGTGTCGGTCCCAATTATTTCGACATGGCCAAAGAGGCGATCGTGGGTTTTATCAAGAGTCCCGGGTTTCGCACTGACGGCCGCTACGAGATCGGAGTTGTCCAGTTTACAGACAGGGCGTGGGCCAAATACGAGGAGCAAATCCATTGGTTGTCGCCTTGGCGCGTTTATGGGAAGACCTCGTACAATCATCTAAAACTACTTGCAGGGGCGCTTCGTCGGTCCACGCATCACACCGCAAGCCTGATGGAAATCGGAATCCGCGAGGCCACAGACCTGCTTATGACGGAGGCCGACCCCACTTCTGATAAGCACATCATTCTATTGACAACGGGCGAATACCGGCTTCCCCAACCCTGCCCACCTGACGGGTTTTCCTGTACGGATGCTGGCTGCAGTACCGCGAGTTGCGATCTGGAGGGCATAGGGTATTGCAGCTTAGATCAACCCGACGGCATCTGTATGCGGGCATGTCACATTCGCTATTTCGCAAACCGCGCAAGGGATAACGACATAAGGATATCAACCATCCGCTTGGGCGCGGACTGGTTCAATCATGCGGAATCCTCATTGGATTCGTGTCCGGAACCCGACGATCCCTACGGCTCGCCGCCGAACTACTGCCTGACGCCGAATCAGCCGGATCGAGGGGGACTACTTCGTGAGGTCGCCAACTCGTCATCCTGCGACGCCACGGCGCCGGTCGGGAATTATGCGCGGATTAATCCCGCCATGGGAATCGGTTGCACGGGCGACTGCACACCCGGTACGGCGCGCACCATCGTCGACACGATGGTGCGCTGGATGTGCGACTGGTACGCCGATGACGACCCGGATAATGATGTCGTGCCGGATTTCTGCGATAACTGTCCGGATACAAGTAATCCGCGTCAACGGGATTGTGATCGCAACGGACTCGGCGATCTATGCCAGAATCCTCCCTCGCAATGCGGGCCTGGTACTGACGATGAGGATTGCGATGGGATAAGGAACGACGCTCCCGATCTCTGCCCCGACGCCGACGATTGTCTCGTCGCGGATTGGGTAGAGGCGCGAGGCTGTGAACTCGCCGACTACCCGGATTACTGCTGGTATGACTGCGACAACAACGACATCGAGGATGCCTGCTCGGAAGCGCAAACAGTAACGGCAATGGCCGGCACACCGGCAGGCACGACGTGGCCGCTGGAGGATGTTTGGCTGTATCGCGATGATAACATCGACGGCGAGCTGGACTGCTGCCAGGCGTCGCGTTTCATTTGCGATGACACGGTGGCGGGTTGCTGCGACTCCGGCGGGCTCGACTGCTATATCGATTTCGATCCGGTCTGCTGCTTGGACAACCCGGCGTTCTGCGAGTGCGATCCACATCCGGAACTGTGCGATGTGCCCACGGAGACGCTGTACAATCCAGATGAAGGGCTCGTGGAAGAGTTCAACGTCTGCGATGGCAACTGCGGTGTCAACTTCTTCCCCGCTTACCAAGACGAGAACGATGGAGGCGTTGCGAATACCTCGGGTTGGCGTCTCACCGCGGAGAGCTCAACCGCGGTGAATGCCGTGCAGGTGCTCGAGGAGACCGACGAGCGCGACGCCGGCGACCCGAACGATGACGTGACGTTCCGTTACGTGCGCATCGGAATCGATTCCGGTTCAGATACCTCCGGCGCTTCTCCCTTGATCATAGATGGGCCGGCGTTCCACATTCCGCTTGGCGGTTGTGCCATTTCCAACTGTGCGATTGACGAGACCTATCGGTAAGCGCCCACCAGAGCCATTGTTGACGGGTGGGGTATGCTGGCCCGCGTGTTGAT
>Ga0055452_10000133_pt1 | contig 17373 bp, 9 predicted proteins | sample China_Galinas_PW_6_FD_57735 | JGI IMG/M metagenome (GOLD analysis project Ga0055452, IMG submission 57735) | Wetland microbial communities from San Francisco Bay, California, USA, that impact long-term carbon sequestration - China_Galinas_PWC_D2 | ecosystem: Environmental > Aquatic > Marine >... | reverse complement strand
AAGTCGTAACAAGGTAGCCGTAGGGGAACCTGCGGCTGGATCACCTCCTTTCTAGGGGATTACCTAGACGTAAGTCGCTACGGCGGCTTCACGGTAATGTCAACGCACCTCAGTTTCGGGTCGCTTGCGACCTTGGATCGAAGGCTCCGCGAGGAGCCGACCGACGACAAGCCTGTCCTTGATATACCGACGCCCGGCGGATTTTCGGATCCACCGGGCGTTTTTCGTGCCCGAAGGATGATACGGCCCGTTGGGGTGCGTCTGTCGGTGGCGTAGCATGCGATGCCGTGCGATGGCACCCTGACGAACGTGGGCCATCAATCGCGGCAAACACCTGATCTGCAAGGCGATCGAATTGCCAACGCCGCGTGGGTGTCAAAGGGGCGGAGCGCACGGATTCGGCAAGTCTTGTTCGATCAAACGCTGAAAGAGCCAGAAGTCCTCAAGATCGACGGACTGACTCGGCACGCCGTCGTGCGCGTCAAGGCATGCCGGCGAGGGGATACTCATCGGACCCTCAAGACAGGCCTCAAACCCGACGTAGTCAAGAATATCGACATCGCCATCGTGGTCTTCGTCAAACGGGCCGTCGCACGCGTCGCCGAATGCGTCCCCGTCGGCGTTGGCCTGATTGCCGTTGGGCAGCGTCGGACAGTTGTCGTCCAGATCGCAAACGCCGTCCGCGTCACAATCAATGAGCGCATACGTGCAGCCGCTTGCAGTTAGGCAGTCGTCAACCGTGCAGTCATCGTTGTCGTTGCAGTTTAACGGAGTGACTTCGCACAGCCCCGTCGCCGGATTGCATACTTCCGACGTACACGCATCTTCGTCGTCACACGCCACGGCGTCATGGGTACATCCGGTGGCCGCCTCGCAGCCGTCGATCGTGCACAGATCGGCGTCGTCGCACAACAAGAACGTGTGCGAGCACCGGCCTCCACTGCACGAGTCCACCGTACACGCATTGTTGTCATTGCAGTCCCCATCTTGTACGCACTCCGTACAGCTAATCTCCAGGTTGCCGGTCCCGGTGGTCCCAGCGTACCCGGCCAGGCGAATCAGATAGTCGTTGCCCGCCGTGACGGACGTCGACACGCTCGATTGCAGTCCGGTTCCACCGCATGAGTCGTCGTTACAGGCCAGCGGCGGCGAACTGACCGGACAGGAACAACCGTCGTACACGGCCAGCTTCGTGTCGTAGGCGGAGTCGCAAGTGTTAACTGAAAGATTACCCGTGCACGTGGCCGTGTGGCAAAACCAGATGTCGGAGTTAAATGAAAAATCACCGGAGAAATCGCATATTCCCGGCTCGTCGGGACCGTCCGTCGTGGCGAGCAGCGAACTGAACGGCGTCGTGCCCCCGCCGACGGTGTACGTGCCTTCGCAGTCGTCGTTTCCCGGCCGGACTCGCAACGGAACCGAGGCATGAATCGGCGGCGAGGAGAGGTTGGAGTCGTCGACGTCAAAGCTGATGTTGTACTCGCCGTTTTGCGTGGGTGTGCCGAGCACGACGCCGTCCGCGCTCAGGTCTAACCCTTCGGGTAACCCGAAGGTACCGCCGAAAGAGTACCTCGGACACCCGCCGGCGATCGGGATCGACTGTAGATAGGGCTCGCCGACCTTTGCGTCGGCTAGGCCTGGAATGAAGGCCAGTGCCGTCGGTCCCTGTTGTCCATACGCGGAGATGCGTGTGGCGGCTCCGGTTTGTGTGTCGATGGTCAGGAGTTCGCCGTCACCGTTCGCCAGGTGGTTGACGCCGTACAGTGTGCCGGTCACGTAGTCGAAAGCGAGACCTTCGACGCGATCGAGGTTCGGACCGAACGATCCGACTGCGGTCCCTGCCCCTGTAGTGGGATCGATGCGGATCAGTTGGTCAGTTGCGATATCCGATCCCCACAGGACATCATGCTGTACGTCATACGCAAGGGCGCGAACGTCGCTGAAGCCGATCGCGCCGATCGCGCTTCCGGCGCCGCTGAACGGGTTCACGCGAATGAGCAGGCCTGAAACGACGTCCGAACCCAATAGAACGTGTAGGTCCGGATGGTAGGTGAGGCCCTTGACGGCACCGAAGCCCAGCGTACCGATCGGAGTCGCCACCGCCGTTTCTGGATCGATGAGCACCATGGTATCCACGTCCGGCTGGTCATTGATCCCGTAGAGGATCCCCAACGGATAGGCGTATGCCAGCGCTGAGACACCAGGTGCCGTAAGCGGACAAATCGGCAACGCGCTCGCACCCGGTTGGGGCAACCAGGTGAGACAGTCCTCGAGGGAACCGTCGCCCTCGGCCACGTAGAGCCCCGGCGGCGGTACGGCCACCGGCGCCACCATACCGCTGCCGGTAATCTTCAGCGGAAATGTGCCCTGTTCCACCGTAGTTCCGTACGAGGCCACGCGTATCCAAATGGGCTCGTCGGCATAGACAGGCACCGTCACTTGCGAGCGTAAGCCGCATCCGGCGAAGTCATCGTTGCAGGCGATTTCTCGTCCATTGCATCCGTCGTAGACGGTGAGTACGGTGTCCGCCAGCGAGCCGGTCGCGCCGCATGTGCTCACGGTAATGAACCCGTTGCACACCGGCTCGAAGCGATACCATACGTCGCTGTTGCTGTCGCGACAGGTCGCAGTGCCGGCGGTCGTGCTCGATGTGTTGTCGCCGATGTACTCGCCCTGCGACAATTCGGTGGCCGTGCCGCACGTGTTGTTGGCGGGCACGCACGAAAGATAGAACGGTCCGCAGTATTGGCCGGAATCGGTGACGCTCAGTTCAAACTCGCCGACATTGCTACCGAATCCATGTACGAGAATGTGATGCACCGCCCCCGGCGTCGAGCACCAGGTAGCTTCGGACTGTAGCCCACAGGTATCATCGTTTTGGGCGCGGCACCAGGGGTTGCCGCATCCGCCACAGTACACGCTGATCTGGGAATCGTAATTCGTGCCGGGACCACAGAGAGAGGCCGTCAGTTCGTTGCCGTTTCCGATGACGGTAAACCAGACGCCCGGCGCGGTGACGTCGACGTCGCCGCAGGTCGGCGCGGAATCGACCACCGAACCTGCGGTACTACCGACGGCACTCCCGCCGATGGCAACGGGTAGGGCGTCATCACAGGAGTCCGCCTGCGGCGTGCAGATCGTGTTGATTTCAAAATTCCCCGGCGAGGTTGTTGCCGCGGCGGCTCGAACCAGATAGCTCTGTCCCGCCACAACGTTCGCGCGTGCCTCGGCCGTACCGCATGAGAAGCCGTCTGCGCATGCGATTTGGTTGTTAAACGTGCCGGGGCACGCGTCGTGGATGGATACGGAAGTCGGTACGTCGGACCCGCAGGTGCTCATGGTGACAAAGCCAGTGCATGACGCTGCATAGGAAAACCAGACGTCCGGCCGGCTGGAGACGATGCACGAATCGGAGCCGTCGGCGGTCGCGGCCTGGGTCGTACCGATGACGTGGCCGTCACCAATGGCGCGCGCGTTTGCGCAATCGTTATTACTCGGCGTCGCATACATGAACACCGATCTGTTGTCGCCCAAGTACGGCCCTGTGGTCGGGCTTGCCGTGTTGCGTGCCTCGACTGCCCAGATTAGTTCCGGTCCGTATCCGCGAACGGTCTGATACTCGCTTGAACTCAGGGTGTAAGTCGTGGCGGTCAGCCCCGTAACCTTCAAGGCCTCGAAATAGTCGCTGGGTCGATAGAAGACGAGTTCGAAGGAATTGCCCGCGAAGGACGGATCGCATCCCACGTTGCCGTCCCAGGAAAACGTGGCATTGGATAACGTGACTTCCGTGTTGCCAGCCGGGCTCGTGCAGCGGGGCCCGATAAGATGATCCGTAGTGACGGCGCCAAAAGCCAGATTCTGCTCGTTCGTCAAAGTCGCGCGGATCGGCGCCCATGCCGCGGAAAGGGAGTGTGGATCACCGCCCGCGACAAGGTTGAACAGCGTCTGATCCGACACGTTAACGTGGTCGCGGCTGTCTACGTTATTGTCGAATAGATCCCAAAAGAGACGTTGGACCGCCAGTTCGCTGTCCTCGCCGCGGCCTGTGGTGCCGCCGGTGGGGAACAGGTCGCCGGTGTTGTTCTCGAGACTGTAAGAGAAGACCGCCTCTTCCGTTTCCGAGTAGAGTACATCTCCGACACGGGGCACGTTCAGGCTTGCCATATTCAGCATGCGTTGCCCGGCCGTGCCGAAGAACGTTGGCCAGCCCTCGGCCCAGGCGAGCTTGATGCCGTCATCCTTGTCGCCGCGGGCGATGGTATGACACGCGTCGATGAAGTGCGTGCCACCCGGGTTGTCTTCAAAATCGAACTCGTCCATGACATAGTGGCCATACTCGTGGTGCAAGACATCCCAGTCCCACTTGTCGCCGGGTTGCACGTTGATTCGACAGGCGGGCGTACAGTTGTAGTTGGAGCTGCCGGAATCGCCGGGCCAATCCGCCCGAATTTTGCCAAGGAAATTCCCGCCGTTCAGATTGCTGGTGTATACGGCAATCCATGTCAGACCCGTCAATACGGAACAAGCCGGTCCCGTGCCGGTGTTGGCACAGGTGAAATTCTGCACGATCGTGCCGCCCGGAAACTCATCACGAATGGCCGAATCGCTCTCGTACGTTCCACACAGGAAGCACCCGTCTTCGACGTCAATGGTGGTGTTCTCCGTGCGAAACCGGACGAAGATGTCGGGGTTGCCCGCGCCGAATCCATCGTCGTGCGAGAACACGCCCGTGTCGTATTGACCGTTGGCGTCGGTGGCCATGACGCGTACGAGTTCAGAACCGACCGTTTCATCGTCCCTCACCTGCACGGTCATGCCGTATACAGGGTGTATCGTGCCGTTCTCATCCAGCCATTGCACTTGTCCCATGACACGCAGAGACACGCCACCGCGTCCGCCAGGCGGCGACGCGATCGGCTCCGTAGGTTCGAGCCGCAGCTTCTCGACAAGAGTCCTCTCCTCGGCGGTCTGAACGATGGGCACGAACGGTCGCTCATCCATTTGTCCATCCAAACGCGTAAGACGCTCGACTTCCGCATCCGCTTGCGCTTGCGTCAAGATGCCATCTTGTTGCTTCTCACGGACGGCACGGACTTGAAGATGGCGCGGCACCTCCAGCCCGGTCAAGACACGGTCGTCTTCAAGAAGCGTGTTCAGCACGACGCGTTTCGTGAAAGGGAAGTCCGAACCGTCGATGACGGCGCTCACTTCGACGGTGATTCGTGACAGCCCGGATTGGATAAACCGGACGGACATCACATGTGTTCTGACTTCGCCTTTCCCCATGAATTCGTATGCCAGTGGCTCTTCTTGATCCAGGCGTGCCGCACCTCCGGCCTCGACTCTTACGAGCACCTGGCGTAGCGGGGCTTGGGCAAGCAGCTCGATCTCCACTTCGTTCGGTTGATTCAGTCCAATCTTGCTCTCGTCGATCGCGATGCGAATATCGAGCGGCATGTCGAGATCGCCCGCGCAGCCGGTTGACTGTGGCCGTTGCGCTCGCTCGTGGACTGACACCGACGCCCTGTCCGGAGTCGTCGAATCGTTCGCGATCGACGCATGCTGTGACGGAGACACCGCCGCTGTACCGGGCAATGCGAGAAACAGACATAAAGATGCTGCGGCGAAGGCTGCACTTCTTACTTTCATGGTCAATCGTTCCATTCGTTTGTGCCGATCTGATGCCACTTTATTCCGGACCTTGCATTTTTCCGGCCCACGAGGAGGGCGAATTCTACATTCCTGGACGGGACTCGGTTACAATCCAGTGGGCCCTTAATCCCCTCCCGTTGGTACGCGATACGGGTGGCAAAAAGCGGTCAAAGAATTTTGCAGAAATCGAGGATTCGTTTTGGTTGACCGGTCCGATGGCGATTTGACGCGTATTCTCAAGGACGCAATCGACGTCCAGGGTGACGGACTGCATGGTCTGCTCCCGGTCGTCTACGAGGAGTTGCGGCGGATCGCTTCGCGCTACCTGGGGCAGGAGCGCCCGGGCCACACGCTAAGTGCCACAGCGCTGGTCCATGAGGCGTACCTGAAGCTGTTTCAGCAGAACAGTGTCGAGTGGCAGAACCGGGCGCATTTCCTGGCAGTGGCGTCGCAGGCCATCCGACGCATCCTCGTGGATCACGCGCGATCGCGACAGCGAGACAAACGCGGCGGCGGCTGGCAGCGCGTGCCGTTAAGCAGCATCCGTCCGGAAACACCGGTGACGGACGTTGACCTGCTGGCCTTGGAGGAGGCGCTGAATCGCCTGGCATCGGAGGATCCGCGCGAGGCGAGAATCGTCGAGATGCGATTCTTCGGGGGCATGAATATCAACGAGATTACTGAGGTACTGGGCGTGGCAGAGCGTACGGTGCGGCGACGGCTGGCCTACGCCAAGGCATGGCTTTACCGCGAACTCGCAAGCGATCGCCCTTCATAGCCATTCGGTTTGCTAAATGAGCGAGAGTCGAAAGCATCAAATTCGTGACCTCTTCGACGCGGCGCTGGATCACCAGCCAGGCGAGCGACGCCGTTTTGTCGAAGAGTACGCCGATTCCGATCCCAGAGTGTGTAGCGAGGTCATCGCGCTGCTCGACGCTTACGATCAGTCGGGCGATTTCCTCGAGCCAGGCACAACAGAATGGCCAGCCGGCGGCGCGGACGTACCCGAGTCGATCGGTGCATACCGCATCGTGCGATTGATCGGCGAAGGGGGTATGGGGGTCGTCTACGAGGCGCAGCAGGACCATCCGAAGCGATCGGTGGCCATCAAAGTCATGCAACGCACGCGACTCCGGGATCGAAACGCATTGCGGTTGTTCGATCGCGAAGTGGAAACGCTCGCACGATTGCGGCACCCCGGCATTGCCACCATTCACGACGCCGGACGCACGGATGACCGGACACCGTTCATCGTGATGGAAATGGCATCCGGCGTTCCTTTACAAGACTACTTGACGCGCGTCAGCGTTTCTCTGCGCGAACGAGTCCGGCTTTTGCAGCGCATCTGTGATGCCGTTCACCACGCGCACTGCCGCGGTGTCATACACCGCGACATTAAGCCGTCCAACATTATGGTGGACGACGACGGTACGCCAAAAGTGTTGGACTTCGGGCTCGCCAAGTTGACAGATGTGGATACCGCGGCGGGCGCCACGGAAACCGGGCTCGGGGAGGTGCGCGGTACGCTGGCCTATATGAGCCCGGAGCAGGCGCGCGGCGACCCCCGGGACGTCGATCTACGCACCGACGTCTACGCGCTCGGCGTCCTGCTGTATGAACTCATGACGGAGTCCCGTCCGCACAATACGCAGGGACGCTCACTGCCTGACGCGATCCATGCCATATGTGACGGTACGATCCGCAAACCGAGAAGTATCAATCCGTCCTTGCCAAGAGATCTCGAGACAATCGCGATGAAGGCGCTTGATACGGACGTCGCACGTCGCTATCAAAGCGTGGCCGAACTCAACGCAGACCTCGAACGATTCCTGGCCGATCAACCCGTGTCGGCACGTCCGCCATCGACGTTGTACCAACTGGGCAAGCTCGTCAAACGCCATAGGTTTTCCAGCGCACTCCTGGTGGTGTTCGTGGTTTCGCTGGGTGTGTCGGCGGGTTGGATGGGTTTGCTCTGCCGCCAGGCCAACCGAATGCAGGTGGCCACTGAGGCCGCACGTGCCAATGAGGCGCTTCAGCGACGGACGGCGGAAGATGCACTTGACCGTGCAGAAACCGCGGAGCAATCCTCCCGGCTGGACGCCGCTACCGCCGACCAGATCAGTCGTTTCCTGCAAGACATGTTTCGTTTCATCGATCCGGCATTCGCGGAGGGACAAGATACCGTGCTGCTTCGACAGATCCTGGACGACGCGGCGCGGCGCGTGGCGACTGAGCTTGCCGATCAGCCGGCGGTGCGTGCGACCATTCAACGCACCATCGGCGAGGCATACGGCGGTATCGCTCTATATGAAGAGGCGGAACGACATCTGCGAGATGCGTTGGCCCTACAAAGAGCCGATGCGGCGGTCCGCGATTCGGAAAGGGCACGCACGCTGACGAGCCTGGCGAGGGTGCTTAATTTGAAGGGAAATTACGAAGAGGCCGGACCGCTCTTCGAGGAAGCGCTCGCCCTCCACAAAACCGCGTACGGCGAAGAGGCCTTGCCGTATGCCGCATGTCTCGGTGACTACGCGTGGCTTTTGGTCAACAGGGGACGGTATGCCGAAGGTGAGACCGCGTTACGCCGGTCCCTTGCGATTCAAGAGTCGCTACCGGACCCAGACCTGACTTTCCTGGCGAAATCGACGAACGACCTGGCAGGGAATAGATACTACGCAGGGGACTACCAGGAGGCGGAGGCGCTTTACCGAGAGGCACTGGCCATGCGGCAAACGTTTCTTCCAGAGGCGCATCCGTACATCGCCACGAATCTGAACAATCTGGCATCGGTGCTGCTGGCCCAGGGTAAGTACGGCGAGGCCGAACCTCTCTATCGCCAGGCGCTGGTTATCGGCAGGCGTCTCAATGGCGACGCACATCCCGATACGGCCAATACGCTAAACAACCTTGCCGTCGTCTTGCAGCACCTCGGTCGATTCGACGAAGCGGAAGAGGCTTTTCGAGAAGGACTGGCCATCTTTCGCGTCGTATACGGGGACAGACACCGCACCGTGGCCGCCGCCTTGACCAATCTTGGCGTCTTCCTGAAGCGAATCGGAAAACTCGACGACGCCGAGCCAGTGCTTCGCGAGGCACTCGAGATGCGTCGCGAAATACTCGGGAATGAGCACCCGGACGTCGCCTACACACTCCTTGCCATTGGTGAACTCCGCATGGCGGTGGGCGATCCCGCCGGGGCCGAGCCGTTACTCCGCGAAGCCCTCCGAATTCGCGAAGCGACCCTTTCCGAAAAACACTGGCTGGTGCCCTATACGCGAAGCGTCCTCGGCGAAGACCTCGTCCTTCTCGGGCGGCCTGAAGAGGCCGAGGCCCTGCTGCTCGACGGCTACGAAGCACTAGCGGAGATTCGCGGCCCGGAAGATCGCTATACGCAACTCTGCGTACGTAGACTCGTGTCACTCAACGAAAGCATGGGCAACGGCGAACGAGCCGCGCTGTACCGCGATCTACTTGTCGCACCAGATGTCAACACGTTGCGTGCGGACCCTTCGGCAAAGTGAATACGCGCACACTGAACAGTCGGCCTAAGACATGGTTGAATCGGATTACGGCATGATGGCCTCGCACGCGCAGTGGAGTCGCCTGGACTGACACTGTTTATCGGGACTTTGTGTGTCCGAGATCGTTCACCATCGCAGGTACCGGTGCCGCCGTGGCGCGCGTGCCCTGGTCAGAGCACCGACCGCAAGCCCGGTGACGCATTGGCTTGCGGGTCCGTGGGCTCGCGCCGACGGCTCTGATCCACCACGTCTTCGGCAGTGCGGCGTCACGCACGAGATCGCAGTTCCTCCACCATCGCCCGGGCGGCATTGGTGCGGTAGGCGGAAAGGTGCCACGCCACGGCAATCGTGCGCGTCGGGGCGGCAATCGCGGCGACCAACCACTACCGCAACTTGCGGGAGGAGTCCACGGGCGGCGCCCCGGATATGAGTGACATTCCGTGCATACGCTATGAGGCGCTGCTTTCGTCTCTTGACGGTCACAGCGCGCCCGTTCAAGTCGGCGACGATCGGCTGCTGTACACGCTAACCGACGAGCGGATCAGACAAGAGGTCCCCGCGCAGCATGTGATCATGCGCCCCGCGCAAAACAGTATTCGGCTGCTGGTACCTCGAAGATTGATGAGCAATGGAATGAGTCCGACTCCATAGGCGCTAAAAGGCTTGGTAAAGTGGTCGGTCAATGAGCTGAGAAGATCCCAGCCGTGGCACACACTTGAGCACAGGTGACGAGCATCGTATCATGTTTGTTGCTCATCCGCCTGCATCAAATAGACACAGCGGCGAGCATAATATACAGAATCCTCGCAACGTGCACTTGGATAGCTTCAATCTACAGTAGGAATTACGGCAATGGACGCAACTTCAAAAGCACTACGCATACTGACGGGTATTTTCTTGCTCGTGCCCTCTGTCGCAGCGCCCGCCCAAGATGGCACAAGTGAAGAGACCACAATTCGCCGATTAGTAGATGCACTGAATGACGAAAGCCCACACGTTCGCCGTTCGGCCGTCATTCGATTGGGTGAAATGGGACCAGAGGCCCATCAAGCCGTTCCCGCCTTGCTTCAGGAGTTGCCTAGCGAAGACGCCGCGTTGCGTGTGGCTGTCATCCGTGCACTCTCGCAAATCGATGGGCAGTCGGAATCGGTTGCAATTGCGTTGGTCGCGGCGCTGAAGGATGACGACGAGAGCGTACGGCAAGGTGCCGTGCGAGCCCTTGGCAAATTAGAGAGACCACCTCTATGTACTGTCGAATCGCTGGGAAGTGCCCTGATCGAGGGAGACCCGTTCGCGCGCATTACCATCTTGAAGCTTCTGCATACATTGGGGCCGGATGCCCAGGCGGCCGTTCCGGGTGTCATTCATGCGATAATCGATGAGAACGAACGCACAGGAGTGCGCGTTGAGGCCGCACAAACCTTAGTCGACATCAATTCCGACCAGGAACAATCGTGCGAAGTTCTGTGTCACGCCCTAAGACACGGACCCTCCAAACTCATCGTTGGTGCTGCAAACGCTCTCGGGAGAATTCCACCCAACACACACGGTCTGATACCGGCACTAATTGATGCCTTGGACGACGAAGACAATGAAGTCGTTTTTGAAGCAACGAAACTGGTGTCCAGGATAGGGCCGAGTGCGCAAGCCGCTATTCCCGCATTACGAAAAAACCTCGGCGGGGACGAATGGGTTAACGCAGTCACACTTTTTGCATTGATTGCGATCGGACCTGCCTCGATTCCGAGTTTGGTCGATGCCATGAAGAGCGAGAATCAAGTGGTCCGAGTTCTAGGATACAAGGGCCTGCGGGGCATCGGGAATCCCGCAGTACCGGCGCTGGTCGAAGCGCTTCGTGATGAGCGCCCAGTCGTGCGTGTTTTGGCCGCACGGGCGTTGGGCGATCAGGATTCGAACGCCAAAAACGCCGTACCGGCCCTGATCCGTTCGTTGGAGGACGAAGATGACGAGGTTCGCGCAAGCGCGGCGAAATCGCTGGGTTTGATCGGCTCAGATGCGAAGATCGCGATTCCTGCGTTGATTCGGAGCCTTCGCGACCCAGTACCCGAGGTTCGACGAAAATCCGCGTTTGCCTTCAAACGGATTCACGCCGAAGCTGAGACAGCCGTTCCGGCTCTCATGGAAGCGATGAATGATGACCACAAGTGGGTACGTCTGGACGCCGTTGAGGCGCTCGAAGCTTATGGGCCACAGGCCGCTTCGGCAGTTCCTATCCTACTCGACGTGCTGAATCACGGCGATGACGAATGGATTCGTCGTGAAGCTGCTTCAAAGACACTCGGGAAAATAGGGGTCACCGCGCTGCCTCAACTCATGGAAGTTATGAAAAGTGACGATCTGGTCGCGAGGCGAATGGCGGCGCAGGCCATCGGCATCTTGGGGCCGGCCGCCGAAGAGGCAATTCCTATCCTTATCGATGTCCTGAAGGACGAGAATGATGAAGCACGATTGGTCGTGGTGAGGGCGCTAGGACGGATCGGTTCCAGCGCATCGCCGGCAGTGCCGGCGTTGGCCGAACTGATGGACGATGATTCCCTTTTTGTGCGTCAAGAGGTTGCCGAGGTAATTGGGATGATCGATCCAGATGCTCCGACAGCCCGTACCGCGCTAATACATGCGCTGAACGACGAGTCCGGCAGCGTGCGCGGTGTAGCGCTGAGGGCGCTGGGAAAGGGCACGCTCGGCGATCGCCGACTTGTCGCCATCTATACGGACGCGCTGCAAGATACTGATTCTTCCGTACGCAGCCATGCCATATTTATGCTGGGCAATATGGGATCGAAGGCGAGTGCGGCAATCCCAGCCTTACAAGAACTGCGGTCAGATGATCTTGTGGCGCGGTCGGTCAATGAGGCCTTGCGCAAGATAGAATCCGATGCAGATTAGCAGCTTGATATAAGACTAGCAATGCACATGAACGCATGGTGGCCATTCGTATGGCACGATCTTCGTTGATGATTGCCGCGTGAAAGCAATCGCCCCAAAACTGAGATAGGGAAGGATCAGATGAACGAAAGTATCGCGGACAGAAGACCAACACGATCTCCGCAGCGCGCCTCGCGGTCACAAGTTCTGCATATCCGCGCGGCACGAAAGGAAGTTTTCTCCCTCCTGTGCCCTGTGCGTGAGGCAGAGTATCTCAGCGGTTGGAAAGCCGATATCCTGTATTCGGAATCGGGCGTGGCCGAGGAAGGATGCGTGTTTCGCACGCAACGGCCCGGCATGGCGCCGAGCATTTGGACCATTACCAAACACGACGCGAATGCCGGTCGCATCGAGTTTGTGGTCGTGACACCGGAGTCGCATGTGACGTTCTTACACTTGGATCTGGTCGCGACGCCCGGCAACGCGTGCGACGTCACCTTTACCTACACGCACCGCGCTATCAGCGACGTGGGTTGCTCGTTCATCGCCGAATTCACGGACGATCGATTTCGCAAACAAATGAACGGTATCGAGGAGTCCCTCAACGCCTACCTATCACGCTGAATCAGGCGTCCCCCCCTCATGGCTGTGCCATGAATGGGGCACCCGCGCCTTCTGCCGCCGCAGGCGGCATAACAGGCCAGCCGTTTCACGGCTGGTCTACGGATGGATCCGCCGCATGTCATTGACGCGATGAACATCGGTCCCGGCGTGCCGGGATCCGACACTGTAGGCGTGAGCGATTTGGTTCTACGATGGCGTTGGGTTGTGCGGAGAGTAGTCGAGGAATTCCCACCGGAGCCCGGCGTGGGTTTCCGATTCGCGCCAGCGGTTTACCCTGAAATCCCAGACACGCTGCGCTCCGCCGGTCCGACCGGCAGTGTCTTCCCGATCCCACAGGATCTCCGTACTCCCGGTGAGTTGTAGCGTCCGGTTCCGCTCGAAGTCGAGGAACACGAGCCCGGCGCGCGGGTTGACCGCCAGGTTGCCGAGCGTGTTGAACATGCCGTTGCCCGCATAATCCGGGATCCGAAGCGTACACTCATCGACCACCTCGACGAAGCCCGGAGGCCCGCCGCGGTGTGACACGTCCACGCCGCGCTCGGCATGGGCGCTGGCGACGAAGAAGGTATCCGATGCTCGAATCAAAGCAGTCTGTTCGCGGTGGAGCGTTTCTCCGTCCATGGCGGACGGAGCGTTCTCCGATCGTTTGACATTCTCCAACTGAATGTGCCGCCGCTGGATGTACTTGGGGCAGTTCGGATAGCACACCTCGACGTCGAGTAGAAGTCGATCAGCGGACAAGCGGGAGATCTTGCCGTTAATCCGAAGCCGGCGGCGGGTGGCCAGTTCGAGAAAGAGGCTGGCGATCCGCGGATTGTGCTGAATGTTGTTCCAGAACGGATCGTGTTCATTGATACTTGCGTCCGACAAATCGAACTCGACCGTGCGCTCGTTGGGCGCAGTCACGAACCCCGGTGGGCCGAACAGCACGGACGCCCAGAGGTTTCGCTCGTCATCAACGCTACCCAATACCACCATCGGCTGTTGGGAGATGAACTTCAGAGCCCCTGGCATGATCGAATCTGCGAGCACGCGACCATTCCGTCGCCCTTCCTCCACTTCGCCGGCGCGCTCCTGCACCTGAAGCTCGCCTTCGTGGAATGGGTCTTCGATCCGCATCGTGAACTCTCCGGCCGTTAAGGTTGCGCGTAGGTACGCTTTAGGGCGCGTTCTCGAAATCAGTCACTCGACAGCGCGCCGCCGAGAACCGTGAACAACGTCAAAGCTAACGTGACAACAACAATAGCTTGTCCGGGAATCATAGTGGTGCTCCTTAGAGATCAAAACGGAATGCCCGAGGCGGCCACGACACGATCGGATGAACAATCCACCGAAACCTGTCGTATGGCACGCGAACGCCGCACCAATGCCCGCCACACCGGAGAGGACGAGACTGTATAGTCTCGCCATTTCCGGTGGATGCGGTCAAAAGGTCAATATCGTGTAGCCGTCCGTCACCAGCTTCTGCAGGCTGGGCAGGCCTGAGGTGCCGGGTACGGGGTTGTCCTTGATTAACTCGAATCCCGAACTCTCAGCCTCTTTCGCCCCGCCGAAGACGTCGGCGCACCCGCAGGAGATGCCGGCCACCGTGTCCTTCACCGCCTCGAAGAGCCCGTTCGCCGGGTGCTCCGTTTTGCCGAGTTCGCCGATCCACCTTGTACCGGCGCCCTGGAATTGCAGCGTTACCTCATCGCCTCGCTGCTTGAAGTCATGCGCCGCCGCAAGCGCGTTGAATACGCGCCCCAAGGATTCCTCTGATCCTGACTTGGGATCCGATAGCACAACGATGGCAGCTTTCATGGTCTCTCTCCTTTGTGTTGCAATCCGAACGATACGATGGATGCGCTGACAGAATCGACTGTCCTACTCGCCACTCGCGCCCGTCGATTCATCAGTTATTCTCCGGGTTCACCCAACGGTCCAGCCGTTTGATCAATTCGCCCTTTGGTACGGCGCCCTGAACTTGATCGACGACCTTGCCATTCTTGAAGAAGAGCAGTGCCGGGATGGAGGCGATGGAGAACCGCGATGCGAGGGCTGGGTTCTGATCGACATCGACCTTGCCCACCGTGGCCCTTCCTTCGTACTCCACGGCGAGGTCGTCAATGACCGGCGCGATGGCCTTGCACGGCGGGCACCAGGTCGCCCAGAAGTCGACGAGCACGGGCTCCTTACTCTTCAGAACATTCTCCTCGAAACTCGACTCGTCAAATGCGCGTACGTTCTTCGCTGTCGTTTGCATGGCACTAATATCCTTGTCTTGTTGCCGTCAGTGAATCACATGCCGACGGCGTGTCCGGCCTTCCCCGTTCTCTCGTCCGTCATCCACACCCGCACGAGGCGCTCTGGGACAGTTTCTCCACTTCCGGAAAATCGATTTCCGTTTCCGCCACGTGGTTGAAGTAGTTCGTGAACAAGTTCAGCCCGACGCTGGCGACGATCTCGACGATCTCACCATCGCCGTAGCCGACCTCTCGAAGCCCGGCGACGTCGCCGTCGCTGACGAAGCCGCGCTCCGTGACGACCTTGCGGGCGAACTGAAGACCGGCCTCCGTCTTACGGTCCGGCGATGTACCGCGCCGGCTATCCGTGATTTCCTCATTGCCGAGCCCGACCATCTTTCCCACCGCGCTGTGCGCCGCGAGGCAGTATTGACAGCCGTTTAGCTCGCCTACCGTCAATGCGATCTGCTCACGCAGTTTCGGTGATAGTTGGCCCTTCCCGAGCGCACCGCTGAATGCCAGGTAACCCTCCAGCACAACGGGTGAATGGGCGAAGGTCCGCATGATGTTGGGCGACAAACCGAGCTTCTGTTGCACACCCTCGAGCAACTTTTTCGCTTGCGGATCTGCGTTCGACGGTTCAATGGCTTCCAGCCTTGGCATTTCTACTCTCCTTCTGTTTTGGTCCATGTCAGATCTTCTCGAACTTCGTTGCCACCCATTGAAGCAGCGACCGTGCCAATCGCCGAATAAGATCTAAATCATTTTCTCGTAAAGAGTTATGCCGATTTATTCCAACCAAGCGATACGACGCAATTGCGTTATTAACGAAATTGCGTTGCGAAATCTCGTCATACTGCATAGGATTCGGTTATGACGACTCTCGGCGACCAGATGTCCGTGTCGGATCCACTGAAGGCCCTGCTTTTGGAGGTGGGGCAGCAACGCTCACTTGACGCGGTGTTACGCGTGGTGGTCGATCGACTGGCGGCGCAGGACCATGTCGCGTTGGCGCGGATCTGGCTTCTTCGGCCGGGTGACATCTGTACGTCATGCCCGATGCGCAAAGACTGTCCGGATCAAACGCGCTGCCTGCACCTGGTCGCCAGCGCCGGTCAGTCGAAGGATACCCGTGTGCCGCCGTGGACGCGTATCGATGGGCACTTTCGGCGGATGCCCTTGGGGGCACGCAAGGTGGGGCGTATCGCGGCCACCGGTAAGTGCGTCTCCGTGCTCGACGTCCAGAAGAACCCTGAATGGATCGCACGCCCTGAGTGGACGCAGGAGGAAGGTATCCGCGGCTTCGCCGGGCAGCCGCTCATCTTCAAGGGCGAGATTCTGGGTGTGGTCGGGCTCTTCACGCTGACGACGCTCAGTCAGCCCTGCCTCGACTGGCTGCGCATGATCGCCGACCTCGCCGCGGCGTCGATCGCCAACGCTCACGCTTTCGAGGAGATTCAGCGCCTGCGCACGCAGCTCGAAATGGAAAACGCCTACCTGCGCGAGGAAGTCTCGGAGGCCAAGGCCTACGGCGACATTGTGGGACAAAGCCCGCCGATTCAGAATATCATCAAGCAGATCGAACTGGTGGCGCCGACAGACGCCGGCGTGCTGATCCTGGGCGAATCGGGCACGGGCAAGGAGTTGGTGGCGCAGGAAATCCACCGTAGAAGCGAGCGGCAGGGCAGGGCCATGGTCCGTGTCAACTGCGCGTCAGTCCCACGCGAACTCTACGAGAGCGAGTTCTTCGGACACGCCAAGGGCGCGTTTACAGGTGCGGTGCGCGATCGCGTAGGGCGGTTCGAGTTGGCCAACGGCGGCACACTCCTTTTGGACGAAGTCGGCGAGATCCCACTCGAATTGCAGAGCAAACTTCTCCGCGTGTTGCAGGAAGGCACGTACGAGCGGATCGGGGAGGACAAGACGCGCGAGGCGAACGTCCGACTGATCGCCGCCACCAATCGCGACCTGCGTGCGGAGGTGGAGGTTGGGCGGTTTCGGCAGGACCTCTTCTACCGTCTCAACGTGTTCCCTATCGAGGTGCCGCCTCTTCGCAAACGCAAGGAGGACATCCCGCTCTTGGCGGAACTCTTTCTGCAACAGGCGTCGCGGCGGTTTCGACGTCCCGTCAAGGGATTGAGCCAGGCCAACCTCATGACCCTGCAAGCCTACGATTGGCCGGGAAACGTGCGTGAACTGCTGAACGTGATCGAGCGTGCCGTCATCACGACACGCACAGGCGCGCTGCGATTCGAACTGCCGCAGTTCCTCGCCAAGAAATCGCGAAACGGAGACCGTACATTGCAGATAAACACATCTGTCGTGACCGATGACGAGATGAAACGCCGCGAACGGGAGAACATCGTGGCCGCCCTGGATCAAACGGACTGGCGCGTGCATGGCCCCGGCGGTGCGGCCGAACTCCTCGCCGTCAGACCGACGACGCTGGCGTCCCGGATCAAACGAAT